>WNFU01001570.1_pt1 | contig 32698 bp, 23 predicted proteins | sample 5400121 | NCBI WGS metagenome assembly WNFU01 (sample SAMN13153360, study PRJNA577476) | soil metagenome | isolation source: 100 cm soil or saprolite under grassland replicate 1 | place: USA:California | collected 2016-06-15
GTTCGATGTGCGTCGCGAATTGAGCTTCCGTCACTGTGACTGGAATAGTGGTCACGGCACTCCTCACATTGTAGTTCGCCTCGCGCTGAGACGTGCCGCTACTCTACCACGGAGCGCCTGAAAAGTCTAACTGAGTTCTCAGACTGTTTCAGCTGCTCGACGACCCGCGCAAGCACGACTTCAAGTTGCTCGCGCAGTTCGGGCGGCAGTTCAATCAGCCGGTAGGCGCTCTCGCGTATGCGCGCCTCGAGCAGCCGATCGAGCAGCGCCAGCCCGCTCGGCGAGATCGCGACCTGCTTCTGGCGGCGATCGAGCGCATCTTCCTTGCGCGCCACGAGCTGCTGCTGCACCATGCGATCGACCAGGTGGCTGGTCGCGGCAAGTGACAGACTGAGCTTATCGGCCAGCGCCGAGATTGTGAACGAGCCATAGTTGTGCAGCATATGCAGTGCCACCATCTGCGGCATCGAGAGGTTGGCCTCGCACATAACCTTGCGCATCTCGCCGGCCGAATGCTGCAGGATGATGCTATACAACTCGCGCAGTAGCTGTGTCGTCCGCTCTGTCGATTCAATAGAATTTGTTTGATCAATCATATCGTTCGATGAATAAGATACTTCGAATGTTGGAAGTATATCATGGATGGAATGATTCTGTCAGACAAAAACGGCGACTGGAGCTTACACCCCAATCGCCGTTAGTGCTACACGCTTGCGAGCTTACTCGACGGTATACTCGCCCTCGACCACGCCCTCATCGCCCTTGCTGCCATCGCCCCCGCCGGATGGCTGGCCCTGCGGCTCGCTGTAGGCGCCCTGCGAGATCTGCATCATCACCTGCTGCAGTTCGTTCGAGAGCGACTTCATCTTCTCCTCGTCCTCAACTTGGAGCGCGTCGCGCAGATCCTTGATCAGCGCCTCGGCGCGCTCCTTCTGAACCGAGTCGACCTTGTCGCCCAAGTCGGTCAGGGTCTTCTCGCTCTGGTAGGCCAAGCTATCGGCCTGGTTCTTGAGCTCGACCGTCTCGCGGCGGCGCTTGTCCTCGTCCGCGTGAGACTCAGCGTCGCGGACCATCCGCTCGACCTCGTCTTTGCTCAGGTTGGTGCTGGCGGTAATGGTAATCCGCTGCTCCTTACCGGTGGCCTTATCCTTCGCGCTGACATTCAGGATGCCGTTGGCGTCGATGTCGAACGTCACCTCAACCTGCGGTACGCCGCGCGGCGCCGGTGGAATGCCCTCGAGCCGGAACTTGCCCAATGTCATGTTGTCCTGCGCCATCTCGCGCTCGCCCTGCAGGATGTGAATATCCACCGCCGTTTGGCCGTCGGCCGCGGTCGAGAAGATCTCACTCTTGCGGGTTGGGATGGTCGTGTTGCGATCGATCAGCCGGGTCATCACGCTGCCAAGCGTCTCGACGCCCAGCGACAGCGGCGTCACATCCAACAGCACCACGTCCTTGACATCGCCGCCAAGCACGCCGGCCTGGATCGCCGCACCAATCGCCACCACCTCGTCGGGGTTCACGCTCTTGTTCGGTTCCTTGCTGGTCAGCTTGCGGACCAACTCCTGCACCATCGGCATGCGGGTCGCGCCGCCGACCAACACAATCTCATCGAGTTGGGTAGCCTGCAGCCCGGCGTCCTTGAGCGCCTGCTGGAACGGGCCCTTCAGCCGATTGGTCAGATCCTGGGTCAGCTGCTCGAACTTGCTGCGGTTCAGCTTGATCTGCAGGTGCTTCGGGCCGCCGGCGTCGGCGGTGATGAACGGCAGGTTCACCTCGGTTTCCGACATGCTCGACAACTCAATCTTGGCCTTCTCAGCCGCCTCTTTCAGCCGCTGCAGCGCCTGGCGATCCTTGCCGAGGTCGATGCCCTGGTCCTTGCGGAACTCGTCGATCAGCCAGTTCACAACCTTGTGGTCGTAGTCATCGCCGCCGAGGTGCGTATCGCCATTGGTCGACTTCACCTCGACCACGCCATCGCCAACCTCGAGCACCGAGACGTCGAACGTACCACCACCAAGGTCGAACACCAGGATGGTCTCGTCCTTCTTCTTATCCAGGCCATACGCCAGCGCAGCGGCAGTCGGCTCGTTGATGATTCGCAGCACATCGAGGCCGGCGATCTTGCCGGCATCCTTAGTGGCCTGGCGTTGGCTGTCGTTGAAGTACGCCGGCACCGTAATCACCGCCTGCGTGACCGGCTCGCCCAAGTAAGCCTCGGCATCGGTCTTCAGCTTCTGGAGCACCATCGCGGAGATCTCCTGCGGCGCATACTCCTTGCCAGTCTGCACTGAGGTGATCCGCACATCGTTGCGCGCGCCTTTGGTGACCTTGAAGGGCACCATCTCGCGCTCGACATCGGTCTCGTCGTAGTTGCGGCCGATGAAGCGCTTGATCGAGAAGAAAGTATTTTCGGGGTTGATCGTCGCCTGGCGCTTCGCCGTCTGGCCAACCAACCGCTCGCCATTTTTTGTGAATGCGACCACCGACGGAGTCGTGCGGTTGCCCTCGGCATTGGGGATGACGACCGCGTCGCCGCCTTCCATCACCGCAACACACGAGTTTGTCGTGCCTAGGTCGATACCTACAATCTTTGCCATTGTTGTCCTCACTTCGTCTGAACTACGAGTTGCGTTCAAGCACGAGCAGCGTATCTATGACTCGCTTCCCCGCAACTCGTGCTGTCACTAGTGTACTCGAGTTGCGATAGCAGGTTATAAGAGCTGCGTTAGAAAAGTGTTAGAGTTTGGGCAAGCTTCAAGAGTTTTTCTAATGCATACGTCGATCTACGTATTCAAGAACTAAGGCGAATACGTATACACGTCCCGTAATTCGTACGATGTGTGCGTGCTGCCGATCCTATAGACTCATCGCATGTAATTGTCAGTTGTCCGTTGTCAGTCGTCAGTACTCGCACTGACAACGGACAATTGACAGCCAGATTGTAAAGCTCGACAAAAGGTGAGAACTCTCGTCTTAGCAGGCAAACGATCGCTATGATCAATTAGGATCGAAACCAGCTCTGAAGTACGATCGTAGGAGACATGATCATGAAACTCGCAATCGACGGAAGATCGCCCCGCATTGCCACGCAGCTGGTCTACGCCTTGGCGCTCGCGTTAGTGCTGACTGTGCTGGTATTTGCCAGCAGCGTTCTGTTCATGCAGGCCAGCACCGCAGCCCCACCCGCCCGCACCCCAGCGCCCACCAGCGCGCCCGCGAATTATCGCCTACCGAGCGAGCCGGTGGACTATAATGACCCGAACTATATCGGCTCATATGGGGGGTAGGTGTTCCGATCCGCGAAGTTAGGCGAAAAGACACGAAAATAGGAGCTTTATTCTCGTGTCTTCATAGCATTCCTGGCTTACGAAGAAACGCCCCGCCGATCACTACGATCGACGGGGCGCGGTGCGTACCTGATTCATGAGCCAGTTTATTTCCTACGTAGCTCGGCAATCTTCGCCAGGCACCAGGTCCGTGCAACCATCGCATTCTGGTAGGTGGGGCCAGCGTAACGATGGTGCGGCTCTATGGAGTGTTCGATCGCGGCCTGCCATCGATAGCGCGGACCGCCAGTGCGCTGCACAACGGCGTTCCACCCGCCGACGGTGAGCGCCCATCGATGCGGGGTGCTGCTGCAGTCCCAGTCCCAGGTCATCGGTCTTCCTCCAATCTCGTATGCGTTGTTACTACTTCGTATCGTACACCAGACGAGCAAGCGTGTAAGAAACAATTCAGATACAAAAAAGAGTCGCACCGATCATCGCCGCGGATCGGTGTCAATTGGTATCAAAATGTAACGTTCGCCGGCGGCCGGCGCAGGTATAATTCACAACGGTTCTGTGCGGCGATCTGGCGAATCGGCTGAGCGGCCAGCCGCGGCAGGTGCCGTATATCGCGCTAGCGCGCCCAAGCGGGCAAACGCCAGGTTCGCGGGTGTAGAGGTCGTGCGATCGGCAGTCGTGCCGGTCACCTCGACTGCGCACCCGTTTTGTTTGTCGCCCGTAACCAAATCACCGATTGATTGTTATAGCTATAGAAAAGTGAAATGCTGATGCAGACAACCACGCAGCACACTTTCGCGTCGCATTTCCAAGGGTGGCGCCTGTGAACGACGCCGAACTGGTGGCCGGTTTGAAAGCCAACGACGATACGGCTTACCGCGAGGTGGTCGCACGCTATGGCGACCCTTTATACGGGTATATCTATAGTATCACTGGGAATCATCATCTCAGCGAAGATATTATCAGCGAGACCTACCTTCGCATGGTCGAGAAGATCGACACATATATCTTTTATGGCGCTCCGTTCAAGGCCTGGCTCTATCGCATCGCACATAACCTAGCGATTAACGCCATGAAGCGAGAACGCCACACCGTCGACATAGATTCGACCGCTGCGCTCGCCCAGGATGACGACCCAGCGGCGACGATCGAGGCGCGGTTGGAGTGCGAGGCGCTGCGCTCGGCGCTGGCCGAGCTGACGGAAGAGCAACAGCAGGTTGTGCTCCTGCGCTTTGTGGCCGGCCAAACCTCGCGCGAGGTGGCCGAAGCGCTAGATAAAAGCGAGAACGCGGTGAAGCAAATGCTGTTCCGAGCGCTGCGTTCGCTTGGCCGTTTGATGGAAGCGCGAGGATGATTGTGTCTTTCATTAATCCCGCTGTTTGAAACATGTCTCAAACATACATATTGGTGAGGTAATGGACGATCGGCTGGCCGACATCTTAGATCAATGCCTGGAGCGCCTGGCTCAAGGCGCGACGGTCGAGGAATGCCTAGCGGCATTCCCAGGCGAGCGGGCCGAGCTCGAGCTGCCGCTGCGCGCGGCCGGGCAACTGCGCGCCTTGCCGCGCCCAGCGCTGCCCGCCGCCACGCACGTCGCGCTTGAGCAAACCATGCTCGATCTCGCCGCGCGGCGGCGCATGACTCAGTCGCCCAGCCAGGCGGCGCAGCGGCCTCCCTGGCACGCGCTGGGGCCAGCCGCTATTCTGGCGATCATCCTGCGCATGCTCGGCTACCGCGGATCGCTCGCGCAGCCTTGGCTACGCCTGGCCGCGCTGACGACCGCGATCGTGATTACGCTGGCGCTCAGCGCCGGCACATTGGCGGCCGCTCGTGCGCTGATCACCATCGCGCGGTCGCAGCCAACCGCCACGCCCACAAGTGCGCCGACCGCAACGCCGACCGCAACGCCGACGGCAGCGCAGACCACAACGCCGACCACAATACCAACCGCACTCGACGGGCCGATCGAGCAGCTCGCTCAGGAGCGCTGGCTGATCGGCGGGCGCGCGGTGATCCTGACCGCAACCACCACGATCTCTGGCACGCCGGCATTGAATGCAATCGCGCATGTGCGCGGCAGCATCGCGGCCAGCGGCACATTGCTGGCCCTCCAGATCACCGTCGACCCAATCGCAGCCACGCCGAGCGCCACACCATCGGCTACGCCGCCGCCCACGCCAACCCTTGCGCCATCGCCCACGCCGGTGCCAACGACTATCCCCACCGCCGTTCCGATTGCTCCACCGGCGCCAGCGACGCAACCGGCCCCACCGCCCGCACCGCCTGGCGACGACAAGCAGCACACTTGCCAGGGCCAGCAGCGCGGCCGCGACGACAAGGAGTGCGATCCGAAGCCGAAGCCGGAGCCGCCAAAGCCGGATAAGAAAGATGACAAGTCGAAAGGCGGCAGGAAGCCCAAGCAGAAGTAAAGGCGACAACGTGCTCTATCAAAACAATTGGATCGCGGCGCAGACCTACTTGGCGATCTCCGGGCCGTTCATCGCCTTGAACGTGATCTTCACAGTGCTTGCGGCCGTGACTCCGCCCGGCGTGCCGGCGATCGTCTGGCTGTACGTGCTCCTATCGGTCATCTACCTCCCCGTGGTGGCCTGGGCTTGGCGACAGGAATCGACGCGAGCCAGCCAGGCGCTGTAGATCACTCAAGCTGGCCTGACCCGGCGCAACGCCTGCTGCAGCTCATATGCCAGCGCCTCAACCTGACGGCGCTCCAGCGCAAACGCGCAGGTCTTGACGCCGCCGCGTGGGCCGGTAGTGCGGATGGTCAGTGTCAACGGCCCGCGCGATCCCGGCCACTCGCAGCGTAGTGCCGAGCGTCCAACCTCGAAATCCATCTCGACGGTGAGGCGCGAATTGAGCCGCAGTAGCTCGGCCAGCCGCCCGGCGAACGTGCGCGCATCGCCTTCGGCAAGCACAATCTGTTGAAATGCCAGTTTGCCGCGTTGCCCGCGCTCACTGATGCTCAGCATCAGGCGCAGTTGCGGCGGCGCATCGCCCGCACGTTCCAGCGCCAGAATGAACTCAATCGCGCCACGCTTGTCGGCGCGCGAACGCCACTCGACCAGCCGCTCGGCGAGTGTGAAGGTGGCCGCCTGCGCGAGCGGCTGGAGTGTGGCGGATGGCGCCGCACCCGGCGTCGGCGGATTGCCGCCCAGCACGCGCCGGATCGTGCCAATCAGGCCGGTGTCATAGCCTAACCCGCCGGTCGAGCGCGTCTGCGCCGCCTGTTCGAGCCGCTCGCCGCCGACCCAGCCTCGCTCCAACGCCTGCCGAAATGCCGCAACACTCTGATGGCGCGCCTCGGCCCGCGGCATGATCGCCTTCTCGACCGCCGCAGCCACGGGCGCCGGCACGGCGCGGTTGAGCGCGCGGATCTTGAGCTCTTGCGGATGTGATACTCGCTCCAGCGCCGAGGGCGGCAGCTGGCCGGTCAGCAACACATAGGCGGTGATGCCGAGCGCGTAGATATCGCTGCGCGCATCGGTGCCGGCGCCATACTGCTCGATCGGTGCAAATGGCTCGGTCACGGCCCGCGCGACCCGCGCGGTCATTTCGCCCGGCCGGGCCACCCGCGCGATGCCCATGTCGAGCAGCTTGATCCGCCCTTCCGGAGTCAGCACGATATTGAGCGGCTTGATGTCGCGGTGGATGATTGGGTGTAGCTGGCCGGTGGCCGGCTCGCGGTAGCTATGCAAATATTCCAGTGCAGCGCAAAGCTGGAGCAGCCAGCCGACTACATCGGCGACGGTGTAGGCCGCGCCTGGCTGATCGAGCTTGTGCTGGAGCGTCTGACCAGCCACATAGTCCATCACCAGGAACACCGCCTCGGACGGCTCGACAAAATAATCGGTCACACGCACGAGCACCGGGTGGTCGAGCCGTGCCAGCAAACGCGCCTCGGCAAGAAACTGTGCAACCGACTCGGCGTCGGTGGCGAGCGTCTCTTTGAGCGCGTGAGTTGTGCCGAGCAGCTCGTGCTGGGCCTCGTAGACTGCGCCATTGCCGCCCATGTCGATGAGGCGGCGCAGCCGATAGCGCCCGCCCACGCGTGTGCCGGCCGGGCGCGGCGTGCGGGCGTGGCGGCGCGTGGGCGCCAGGCGCGCCCCACAATCGACGCAGTATAGTGCCCGGGGCGCGGCGCGACTGCCGCACGCGCTGCAGAATTGAGCCGACTGCTGGATCATAAACGTACTACTTCGCTCACATGTGCTTGTATTATAGCGCACGGCGGCGGGCGCTGCCAAGGGTGCGCCGCTTCCAGGGCATGATGCACCGGAGCGTTTGCCGAGGAGTCTGGGGACGTTGGACTTATTAGGACGCAGACGAACGCAGACGAACGCGGATAGCTGAACACTGATCCGCGTTCGTCTGCGTTTGTCCGCATCCAATCTCGACGGGAATGTGAACAGTTACAACCGGTGTTCAGCTTGACAGGAGCTGTTGAGAATGCTACTATAACGGCCGCGGGCGATTAGCTCAGTTGGTTAGAGCGCCACGTTGACATCGTGGAGGTCACTAGTTCGAGTCTAGTATCGCCCACCAGTGGTTTTTCGGCCCCGCTCAGCGGGGTCGTCGGCTATTTATTAGTGCCAACGACTCATAACCCGAAGGTTACTGGTTCAAGTCCAGTCACCGGCACCAAGAGGGGAGATCTGCGATGCGCCTTCACATCCAGAAGTCACGCGATCGGGAGGGTGGGGCGCTCCGATACCATGTGAATTATGGCCTGGAATTGACCCCTGCCGATATAGTGCGCAGCATTGAAATCTAAACTGGCTCGCCCAGCTCCATCGGGTCCAGCCCTTGCCGAAGCCGTCGTTCCGGCCACTACTTTAGCAATTAATGCAGCGCGCTATAAGACGAAGCTGGCGAACTACGGTGCGCCGCAGGTCATAGCGCTGCTTCGCAAAACGAGACACTGGAAGATCTCCAGCGTCCGGCCGGTCTCAGGCGCACCTTTCCGACAGTCATAGCGGCGCTGGCGGACATTGCGACGATGAAGCTGGCCAAGGATGCCACGGAGTCGGAGTGGCGAGACGCCGAAGCGTTTCACGGCGAGGAGGTATACCCATCGCCGGAGGCTGGTTCGAAGGGCTGAGAGATAGAGATCTCGACGCCTTCGAATGTTGAGCCGATCCGCGCCAATTTGAGTTCGAGGTAATAGCCTTGCGGCAGCTCCCGCTCCGCGATGTCAGCAAGTTTGCTCAGCACCGCATCGGCGCGGGCCGCTGGTGTCTCATCGTCCATAAGCGTTCCTTTCGTTCGGGCCCTCCTAGCATAAAGATCCTACGCCAGTCCATAGAAAACTTGTACTGGTGGCGTAGAATGTGGATAAATAGTTGTGACACAGCGCGTCACACCATTGGGAGTATATCCATGTCGCGCTCGATCGCCGCTTCCATCTTCGCCTGCTGTTCGTGGTGCTGGCGATGTTTTTCTGGCAGCCGCTCGGCCAATGGCTCACTGGTGAGGTCGGCGGTGCCGGCGTCGGGCTCTCGATTGTCATCCTGGTGGTTGTGGCCGCGTCGGTACTTCTCTGGGCGCGCAATCGGATCTAAGCCAGTGCGCCGCGTCGCACGTCACGTGCTGAGGTTTAGTCAAAGGTGAGGAATGCCACTCGACATCCCACAGCAGCAATTCGTCCGTGATCACATCATGCGCTGGCACAACGGGCCGCTGCGCTGCGCCATCTGCGGTCAGCAGGACTGGGCGCAGTGGGAGATCGACTCGTTTGGCGTGCTCTTTGACACGCCGCGAACGACAACGCAACCGCATGGGATCGAGCCGATCATTGAGGTGCGCTGTCAGCAGTGCGGTCAGGCACTCCTGTTTGATCTCGCGGTCGTGAGCCTGCCGCCTGCGTCTGCGCCAGGCTCGCTCGGAGCACCCTAATGATGCGGGCGGCAGTCTCTTGGCTCACCAGCTCCTCGCGCACGATCTGAGGGATCTGCTCGAGCTGGGCGGTGGTGAAAGGTTCAGACATTGTGCCACTCCTGTGTACTGCAAAGCGTTCAGGAGTAGGATAGCACATTGAGGCGCGCCCGTCCTCACGCGCTGGCGTTTAGCTCATAGAACTCGGCAACGCTGGCCTACACAGCGCAGAGGCGTCGCGGCGTGTGACCAATTGACGTGCTCTGTGCCTTTGTGGTGGCTTGTCAGACTGCCTCCTAGACAAGCCTTTTATGAACGTGATAGTTCGCCGCTTATGCTCCGAGCTCTGATTCTTCCAGCGGAGCGAAATCCGGCACCACATTCTCCTCCCCACGCTGAATGAGCAGCGAAGCCACCCGGCGATTCTCCATAGTCGCTGTTTGATCGGCGATAATATTGGCGGCAACTGCCGACTCGTCGGGCGAGAGGTCGGCCAGCTCATCGGGCGACAAATCCTCGAAGATGCGGATGACGCCGGTACGTTGGATGAGCGCTGCATACGTTTCGATCTGCTCAGGCGTTAAGATTGGTTCCAGCGCGGCCACGTATCGCTCATACCCTAGGGCCAGCTCAGGGTCGTCGCTGGGCACCAGCTGCTCCAATGCCGATTTAAGTGATTGCATGATCGGCTCCTCGTATATATGAACAGCGCAGATTGCGGCGCGCTGTACGGCTCTATTGCTCATATAGCAAAAAACGCGCCGCGGACGGTTGGGAGCGAGCTGCAACATATACTGTGGCATTAGAGACTTTCGAAAAATAAACTCGTCGATAGCAATCGTAGTGCGTAGTACGGACGCGATATATCGCGTCCGTACTGCGCACTATGCACCATGCGCATCTCAGGCGCTTCGGTTCGGAAACGACAACTCTCTGTAATAGCTTATTTCCCGCCGCGCGCGACCCATCGTGCTATGCTTCAGTGGGGATGAACAGTTCATTCGCCGCAAATAAGCATATGCGCGGAGGAGTTTATGGAAATCGCAATTCCTCGAGCTTGCCAGCCCGACGAACAGCGCGTCGCCCTGACCCCGGCGGGTGTGCAGGCGCTTATACGCGCCGGGCATACCGTGTATGTCGAGCGCGATGCCGGAATAGGTGCGGGCTTCGCCGATGTCGACTATAGTGTCGTAGGCGCGCAGGTGCTCTATAGCGCGGCCGAGGTGTATGCTCGCGGCGACCTGCTTCTGACGGTCGACGGCATTCCCGAGTCCGCGATTACCTGGTTGCGACCGAGCCAACTGCTGTGCGGCTTTCTCGGGCTATCGATGATCCAGCAGCGCGTATTGGCAGCGCTGGCGCAGGCCAAGATCAGCACGCTGAGCTACGAGCTGATTCGCTATGACGATGGCGTGTTGCCGGTGCTCTTGCCCATGAGCGAGATCGCCGGGCGGCTGCTGCCGCAGTTGGCCGCGCGCCTGCTTGAGACGCCCAACGGTGGGCGTGGCACGTTGCTGATGCCCACGCCGGGCGTGCCCTCGGCCGAGGTGGTGATCCTGGGCGCTGGGACAGTCGGCGTCAACGCGGCCTACGGTCTGAGCGCCTGGGGGGTACACACCACCGTGCTCGATCACGATATTGACCGGCTGCGCAACTGCGAGCGGATCTGTCGCGGGCACGTGACCACGCGGCTGACAACCGAAAACGCAATCGAGCATGTACTGCCGTTTGCCGATGTGCTGATCGGCGCGGTGCATGTGCCGGGCGACCGGGCGCCAATACTTGTGCGCCAGGATCAGATCAAGCTGATGAAGCCGCGCAGTGTGATCATCGATGTATCGATTACCCAAGGCGGTTGCATTGCCACCAGCCGGCCAACCACTCATCGCGACCCTACATTTCTTGCCGAAGGCGTGCTGCACTACGCTGTGCCAAATATTGCCAGCGCGGTGGCTCGCACCGCCGCGCATGCCCTTAATAATGCGCTGCTGCCGTTCATTCTGCAGATCGCGGCCGCCGGTCTCCAGCAGGCGATCGCCTCCGACAATGCGCTGGCGCGGGCGATAGGGCTACTCCATGGTGCGCCGATGGCCCCGCAGCTCGCCACGGCGCTGCATACACATCCCTCTTCAACCGCAACTCAGATGGAGTCGATATGAGCCTTTTTTCTACCGTTTCGCCCCGCAAGATGTCGGCGGCCGATGCGCTCGGGCTGGTCCATTGCGGACAGCGAGTATACATCGGCGGCGGCTGCGGCGTGCCGATCACGCTATTGAATGCGCTGGTTGAGCGCGCGCCGCAGCTGCGCGACGTCGAGATCTTGCATATGCTGACCGCCGGCGATGATCCAACTGCCTCGCCCGAGTACGCCGAGGCGTTTCGCCATAACGCGCTCTTTATTGGCTCGAATATGCGGCGCGCCGTGCAAGAAGGGCGTGCCGATTTCACACCGATCTTTCTTTCCGAGATTCCGCGGCTGTTTCGATCAGGCCTGTTACCAATTGATGTCGCGCTGATTCAGGTTTCGCCGCCAGATCAGCACGGGTTCTGCTCGTTTGGCGTGGAAGTAGGCTGCACCCAGCCGGCGGCCCTGCTGGCGCGCACGGTGATTGCCGAGATCAATACGCAGATGCCGCGCACGTTGGGCGATAGCTTCATTCATATTTCGCGCATTGCTGCTTGTGTCGAGACCGACCGGCCGCTACCCGAGCTGCCCCAAGGCGAGTCCGACCCGGTGGCCGAGCGGATCGGGCAGCATATCGCCGATCTCATCCCCGACGGCGCGACGTTGCAGCTGGGTATTGGCATGATTCCCGATGCGGTGCTCGGCTACCTGGTGCATAAGCGCCATCTTGGCATTCACTCCGAGTTGTTCTCCGACGGAATTGTCGACCTGGTCGAGGCCGGCGTGGTCGACGGCGAGGCCAAAACGCTGCACCGCGGCAAGCTGGTAGCCGGCTTTCTGCTGGGCACGCGGCGGCTATTCGATTGGGTGAACAACAACGCGATGGTCGAGCTTCACCCAACCGACTATGTGAACGACCCATTTGTGATCGCCCAGCACAAGGGTATGGTGGCGATAAACTCTGCGCTGCAAGTCGATCTGAGCGGCCAGGTGTGCGCGGACAGCATCGGCGCGCGTTTCTACAGCGGGGCGGGCGGCCAGGTCGATTTTATTCGTGGGGCGGCGCGCGCAGAACAGGGCGTGCCGATCATCGCACTGCCGACGACCGCGCTCAGCGGCAAGATCTCGCGGATTGTGCCGATGCTCGACCAAGGCGCAGGCGTCGTGACCAGCCGCTATGATGTTCACTATGTTGTGACCGAGTATGGCGTGGCGCAGTTGTATGGCTGTACGATGGCGCAGCGCGCGCGCGCACTGATCGAGATCAGCCATCCCGACTTCCGCGACAACCTGACGGCGACGGCGAAGCAGATGCATTATCTGTAAGACAAGGTTCGTTGTCCGTTGTCAGTTGTCCATTGTCCGTCATCATACTGACAACGGACAACGGACAACTGACTACTAGACTGTAAAGCTCAATAGAAGCGCGAGAAACCTTGCCTAAGCACCGAGAACCAGAGTTTGTACTCGGTTCTCGGTTCTCTTATCACGCAATCTCGACCAGCACAGTGTTGAGCGCGACGTTCTGTCCGGCGGCGACGTGGAGCTGGCCGACGGTGCCGGCACGCGGTGCGCGGATCTGATTCTCCATCTTCATTGCCTCCAGCACGAGCAACGGCTGGCCGATTTCAACCGGCTGGCCAGGTGTCACCAGCACGCGCGCAATCGTGCCAGGGATGGGCGCTTTAACGCGCCCGTCGCCGCTGGCCGGGCGTGTTACTGGCGTCTCGAGATCATGCAGCTCCACGTGGTGGAGTCCACGCGACGATCTGATCCAGCGCAGTTGTCGATCAACTACCAGTTCATACGAGGCGCCGTCGACCAGCGCCCACGTGACTGCATCGTGGTCAACGCTATGCGGGAGCGCGATCCACAGTGTCTTGCCATCGATTCTGACGGTGGCGCTGGCTTGATCGGCGGGGTCGATCTGAACCTCGGCATCGAAAGGTGTATCGTCAATGGTCACTTGGATCCTGCTCATAATGATCTTTCTCCTCAGTTCGGCAAGCGCCGGCTGGAACGGTGCCAGCCCGAGCTTAACCGCTCCGGCTGGGTTGGTCGGCCGGTGCCTGCGCGCAGCACATGCACCGCAGCGGCAATCGCCGCCAGGTCGCGTAGCTGCGACTGTGGCGCGTGCGAGCCGAGCAGCGGTCTGCGGCTGAACTCAGTGTTATAGGTGCCCAGCGCGAATAGATTGTCCTCAAACACATTCTGCAGCAGCCCTAGGTTGGTTTGAATGCCGGTGACAAAGGTCTCTTCCAGTATCCGCCGCATGCGATTAAGACAGTCGTCGCGGTCACGGCCCCATACGATCAGCTTGGCAAACATTGGATCGTAACGCAGCGGAATCGCGCAGCTGCTATATGCATACGTGTCGACCCGCACATACGGCCCGCCCGGTTGGCGGAACAGTTCGATCTGCCCTGGACTGGGCAGAAAGTTATTCCAAGGGTCTTCGGCTTTGATGCGGCATTGCATGGCGCAGCCGCGCAGCTGCACGTCTTCCTGGCGCAAGGTGAGTGGCAACCCGGCCGCGGTGCGAATCTGACTGCGCACAATATCGACCGCCGCAATCATCTCGGTGACCGAATGCTCGACCTGGATGCGCGGTTTGATTTCGGTGAAATAGAACTCTTCGTCTTGATCGACGACAAACTCGACCGTGCAAGCGCTGTAGCAGCCGAACAGCCGCGCGATTTTCAGCGCGGCAGCCCAGAGGCGCTCGCGCTGTGCGGGCGAGAGGTAGGGCGCCGGCGACTCGCTGACAAGCTTCTGGTTGTTGCGCTGGATCGAACTGTCGCGCTCGCCAAGATGAATGAGATGACCTTGCTGGTCGCCGAGCAGCTGGACCTCGACATAGCGCGATGGTAGAATCGCCCGCTCGAGGTACACGCGCCGGTTGCGGAATACGGCCGCGCTGCCAGCCTGGGCCTGGCGCAGCCCTTCGACCAACAGCTCGGGCGATCGCACTACGCGGGTGCCGCGCCCGCGCCCGCCGCTGCACGACTTGATCACCACCGGGTAGCCGAGCCTGTCGGCCTCGGCGCGTAGCGCGTCGATCTCGTCGTCGTCGTATGCAGCGGCCGAGTGGCTTGGCGTGCGGAACCCAGCCTCCGCGGCCTGCCTGAGCGTGGCAATCTTATCCTTCAGCGTTGCAACTACACTGGCGGGCGGGCCGATAAACACCAGCCCGGCATCCTGGCAAGCACGAATAAAATCCGGTTGCTCGGCCAGAAAGCCGTAGCCTGGGTGAATCGCCTCAGCGCCAGTGGCGAGCGCGTGGCGAATCACCTCGCCCTGGTCGACATAGCCAATGCTGGAACTGAGTCGCACGCACTGATCGGCCAGGCGCACGTGCAGCGAGCCGGCATCGGTGTCGTCGTAGAGCGCAACCGAGGCGATCCCGAGGTCGCGGCAGGTGCGCGCGATACGTACGGCGATCTCGCCGCGATTTGCAATGAGAATTTTTTTGAACATCAGAGCTCTCCAGAACAACCAACAAAGAACAAGATCGAGATCATCGCATCGGTATTTTGTTCTTTATTCTTTGTTCATTGTTCTACATTGGTGAAATCCCATGCTTCTTCTGCACATGGCGTTCGCGCTTCGAGAGCGTGAGCTCGAGCGCGCGGATGAGAATCCGGCGGCTGTCGCGCGGCTCGATCACATCGTCGATCAGGCCGCGCGCGGCGGCGACATACGGGTTGTTGAAGCGCTCTTCATAATCGGCCACCAGCTCGCGTCGCCGCACCGCTGGGTCGGCGGCGGCCTTGACCTCGCCCTGGAACAGAATGTTGACCGCGCCCTCGGCTCCCATCACCGCGATTTCGGCATTTGGCCAGGCATAGAGCAGATCGCCGCGCAGGCCCTTGCTGCTCATCACGCAGTAGGCGCCACCGTAGCTCTTGCGCAGAATCAGCATCAGCTTCGGTACGGTCGCCTCGCTGTAGGCATAGATCATACGCGCGCCGTTGCGAATAATGCCACCATATTCTTGGTTCGTGCCGGGTAGAAAGCCGGGCACATCTTGCAGCGTGATGATCGGGATGTTGTAGGCATCGCAGATGCGAATGAAATGGGTCGCTTTGATCGAAGCCTTGATGTCGATCGTACCGGCCAGCACCATCGGCTGGTTGGCCACAATGCCGACCACCCAGCCGTTCAGCCGCGCAAAGCCGACGACCATGTTCTCGGCCCATAGGGCGTGGACTTCCAGGAACTTGCCCTCATCGACGACGCTGGCAATCACCTGACGCACATCGTAGGGCTTATGCGAGTCTGTCGGCACGATCTGCTCCAGCTCGGGGCAGCGCCGCTCTGCGTCGTCGGTCGGCGGCACGTAAGGCGGGTCGTCCTGGTTATTCGACGGCAGGTAGCTCAACAGCTCGCGCACCATCGCCAGGCACTGCCGGTCATCTTTGGCGAGGAAGTGGCTGACGCCGCTTTCTTTGCTATGGACCATGCCGCCGCCTAGGTTTTCCTGGCTCACGTCCTCTTGCATTACCGCTTTGACGACGTTCGGCCCAGTAATGAACATATAGCTATTCTCGGTCATAAACACAAAGTCGGTCAACGCCGGGGAATAGACCGCGCCACCCGCGCATGGTCCGAGAATCACCGAGATCTGCGGAATAACGCCTGAAGCCTCGCAATTTGCGTCGAAGATCCGCGCGTAGCCGCCCAGACTGTCGACGCCCTCTTGGATGCGCGCACCGCCGCTGTCATTGAGCGCTATGAATGGGCATCCATATTCCAACGCCATACGCATGGCCTTCACGATTTTGTTGGCGTGCATCTCGCCGAGCGATCCGCCCATGACCATGGCATCTTGCGCGGCCGCGAAGACGCGGCGGCCATTCACCAGGCCGAAGCCAGTGACCACGCCATCGCCATAGCGCGATTGCTTGCCGCCCATGTAGCTGTCGTAACGTGGCAGCACCAGCGTATCGATCTCGGTGAAACTGCCTGCGTCAAACAGTAGGTCGATCCGCTCGCGCGCCGTGAGCCGATCCTTTTTGTGCTGTGCGGCTGCGTCTTTCTCGGAACCAGCGGCGGCGGCCTTACGCTCGCGCAGCTTATTGATGTATGCTTCCATTTCCATGAACTTAGGCCTCCATTATCTCTCTGGTCACGGCGGGAGTTAGCCGCATTTGATTGCCTTCGTGGTGACGAAGGCGGTTCGTTCCCAGCGGTTCGATCTGATAGCGATCCGTGCCGGCGATTTCAACGCCATTCCTCAGTATTGCGGGATAGCGGGCTACCTTCCGGCATTTTATATGACATCCGCTGCGTCAGCGCCGATCAGCCAGATAGCGCGAGCGTCAGCGCATACTCGCCGACGATCCGCCACCAGCCATGCAGGCCACCCACAGCCTCGGCCCTCGGCAGCGTGCTGCGTACTACCAGCGGCGCCCAAGCCAGTGTTGCGCTGTGATGCTCGCTCAGTCCGATCGAGACACGGCGCGTGTCGACGGTGAGTCCTAACCGCAACGCTTTCAGCGCCGCCTCTTTCGCGCTCCAGATCAGTGTGACCGTGGCGTCGCGCTCATTCGCCGGGCTCGCCGCGACCTGCGCCAGCTCGTTTGAAGTAAAGTAGTCGGCGGCAAACTCCGGCGCACGTGGCGCAATCCGCTCGATGTCGGCGCCGATCGCCAACCGGCTGCGATCGGCGAGCGCACAGAAAGCGTGGCCATCGCAGTGACTGATCGATAACATCAGGGATTGCAGATTGCAGATTGCAGATTGCAAATTGGAAGGAAAATCTGAGATCTGCAATTTACAATCTACAATCACATGCGGGGCGCCGTCGGAATCACTGTCGATGATGAATGTGTCAAGCGGCAGCCAAGCGTCGGTGCACTGCGCCACATACGACTGTAGCAGGCGCTTAGCAGTCCAGCGGCCCAGCAGCCAGTCGCCTCGACGCTTCGCGACGGTGAACGCCGCCAGGCGCTGCTGCTCGCTGGGGCTCAGTAGGCCCGCCGGTGCCAGACCCTGGGTTAGATTGGGATGGGCCGTAATCGATTGTATGAGCCAATTAATCATGGAATTGTAAATTGTAAATTGTAAATTGCGTCAAAATGACACGAATACGCAATTTACAATTTACAATTTGAAATGGTTAAAGGGTGACGCTCCCAGGGATCTGAACCGTTCGGTAGCCTTTTAGGTCGACATAGACGTTGCCGGCCTCGTCGACCACTTGGGCATCGAACGCCGCGCCGCCGTCGACGGCCGTGACGAGCGCGTAGAGCCGCGCGCCTTCGGCGTGCTCGGGCTGGCGGTATGCGGTGACCGCGCCGACTGCCAACGGCAGCGCAAGCATGCCATGACGCTCCATCTCCCAGATACCGGCGGTCTGGAAGCACAACTCGATCAGCCGCGGCGCCATCAGCGAAGCGGCCGCATCCGGGCAGGTGTTCGGCGGCAGATGATCGGCTATTACGCCAATTGCCTGGTCGTCGTCGAGCAGCACCCGGTCGAGCACCTGGTAGGCCGGGCCGTGGAAATACACGCGGTAGATCGCGTCTTTGTCGATCGCCCTCACCCCCGGCCCCTCTCCCGTTGCGACAGGAGAGGGGAGTTCACTGACGATTGGCGCTTGCAGGGATGCGAGGGTGAGACGGACTACGCCGCTGAAGTGCAGATCGATCCGCTCGGGCAAGCCCGGGCGTGCTGGCTCGGTCACCGAGCGTAGCACAGTGTGCGCCAGCAGATCGCCATTCGCCGCAGGGCGGATCGTCGCGCTGAGATAGAGTGTGCGCGGTTGGTGCCGGTAGAACTTGAATGGGCTGCTGAACTGCTCGGCGATCGCTGCGACGTGGTAGCCCGGCGCCAGCAGTTCAGCCAGTTCACCAAATGCCTCGGTGCCCATTACGCCTGGCAGCACCGGCACCCCGTCGATCTGGTGGTCGTACAGGAATGGCTGCTGCTGCGGATCGAGGATTGTCTCGACCTCTAGTCCACCGTACAGTTTCGCAGCCTTAACCTGGCCGAGCATCAGGTAGGGGCGCTCGCGCTCTTTCAGCACCAGCTCGACCTTCTCGAGATCTAGGCCACCGCTTAGGTCAAACTCCTCGGCCAGGATGCCGAGCCGCTGCCCAACCACAATCTCGCCACGGAACCCACCAGCGGTAAGCTCGCGCCGGATCGTTGGAATGCCGACCTCGGGCGGCAGCATGTCGATGCCGGCCAGCTCCATGATCTTGGGGATCGAGCCGCGCGTGGCCATGCCGATGCCGCCCCAGGCGGTCCAATCGATGACGATCCCGCGAGTCGCCGGGCGCCAGCCGCGCAGGCTGCTGATGACCTTGCAGAGCAGATCGTTCGCCGCGCTGTAGTCGGTCTGGCCGCTGTTGCCAAAGCGGCCGGCAACCGAGCTAAACGCGACAGTGGCGCCGATCGGCAGCCCTGCGGCAGCTTTCAATAAGCTAAAGAAGCCGTCGGCCTTGATATCGAAGACCAGGTCGAACTCTTGTGGCGGCTTGGCGCCCAGCGCCTTGCTAATCTCGATGCCACCGGCGTGCAGCAGCACATCGATCTTGCCGTAGCGCTGGCGCACGTCGTCGACGACCGCCGCGACGGCCGGGCCATCGAGCAGGTTGACGCAGTAGTAGTAAGCCGTGCCGCCGGCCGCCTGAACTGCCTCGATCGCTCGCAGTGCAGCCTCGGCGCGCTCGATTGCCAGGATTTGTTTGTCGACCATCACTGGGGTCGGCCGCTCGCCGGCCGCCCGCAGTTCGTCGATCAGCTTGCGCTTGAGCGCCTCCTTGTCCGAGCGAAACAATGCGATGTTTGGGTCGTCGGCTTCCGGCTTCGGTGCAAGATCGAGCAGATAGAAGACGCCCGCGCTGGCTTGCGCCAAGTCGCCGACAATCGCGCTGGTGATACCGCCCGCCGCGCCGGTGACGACGAAGACAGTATCCTTGGTCAACTCCATACCCGGCTGTCCATCCACGGCCGGCCGTTCCTCTAGCGTCACCGTGTAGCGCAGCCCATCGTGATATCCAACCTCGACGACGCCGGGGTCACCAAGGGTCTCCGCAATCAGCGCATCGGCCGGCTCGGCGGTCTTGCGGCTGGCCTCGAAGTCGACCGCCTTGACAAGCACATCCATACGCTCGCGCTTATAGGCCTTGGCGAAGCCGGTCACCGCGCCACCGAGCGGAGCGGTTGCGCCCTCGTCGCCATAGCCGTGCAGCCCGCCCATGCGTGTCGCGACTACCAGGAAGCTGCCGGATGCGCTGATCGCCTCATACAGCGCGCGCATCGCCAGGTACAGGCTCTTGACGCGCTGGCGATTCAGTTCGCGCCAGGCATCCAGCTCGAGTTCCTCAATCCCCGGCTCGGTATCGAGCGCCGGCAGCCAGTAGACGCCTTGGACCGTTCCTGCGGCCAGGTAAGCCTGCACTTGTGCTTCAATGGTCTCGTTCGGCTGCTGGGCGTCGATCGTCAACACTTGTACGTCGCGCTTCTCGAGTCGGTTGACCAGCGCCCGGCCGACACCAGCGCGATCGAGCATTACGATCACGCGGCTACTCTCACCGAGCGCGACACCGGTCGGCTTGCATAGATCGATCGGTGGGCGCAGCGCGGGAACCGGTACGCGGCGGGGAACGCGGTCCGCGTCCGTGGTTGGTTGTCCGTGGTCGGTTGTCCGTGGTTGGTTGTCCGTGGTTGTGCGTGTTTCTGGAGCGGCTGCAACGGACGACGGGCTACTAACGACAGGCGAGGCCAAATCCGGCCGGTTGTCGCGGACGAACTGGATGACGCTGGCGAGGGTCGGGTAATCGCGCAGCTTCAGGTCGTCCTTGCGTGGGATGGCGAAGGCCGCGCGCACCGCAGCAAAGGTCTCGGCCTGCTTGACCGTGTCGACGCCCAGATCGGCTTCTAGGTCAAGATCCAACTCCAGCATCTCGGGCGGATAGCCAGTCTTATCGGCGACGATCGCCAGCACCTGCTCGGTGACCACGTCCGTTGTCAGTTGTCCGTTGTTAGTTGTCGGTTGTCGGTTGTCGGTTGTCACTGGTTCTGGAGCGGCTGCAACGGACGACGGGCTACTGACGACAGTCGGTTCTGGGGCCAAATCCGGCCGGTTGTCGCGGACGAACTGGATGACGCTGGCGAGGGTCGGATAGTCGCGCAGCTTGAGGTCGTCCTTGCGCGGGATGTCGAAGGCCGCCCGTACCGCCGCGAAGGTCTCGGCCTGCTTGACCGTATCGACGCCCAAGTCTGCTTCCAGATCGAGGTCGAGGTCGAGCATATCGCGCGGGTAGCCGGTCTTGTCTGCGACGATCGCCAGCACCTGCTCAGTCACGCTGTCGGTTGTCGGTTGTTCCGGTGCGACAGCTACCGATAACGGGCTACCGACGAGCGCCTCAACCGGTAGCTGCTGCGCTCTGGTATCAATTGCCGCGGGCGCCATTGTGGGGATTGGTACAGGTGCGGAAATCGGCGTCGTCGTATGCCCATTGGCGTACGCTGCGCCATTCGTCGCTGGAACGTCCGGCGTCTTTAATCCTTCGGGCTTCGCTGGCGTTTGGTTGCCGCTTGTCTTCGCGATCACCTGTTCCAGAACTGGCCCTGGCTCGGGTGTTGGCATGACCAGCGCCGCCGGATGGTAACCATTACTCGCTCCAGCGCCGGGTTCATTAGCGCGGAAGGTCGGCCCCCTACCATACTGCCAACTGCTGGGCAGCGGCGGGCGCTGCGGCGCGCCTTGTGCCTGCACACGCAGCACGCGCTTGACCACCTCAGTTTCGGCGCGGTCGTAGCCGCTGACATCGGCCAGCCAGCGCTCATAGCGCGGCCGGCTGTCGATCCGGTCGAGCGCGCCGGGGATGCGCCGCGTCAGCGTCATTGCGATCTGTGAGCCGAAGCCAGCAGCCAGGTGGATCGCAAATTGCACCGGGTAGCGCCCGCCGCGGCTGAGCGTCAGGACGCCGAGATCGGGATCAATCTCCTTCAGGTTTGGCACCGGCGGGACGATTCCATACTCAAGGATCTTGAGCGCAATCACATCTTCAATGCCGACACCCATCGGGTGGCCCGTGAAGCCCTTGGTGTTGGCCATCACGATCTCGTCGGCCGCTGGCCCGAAGGTGCGGCGCAGCGCGGTGACCTCGGCGGCGGCGCTGCCACCGCGCGCGGGTGTGTAGGTCTCGTGCGAGACGAACACCGTCTGCGATGCGATCGCGCGGCGGTCGATCCCAAAGCGGCGCTCGGCCGCGCCGACCAGGCGATCCATCACCTGGGCGATATGCTCGACGTCCAGGCGCGTGCCGTGGTAGGCGCTGTTGCCGGTCTCGCTGCTGAGCAGTTCGACCACGCCGCGCATGCCGCGTTCGCGCACGGCGTCTTCGCTTTCCACCACCAACCCACAGGCGCCCATGCCCATGATCAATCCATGGCGGCGCCGGTCGAAGGGTAACGCGGCCTCCTCGACCCGATCGTCGGTGGCGGCGGCGCCGCTGGCCAGGAAGCCCGCACCAATCCACTCCATCAGCCGCTCGCCGGTCACGTCGTCGGCGGCGATCACCAGCACACGGCGGCAACGCCCGGCGCGGATCCAGTCCTCGGCCAGCGCAATCGCCTGCGTGGTGCTCGCACATGCGGCGTTCACTTGGGTGTTCGGTCCGCGCGCGCCGATATACTCGGCGAACTGGCTATGACCCATCGCCAGGATGCGAAATAGGAAGCGCCGGTCGAACTCATATGGCGTTCGCTCAAGCTCTGCGCGCAGCGCGCCGATGCGCCGGCCGAGCTCTTGCAGCGTGGCCGGGTCTTGCGTGTAGCGGCATAGGTCTTCGAGCCCGGCCAACTGCGCGCGGCGATTCTCCCAGGCGTAGTAGCGCTCGAACTCGTCGGCCAGGCGGTCGTATCCTGGGAACGCGCTGGCGAAGATCACGCCAGTTTCGTCGCGCAGCGCCTCGGGCAGCATCCAGCGATCGGGCAGGAAGGTGCCCTTGGTGGTCTTGCGGTAGGTCTGCACCAGCGGGATGCCGGCTTCACGTAGTGCGTCGAGCCCGGCAGCGATCGCCAGCTGGGTTGTGATGTCGAGAGCCTCCACCAACTTAGCCGGAACGCCATATTCTTCGGTGAGATCGAATGCGCCAGGGCGCGCGGCTAACTTGATCACCTCGTTTGGATCGGTGATCGTCTCGAAGCGCCCGTCACCATCCGCGCTCTTGACCAACCGGGTAACATGCTTGGCCAGCATCTGGTTGCGGAACCGCTCGGGGATCAGGTCGATGAACTGCTCACCGCGTAGGATGCGCTGGGCATTTTCGGGATCCATCACTGCCTTCTCGGCGCCCGGCAGCCCCAGCCCGGTGCCACTGATGACCACCGAGCCGGTTGGGATGGCGTTGCGGTCGTAGGCTGTGGGCGAGTTTTGAGTTGTGGCAACGCTCTGTAAGGCCTGCACAAGGAGCTGGCCCAGCGCATCCACCGATTGTGGCGTCGATTGATCATGTCCATTTGTCATTATTGTTTCCTCTGCTCGTAGAGCAGGAACAGTCTGCGGAACTGAAACCGAGGCAGTCACGGTTGTTGTGTCGTTCATCGCTGCTGGCTGCGGGTCGTTTGTCCTTCGTCCTTCATCCTTCGTCTGAGGTAACGCAGCACTGCCGGCGTATCCGGCCGCGTACAAGCCGCATAGCACATGGTTGAAGCTAGCCAGCTCGCCGGTCTTCGGGTGGTTGCTGAACAACGACACGACCTCGGGCTTGTCGCCCAGCACGTCGTCCACAAAGCCTTTGAGCGCCTTCTTGGGCCCAACTTCGACGAACGTGCGCACGCCGTTGGCGTAGAGCGTCTCGAGGCCCTTGACCCATTGCACCGGCGAGGCGATCTGCTGCTCGAGTAGATCTTTGATCGCCTCGACCTCAGTTGGGTAGATCTCGCCGGTCACATTCGCCACCAGCGGCAGCTGGGGCGGCGCGATCCGCAGCCGGTTGAGCACCTGGCGCAGCGGGCCGCTGGCCGGCGCTACAATCTTGGTGTGGAAGGCGTGGCTGACGGGAATGCGCTGGGCCTGGAAGCCTTTCCGTGTGAAGATCTCGATTGCCTGCTCGACCGCCTTGCTCGCGCCACCGATCACCGCCTGGCCGTAGCTGTTGATGTTGGCGGCTACCACATAGCCGTCGATTTCATTTAAGGTCTGGCGCACGACGTCGAGCGGAGCCATCACCGCGGCCATCCAGCCATTGTCGCCCATACTGACCTTGGTCATTTCGCTGCCACGTGCCGCGGCGGCTTCCAACGCATCGGCAAATGGCATGATGCCGGCGGCGGTCAGCGCAGCATACTCGCCGAGCGAGTGCCCCATCACCATGTCGGGCGTGAAGCCATACTCGGCCAACAGCTTGTAAATCGCGGCGTCGAGCGTTAGCATAGCCGGCTGGGTGATCGCGGTCTGCATCAGATCCTTTTCAGCCTGTTTCACCGCTGTGGGATCCTCGCCGTCGACAAAGATATAGCTGGTCAGCGACCGGCCGAGAATCGGCGTCATCACGCGGTCGGCCTCCTCGAATACGGCCTTGACCGCCGGCGAGATCTGTACCAACTCCCGGCCCATGTTGATATACTGGCTGCCCTGGCCTGGGAACAGGAACGCGACCTTGCCTGGCGCGGCGCCGCTGCCGCGGAAGATACCCTGCGCCTGCAACGCCTTCCAGGCCTGTGGGTTATCGAACCCGGCGGCCTTGCGGGCCTTCACGATCTTGTCGAGCAACTCGTTGTGATCGCCGAAGTCGATCACCAGCCGCTCTTTGGCGCGTAGCACCTCGGGCGCGGGCAGCGCGATCGGCGGCGTCCAACCGGCCTCGGCTTTGCGAAACGCCTCGTCGAGTGCGTCCTTGAGCGCTACCGGCGTCTCGGCGCCGAAGGCCAGGATGCCGCGGATCGGCGGTTTTGTTAGTTGTCGATTGTCCGTTGTCGATTGTCCATAGCTTGTTGCAACTGACGACGGACCACTGACGGCCAGCGGTTCTCGGTTGACCCCCGGGGTGCCCGTTCTCGGTTCTACGGTGGCGCCGACAAATTGCTTGCGCTCATTCACCAGCATCCCCGGCACATGCTCCTCGACCACCAGGTGGAAGTTGGTCCCGCCGAAGCCATAGGCGCTGACAGCGGCGCGGCGTGGGATGCCAGCGGGCCGCTCCCATTCGCGCGGCTCGTGGTTCAGCACGAATGGGGTGGCGCTGAAGTCGATATTCGGGTTAGGCTTCTCAGAGTTCAACGTCGGCGGTAGCACCTTATCGTGCAGCGCCATCACGGTCTTGAGCATGCCCGCCGCACCGGCGCCGGCCTTCAGATGTCCGATATTACTCTTGGCTGAGCCCAGCGCGATCCTGCCGCGCTCGGCGCCACCAAAGATCTTGGTCAGGCTCTCGACCTCGACTACGTCGCCGACTTTGGTGCTAGTGCCATGCGCCTCGACCAGCGTGGCCGTGGCTGGGTCCAAGCCGGCGTTCTGCCAGGCCCGCGAGATTGCTAGCACCTGCCCAGCCGGGTTCGGCGCGGTGATGCCCTTGCCCTTGCCATCGCTGGAGGCGCCCACACCGCGGATTACCGCATAGATCTTGTCGCCGGCGCGCTCGGCGTCGGCCAGACGCTTGAGCAGGAACAACGCCGCGCCTTCGCCCATCACAAAGCCGTCGGCGCCATCGCCGAACGGGCGCGTGCCGGTGGCGCTCAGCGCACCAATCTTGCAAAACTTGATAAACGACGACGCGCCCATATTCCGATCGACGCCGCCGGCCAGCACGGCGTCGACATGCCCTTCGTCGAGCATCTCGACGGCCGCGGCGATCGCGGCGAAGGTTGAGGCGCAAGCCGCGTCGGTGATGAAATTCGGCCCGCGCAAGTTCAAGACATTGGCGACCCGCCCAGCCACGATGTTGGCTAGCTCGCCCGGCATCGAGTCCTCGGTGATTGGCGGAAAACCGCGTTCGATCTGCTCGTGCCAGCGCTCCAGCAGCGCGGCGCGCACCTCGTTGGGCAGGCGCTGGAAATCGGGTGTAGCCGCGAGCGCCTGAGCGTACTCAGGGAATGAGACTCGCAAATTCGTCTTGTAGTGCAGCTCGCCACCCATTGCCGTGCCGATGATCACGCCAGTGTTCTCGGTGGGCAACGACCGGTCGGGGTAGCCGTAGTCGGCCAGTGCCTCGGCGGCGATCGTCACGGCCCACTGCTGGCTCTCGTCCATCGCGGCGGCGACTTTCGGCGGAATGCGGAAGCGCTGCCAATCGAATGTGAAGCCGCGCACCCAGCCGCCGATCTTGCTGTAGGTCTTGTCTGGGACGGTTGGGTCGGGGTCATAATAGTGGGCGGCGCTCCAACGCTCGGATGGCACCTCGCTGATGCTGTAGCGCTTACCAACAATATTTTTCCAGAAGGCGGTCGCGCTCGGCGCATCGGGCAGAATAGCGCCCAGGCCAACAATCGCGACCGCACGATCCGCTGTTGATTCCATATCAATCACTCCTTTGAGTAGTCGGCAGTAGGCAGGAGGCAGGAGGCAGTTCACTGTGAGTTCGTTGCCATCATCGATGACTGCTTCCTACCAACTGGCTACTCGGCTGGGAAGGCTTCGATCAGCTTAGCTGCCACCAGATTCATATCCTCGACCAGGCCGCTCTGCGCCTGGAAGATCGCCGGTAGGCTGAGCGAGTTGGCGAGATTCGGGTCGGTCTGCCCGGCCCCGATCGCCCAGCGCAGCCCGTCGTTGGCAATCTTCAGCGCCGCGTCGCGCGCGTGGATGCGCGCCATCGTACGCAGCGTGGCCGGCTCGAACGAGGACGCTTCGCTCGGCGAGCGAGCCGCGCGCTCGGCAAAGATCGCTGCGGTCTCAGCAAAGGCGATCAGCTCACCCAACCGGAAAAGGATATGCTGGTTACGGGTCAGCCGGTCGATCCGGCAGCGATCGAGCAACACGGCCAGTGCTCGCAGGGCTAGTGCCGCGGTTTCAGCACCAGAGTCATCACCGGTCGCGCCGGTGCTTGTCAGCAGTTGCGCGGCCCAGTCGCGATAGTATGCGCCTTGGCTCTTCAGGTGCAGCTGCCAGCGGTCGCGGGCAATCGTCCACTCCATGATCTCGGAGGTGCCCTCGTAAATGCAGGTGATCCGCACGTCACGCTTGATCTTCTCGACCATATATTCTTTGGTGTAGCCGTAGCCGCCGTGGGCCTGGATAGCATCCTCGGCCGCTTTGTTGCCGGCCTCGGTCGCCATATATTTCGCGACGGCGCCCTCGGTCTGTTGCTCGGGGTTACCGCCGTCGATCCGCTCGGCCACCCACTCGATATAGGCGCGCGCCGCCTCTAGCCGCACCGCGTTCGGCACCAGCAACTTGTGCGTATAGGCCTGTTTGGTGCTCAACAACGCGCCACCTTGCACGCGTGTCTGGCTGTAGCGAATGGCGCGTTCCAGCGCCGCCCAGCCGCCGCCCAGGCCGAACGAACCGACCATCAGGCGCGTATAGCCAAACACCGCCTGGGCCTGCGCCAAACCCTGGCCCTCAACTCCGCCGATCAGCCGCTCAGCCGGGACATATACGTCGTCGAGGAACAGCGCCGCGGTATTGCTGGCGCGAATGCCGTGCTTATCCTCCGGCTTGCCTTTGGTGAAGCCAGGCGCGTCGTGCTCGACCACGAACCATGAGGGGCCGCCAGGAGCGTTCGCCAGGATGGTGTAGAGCTTTGCCACGCCGCCATTGCTGATCCACTGCTTGCGGCCGTTGATCTTATAGCCGACGATCTGGCCATCCTGCTCGACACGTTCGGCGCGGGTCGTCAGTGAGCCGAGGTCGCTGCCGGCCTGTGGCTCAGTAGCGCCGTAGGCCACCAGCAGGCCCTCCTCGGCAATCTTGCCCATCCAGAGTTTCTTTTGCTCTTCGGTGCCGCCGACTGTGATTGGATCGGTGCCGAGGAAAGTCGCCAGCACGCCGGTCGCGATACCGAGATCGATTCGCGCCATTGCCTCGGAGATCCGATAGATATCGTATGCGCCGCCGCCCAGGCCGCCATACTCTTCGGGGATGAACATGAGATGTAGACCAAACTGATCTGGATCGTACAGGTCTTTTAACACCTGCGCAGGAAACTCGTCTTTTTCGTCCAGCCTGCGCAGGTACTCGGGCTTCAGTTTGCGCTGGGCATAGTCTTGAAGCGTCGAAATCACCATATCGCGCGTTTCGGTATCTAATCCGATCATGGGCGTACCTCCGCCAGTACTATAGGTTAGCCGCCATACAACATGTGGATGGTAGCCTGGCAAGACAGGATATATAGAAAAGAAATGAATATCCTGAGGAAACAAATCTTCACCCTTACTTATGCGGTCACTCGCAAACAGGGATTTTCTTCTTCGTATCGAACGTTTTTTCGTTCGCCGAACGAAAAAACGTTCGATACGAGAGGTTTTTAATCCATGATGGTGCGCGGTAAAGATTTCTTCTCCTAGGATAAAGAATTCTTTCCAATATGGGCTAGCTCGATCACATAAGCTGAGCTTTGGGGCACAATGAGAATGCACTGCGATCCAGGCAACACCAGAAAGGGACCAGGAATGAAGGCTTATCAAGTCGTTCGGGACCCGCAAACCAACCAGGAGATTTTCGAGACGCCACTCGACGGCTCGTTGATGCTCGAGAGCCCGATGCTCAATAAAGGCAGCGCATTCACCGAAGAAGAACGCCGTAACCTGGGGCTGCTGGGACTCTTGCCATCGCATGTCGCCACCATGGATGAGCAGTTGGTGCGCACGTATGGGAATTATCTACAAAAGACCAGCGCGCAGGAGCGGCACATTTTTCTGGCGAGCCTGCAGGATCGGAACGAGACACTGTTCTACCGGTTGCTCAGCGAGCATATCACCGAGATGCTGCCGATGATCTATACGCCGGTGGTTGGCATCACTGCACAGCACTACAGCCATATCTACCGCCGGCCACGCGGGCTCTTTATATCGTATCCACAACGCGAGGCGATCGAAGCGATGTTGCGCAACGCGCCGTATGCCGATGTCCGAGCGATTGTGGTGACCGACGGCGAGCGCGTGCTTGGCCTGGGCGACCTGGGCGTCGGCGGCATGGAGATCTCGGTCGGCAAGCTGGCGCTTTATTCGCTCTGCGCCGGCATTCACCCGGCACACACGCTGCCGATACACCTCGATGTCGGCACCGACAACCAGGCGCTGCTGGACGATCCGCTCTATCTGGGCTGGCGGCACGAGCGCGTGCGCGGGTCGGAGTATGATTCTTTTATCGAGCATTTTGTTACGGCGGTGAAGCGTGTTTTTCCAGACGCACTCCTCCAGTGGGAAGATTTCGCCAAACAGAACGCGCGCCGCTTGCTCGACCACTATCGCGACCAGATCTGCTCCTTTAACGACGATATCCAAGGCACCGGCGCCGTAGCTTTGGCCGGTCTGCTGACGGCAACAGCGGCGAATCAGTCCAGATTGCGCGATCAGCGGATCGTCATTCTGGGCGCTGGGTCGGCCGCCACCGGCATTTGCGAGCAGATCGTTGCGGCGATGATCGACGAGGGCAGTTCAACAGCCGAAGCAAAGGCGGCGATCTGGCTGGTAGATAGCCATGGTCTGGTGCATGATGGGCGAATGGACCTCGACCCATTCAAGCGCGTGTTCGCTCAGCCGCTTGAGCGCGCGGTCGATTTTCACCTGGCGCGCCCGAGCGGTGTCACTTTGGGTGATGTGGTGCGACAGATTCGCCCAACGATTCTCATCGGCGCCGCCGCTCAGCCCGGTGCATTCACAGAATCGACCGTGCGTGAGATGGCCAAGCATGTTGAGCGCCCGATTATTTTCCCGCTGTCGAACCCGCCTTCGCGCTGCGAGGCCGCGCCGGCCGATCTCCTGGCGTGGACCGAAGGGCGCGCCTTGGTGGCGACTGGCAGTCCGTTCCCAGATGTTACATTTCGCGGTCGTACGCTGCAAATCAGCCAATGTAACAATGTCTTGATCTTCCCCGGCATCGGCCTTGGCGTGATCGCGGCGCACGCACGGCGGGTGACCGATCGGATGTTCGTGGCGGCTGCGCGCACATTGAGCGCGCTTTCGCCTATGCACGGCGCGGTGGAGGGCGCGCTGTTCCCTCCTGTCACGGAGGTGCGTAAGGTATCGCGCCAGATTGCGCTGGCCGTCGCCGTCGAGGCGCAGCGAGGTGGTGTGGCCGAGCCAAGCTCGGCCGTGGATCTGGAGCGGCGGATCGACGCGGCAATCTGGTCGCCTCGGTACGCACATATCCGGCGGATCGCGCAACCCGCGTAGGCGGGCTGCCACTTGTAGCCTGCGGCAGCCAGGTATCTCACGGTCGGCTGCGGTGTGTCATCCCAAGGGTAAAGCTGATCGCTGCCAAGCAAATCTTGTCTTAGACATGTTTCTCACCCTTCTCTGGAGCTTTACTGTCTGGTTGTCAGTCATCCGTTGTCAGTTGTTAGCACTGACGACGGACAACCGGGTGCCCTCTGGGCGAACTGACAAGTACATAGGTTATCATCGCACAACGAAGTGAAAGGAAAAACAATGTTAGTCGGCGAACGAATGAGTCATCCAATAATCCCGGTTCACCCCGATACCTCCGTGCCCGAAGCGCTGACACTGATGCGCCGGGATAAAATCCGCCGCGCGCCTGTGATCGAGAACGGCAAGCTGGTCGGCATTGTGACCGACCGCGATCTGCTGCACGCTTCGGCTTCGTCGGCCACGACACTCAGCGTCTGGGAGCTGAACTATCTGCTCAGCAAGCTGGTCGTCGGCAAGGTGATGACCACCGAAGTGCTGACGGTGACGGAGAATACGCCGATCGAAGAGGCGGCGCGCATAATGGCCGAGAACAAGATTGGCGGGCTACCCGTGATGCGCGGCGCTCAGGTCGTTGGTATGATCACCGAGACCGACCTGTTTCGGATCTTGCTCGAAATGACCGGCGCTCGTGAAAAAGGCGTGCGCGTCACAGTGATGCTGCCTGATCGCGCCGGCCAACTGGCCCGGCTGACGAGCACAGTAGCCGAGGCCGGAGGTAATATCATAGCGCTGAGCACCTTCGTCGGCGACGATCCATCGCACAGCCTGGTGATGTTCAAGGCCTCAGGTGTAACTCCTGAGCTGCTGCGCGAGTATGTCGCCGCGGTGGTCGATCGAGTGATCGATCTGCGGGTTTGCTAATCGGTCGCTTGCTCTACGCTCGGCATATTCATCATGCGTTATCGGCATACTTACGCATTACGCTGATACTGCCGCGCGCTGGCCATGGCGGCAATATGGAATGATAACTTTGTGAAATATTCGGCGGTAGTGATTCGTGTTTGTGTTTGAAACCACGAATCGCTACCGCTGGTTGTTTTTCCTTCACACGCAAGCGACGCTGGAATCCTATACTGAGCGTATATTCACTTGCTTAGCCACATCGAGACGGCGCCGCGCCTCATTTGGCTTGCACACGGCATGAAAGGCCAACCAGGAGTTCTTCTAGACGTTGCGGAGGAATCGAATGAATCGAACTTGGACGACGATTGACGGCAATGAAGCCGCCGCGAATATCGCTCATAAGCTTAGCGAGGTTATCGCGATCTACCCAATCACCCCTTCGACGCCGATGGGTGAACTGGCCGATGCCTGGTCGGCGACTGGGCGGCCCAACCTGTGGGGTACCATACCCCAGGTGATTGAGATGCAGTCCGAGGGCGGTGCGGCCGGCGCGGTGCATGGCGCGCTCACAACCGGCGCGCTGACGACCACGTTCACCGCCTCGCAAGGGCTGTTGCTGATGATCCCTAATATGTACAAAATCGCCGGCGAGCTAACCCCAGCTGTGTTCCATGTGGCGGCGCGCTCGCTGGCCGCACAGGGTCTCTCGATCTTCGGCGATCACTCCGATGTGATGGCAGTGCGCGCCACTGGCTTTGGGCTGCTTTCGTCGCACTCGGTGCAAGAGGCCCAGGATCTGGCGCTGATCGCACACGCCGCGACGCTTGAGGCACGGGTGCCGTTCGTGCATTTCTTCGACGGCTACCGCACCTCGCACGAGATCAATAAGATCGAGGAGCTGACCGACGACGACATTCGTGCGCTGATCGACGATGAGCTGGTGCGCGCTCACCGCGCGCGCGGCCTTTCGCCCGATCGCCCGTTCATCCGCGGCACCGCTCAGAACCCCGACGTGTACTTCCAGGCCCGCGAGAGCGTTAACCCATTCTACCTGGCCTGCCCTGAGATCGTTCAGAATGTGATGGATCGCTTCGCCAACGTCGTCGGACGGCAGTATCACCTTTTCGACTACGCCGGTGCGCCCGATGCCGAGCGAGTGGTGGTGGTGATGGGCTCGGGCGCCGAGACGGTCGAAGAGACGGTAAAATACCTCGCATCCCAGGGCGAGAAAGTTGGCGTGGTGAAGGTCCACCTGTTCCACCCATTCTCGATCGCGCATTTCGTAGGCGTGCTGCCGCCGACCGTCCGTGCGATCGCCGTACTCGATCGTACCAAGGAGCCGGGCAGCGCCGGCGAGCCGCTGTATTTGGATGTGGTCGCCGCCCTGAGTGAGGCTAGAGACTTGAGACTTGAGGCTAGTGAATCCAATACCAAGTCTCAAGCCTCCAGCCTCAAGCCTCTGGTCATCGGCGGCCGGTATGGTTTGTCGTCGAAGGAATTTACTCCGGCAATGGTCAAGAGCGTATTCGACGAGCTGAAGAAACCTGAGCCGAAGAATCACTTCACGATCGGCATCAACGACGACGTGACCCACACCAGCCTGGCCTACGATTCGTCGTTCTCGATCGAGCTGCCCGAAACGGTACGCTGTGTGTTCTGGGGCCTTGGCGCCGACGGCACTGTCGGCGCGAACAAGAACTCGATCAAGATAACCACGCCCAGGGCTACTTCGTGTACGACTCGAAGAAGTCCGGCTCGATGACGATATCGCACCTGCGCTTCGGGCCGCATCCGATCCGCGCGGCCTACCTGATCGACCAGGCCCAGTTTGTCGCATGCAGCCAGTTCACTTTCCTCGAGCGGATTGACGTGCTCAGATATGCCGCGCCCGGCGCGACCTTCCTGCTCAACAGTAGCTTCGGCCCCGACGAGATTTGGGGCGAGCTGCCGCAGGAGGTCCGGGAGACGATTGTCGAGAAAGATCTGCGCCTGTTTGTAATCGACGCCAACCAAATCGCCCACGCCACCGGCATGGGCGGGCGTGTCAATACAATTATGCAGACGGCGTTCTTTGCAATCAGCGGCGTGCTCCCGCGCGAGCAGGCGATCGAACACATTAAGCACAGTATCAAGAAGACCTACGGCAAGCGCGGCGAAACGGTTGTTCAACAGAACTACCGCGCGGTCGATGAGACGATCGCGCACCTGTACGAGGTCGAAATTC
>WNFU01002620.1_pt1 | contig 32632 bp, 32 predicted proteins | sample 5400121 | NCBI WGS metagenome assembly WNFU01 (sample SAMN13153360, study PRJNA577476) | soil metagenome | isolation source: 100 cm soil or saprolite under grassland replicate 1 | place: USA:California | collected 2016-06-15
TGAGACTCCAGATCTTGGTGCCGTCCGCGCGGACGTAGGGCTCGACATCGGCGGCCACCTCGCAGAGGCTGGCCAAGTCGACGCCGAGCAGTGCCGCGCACTGCTCAAGCGGCGCCGCGATCGGCCGGCCGAGGTCCGGGTCGCGCGCTTCCCACGTCGGCATCCCCGCAGCATAGCCGAACGCACGTTCGACTAACTTGCGGTGGATCGCGGCAAGGCCAGCCAGTGTCATGACCCAGCGACCCTCAGGGAGCTTCCTGTCCTGCGGCGTAGCGGTACTGCTTGAATCGCTGGGCGTCCCTGACGAGGGCCGCCGTCGGGGCGGGGGGAGTGCCATCGGCGACTGGGGCCGGTCCATCTTGAACGGTTGCCCCCGTCTCCTTCCAGTCATGGTCGACCCATCGGAGTTCCACGGTGGTCACACCCCACGCCTCCTGGGCGGGCAGGCTTGAGTCCTGGTAGGCGGCCACGCCCGTCTGCCAGATCGAGATGCGGGCGTGGGCGCCGTCGTAGAGGTCGACGCGGTAGCGGACGGGGATCGTCTGGAACAGCACCTTCTCCACATCAAGCGCCACGCTCCCCGTGGCGCCCCCCGTCGAACCGGTCAGCGCCACCGTCACCGTCTTGGCGGTGGCGTCGAGCGCGCGCTGCAGCCGCCCGCGCGCCTCCGGCGCGGCGATCGCGTCGACCGCCAGCCTGCGTTTGGCGCTGTCAAAGAGCAGTTCGCTGCTGAGCACGGCGGTGTAGTTGGTGGCCGCGGCGATGGCGCCAGCGCGGGAGTGCGCCCAGCCGACCGGGACGATGCGGCCCTCCATGCGGCCGCTCCAGACCGGCTGAGCGCCGTCAGCCACCTGCACCCGGCCGGCGACACCCAGCGGTCCTGGCAGCCCGGACCCGTCGAACGCTCGACCGAGCAGTCCACCGACAATCAGACAAGCCGCCGCTACCGCCATCACCACAATCCATCGTGGCCGGGCGTCGATCCGGCTCGACTTCACTGGCCGAAGGTTCACCTGCGGTTCTCTCCTGCCTCACGCCACCCTGCCGGATCCCGCCGCGGGCGCCTCCTGGCGCAGTGCAGGCTGCCTCATGGCATTCCGCCGTGCCGTACCGCGACCGGGGAACGCTGGGACGAGGCGCGTTCAGCCGGGGTCTGGCGGGCGAGCGCGACCACAACCTTGCCGTGGACCCGCCGGGCGGCCATGGCGAGCAGCCCGTCGGGGACCAACGCCTCAAGCGGGATGACGTCGTGGCGTACGACCTTGCCGAGATCGGTGGTGGCCAGCAGCTCCAACGCCTCGGGCAAGTCCGCGTCGCACACGTGCCCGTTGGAGGTGATGACGTCGATCTCCCCGACCACGGTCGGGTACAGGTCGATCGTCACGGGCTTGTCCTGCAGGCCCACCAGCAGCACCTGCCCGCCTCGGCGGGCGCTTGCCAGCGCCACCGCAAGACCGCTGGGCGTCCCGGACGCCTCCACCACAACGTCAGGGCCGCCGGTGAGCGACCGGATCCGCTCAGCGACCGTGTACGGGTCGCTGTCCGCGTGGACGCTGTGCGTAGCCCCCAGCGCCACGGCCGTGCGCAGCCGCTCCTGGTCGATGTCGACGCCGACCAGCGGCGTGGCGCCACGCGCGCAGGCGCCGGCGATCAGGAACGCGCCGATCCCACCGGCCCCGACGACCGCCAAGGCGTTGCCCCGCCGCAGGCGGCTGCGGCGCAACGCATGCCAGGCGATCGCCAGCGGCTGCGCCACGGCGGCCGCCTCGTCGTCGCAGTCGTCCGGCACGCGGTGGCACATCCGGGCCGGCACCTGCGCCAGCTCGGCCAGGCCGCCATGCGCCTGCAGGCCGACCACGTAGTAGGTCTCGCACAGGTTCGGGCGGGCGTCGGCGCACCAACGGCACGTCCCGCACCAGTAGCCAGCCCCCGGGACAACCCGCTCCCCGACGCCGATCCCGTGCACGCCCGACCCGACAGCGACGACCTCCCCGACGAACTCATGGCCGAGGATGACTGGACCGACGTGGCCGCTGACGGGATGCCGCTCATGCAGCGGCACCCGCTTCGGCCCATGCAGGTACTCGCCGACGTCGGTGCCGCAGATCGACGCGTGGGACACCCGCAGCAGCAGTTCGCCTGGACCAGGCGGCCCCGGCTGGGGGACATCCTGGACCCGCACGTCGCCGGGCCCGTAGTAGACGGCTGCTCTCATCGCCGCCCCCTGATGGTGCCGCCGTCCACGCTGACGGTCGTGCCGGTGATGGCCTCGTTCGAGGCCAGGGAGACGATGGCGGCGGCCACCTCTGCGGGGTGCACCAGACGCCCGAGCGCCTGCCCACGATCCCGCAGTAGCCGGAGGATCGCCTGCGCTGGCGGCAGGTCATATTCCCTGGCAGCCTTCGCCTTGAGCCCGTCGAGCATTCTGGTGTCGGTCGGGCCGGGCGCGACGGCGTTGACCCGGACGCCGTGCACCCCCTCCGTCCTGGCGAGGCTGGTGACGGCAGTCTGCAACCCGCCCTTGGCGACCTCGTAGGGCCCGTCAATCGATTCCGGTTGGAGCGCCAGGTCGGAGGTGATGAAGATGACGCAACCGCCGCCTTGCCTCCGCATGATCGGAAGCACCATCTTCGAGGTCCATACGGGGCTCAGGCAGTGGAGACGGAACCCGGCCTCCCAGTCCTCCCAGGTGAGCTCATCGAAGCAGCGGAGCGTGAGGATGCCCGCCGCGCAGACCAGCACGCCGACCCTGCCGCCGTGGGCGGCAAGCAGCGTGGCGGTGCTGTCTTGGATTCCGTTGGGGGTGGCAAGGTCAGCGCTCACCGTCTCGACCTTGCCCGTGCCACCTAGGGCGCGTGCCTCGTCCGCCACCGCGGCGAGGCCGGGCGCGTTGCGGTCGACCAGCCCGAGGTCGGCGCCCTCGGCCGCGAACGCCAGCGCGGTGGCACGGCCGATCCCGCCGGCGGCGCCGGTGATGAACACGACCTTGCCGTCCAAGTGGGTGTTCATCGCACACCACCAGCCAGGCGCTTGGGGGCGCGTCTGGCGCCTTCGGCGAGCACTCCCAGCCGGCTCCAGACGGCCGTTTCGGGGATGACCTGCCCCACCCCCACGATCGTCTGGAAGCCGCAGTCGGTCCCGGCGACCAGGTTCTGCGGGGCGATGAGGTTGGCGTAGTCGGCGATCGTGTCGGCGACCGTGTCAGGGTGTTCCTCGACTGGTGTCAGGGTGTCGATCACCCCTGGGATCAGGATCTTCCCCGCTGGCCACTCGCGGGTGTTGACCCATTGCTTGATGGCGCGGAGGGTGGTCGCATGGTGCTGGCTGTTGGCAGCGACGACCGACAACGCCCCGCATGGTGCGCTCAACAGGAGATCGAGGATGTCCCCGATCGCCACGTCTCGGTGGTGGGTGCCGGGGTAGTTGCCGTGGCAGACATGAATGCGGACCTGCTCGCGGACCTGGTCGGCCGGGATGCCGGCAAGGCCACGCCGGATCGCGGCGAGGTTTTCTCGCACGTGCGCGCGGAACGCCTCGAGTGGCGCGTCCGCGAAATGGACTGCCCGGTCCATCGCCAGGTCCGGGCAGTCCAGTTGCAGCACGAACCCGGCCTGGAGGATGGCCCGCCACTCGTCGGCCATCGCATCCGCCAGAGCGTTCAGGTAGTCGACCCGTGAGGGGTAGTAGACGTTCGGCATCGCGGTGGCCACGGCCCCGGGGGACGCCGAACACATGAACGCCTCTTCGTAGCCGGTGGCTTCCTTCAGTGCCCGGTTGAACAGGTCGATATCCTGGTGCACCGCCTCGGCGTCCCGCGGCTCGATGGGGGCCACGCAGGTCGGGGTGGGCACGGCCTTCCGCTGCTCCGGCGACAGGAACCGGGCGCCGAGCTCCGGGTGGTCACGGAGGTCTTGCGGCCACCACGCGTCCGCGCCGCGCTGTTCGAACCCCGTGTAGCGGAACGGCACGTAGACGTTGAACCCGGGGATGGTCTGCTGGCCGTCGCTGATGACGGTGATGCCTGCCGCGATCTGGTGTTGCACCACGCCCGCGACCGCCTCGCGGGCGAGGGCGTAGAAGGCCTCGTCGCGTGGCTGATACAGCCGACCGGCCAACTCGCGAGGTCGTGGAAGACTGCCAGCGTGGGTCGTGAGGATATTGCCGCTGGTACTGCGTTTCATCTGCGGCCTCCTTGCCGACGGCCCTGGAGCCACTCACTCGGATCGCGATCAGCTACACGTCCGGCGCGTTGAGGGCGAGTTGCCGCCTGTTGCCTCAAGACAGCGTTTTGGCGTTGCGGACCGTGGAAGGCCACGGTCGGGTTCTGGGTATGGCAGGTCGGCAGGCGCAAGTTCGGCGAGGTGTTGGACAGGCCGGTCACCCCGGCCAGTCTGAGGATCCGCGTCGACCCGCATCGTGGAGCCGGGCTCATGGCAGGCCGACTTGTGTGATCGCGACCTCGGCCCGGTTGTGGATCGAGTCGTTGACGATCGTCCAGGGCACCCCCGGAGGGATCGCGGCGTACAGGCCCGCCTTGCCGGCTTGGCGCCGGTCGCCGAACTCGAAGCGGGCGTGACCGCCGGCAAGGTACAGGAACTGCTCGGCGCCGTCGGTGGTGCAGGGACCAAGGCGGGCACCTGGATCGAGGGCGGCCAGCCGGAACGGACCCCAGGCGCCGGTAAAGAACTTGGGCAGCTCCACGCTGGCGACGCGGACACCCTCGGGGCTGACCGGCTGGTCGGCCAAGAGTCCCCGCACGGCGATGCGGGCCGGGTCAGCCCGCCGACCTTCGGGCCCGGGCGGCACCTCGACGACCAGCATCGCCACGTTGGTGTCGGCGAAGGCACCGATCTTGTGGGCGCTGCTGTGCGGCGTGATGATCAGGTCGCCGCCGCGAACCTCCAGCCGCTCCCCGTCCATCTCCACGGTGCCGGCGCCGCCAAGCAGGTAGTAGATCTCCTCGGTTCGGGTGTGCCGGTGGAGGCCGCATGACGCGCCCTCGAGGAAGACGACGTGCTCCGCGATGTCAAGCGAGCTCGTCATCTGGGGTGCGCTGAGGAGCCGCTTCAACCGGACCTCCCCCGTCCCACCCATCAGGTCGTAGTAGGTGGTGAGCCCGTCGGTGTCGCCCACGATTGGTCCGGAATGGCGCCGGCAGGGCGCTGCTGCGCGGGATGTCATGGGGCCTCCGTGAATGTGCGTGTTGGTTACCGCTGCGGTATCGGTTCGGGTCACGGTCAGGCGGCGGACGCGAAGTCGCCCAGGGCTGCACCGAGCGCGTCGTGGGGCACGTGGTACAGCGGCCGCCCACCGGTGTAATAGGGCTCGCCGAGCCGCTCGAGCACGACCTCAAGGGAGTGGCCCGGGATCGAGGGCACCAGGCCCCTCTTGTTGTCCAGCACGACGACGTTGAGGAGCTGCTCCGGCGTGATTCCCGGCGGGAGCCGTGTCGGCGCGCCGTTACGGCGCAGCAAGTCCAGGTGTGCCGCCTCATCGGCCCGGTCCAACAAACCGAGGAGCCGCGCGGCGCGGGCGATGACCAGCATCCCGTTCCCCACGGCTTTGCCGTGGGGAACGGGGTCGTAGCGGTAGGTCGGCCGATGCGTCAGCGCCTCCACGGCATGGCCGGGGCCGTGGCCGTATTCGCACCTGAGACCCTCCCACTCCTCGAAGGGATCGTCGGCCATGACCTGGCACTTGGCGTCGATGCTCAGCTCGATGAGGCGCTGGTAGTTCGCCCGCGTGTAGTTGGCTTCCGGGTTGAGAAGGCCGGCCACCTCGTCGAACCGGTGCGGGCAGATCGCCAGAACGTTCTTGATGGTTTCGCACAGCCCCGACCGGATCTCGTCGCGGGGCAGCGTGTCCAAGTAGGCGAGATCGGCGAAGACGAACTCCGGCGCCTTAAACGCGCCGAGGAGGTTCTTGAAGCCGTCGGAGCTGACGGCCTGCTTCAGGCTCGGCGTTGAATCCAACTGGGCCAGCAGCGTCATGGGAATGTGAACGAATCGCAGGCCTCGAAACAGCAGCGTCGCAAGCAGGCCGCCCACGTTGCCTACCAGGCCGCCGCCGAGCAGAAGCAGGCAGGATTGGCGCGTCACGCCGGCACGCCTGGCGGCACCGGCGAGCTTGTTGATCGTGATCAGGTCTTTGGTTTCCTCGCTGCCGGGGAAGCTGATGGGCGCGTACGGGCCGAGCTTGGCATCGGCGATACGTGCCAGCACCTCGTCGGCGAACGGGTGCAGCAGCGAATGCTCGGTGACTACGAGGAACCGGTCGGCGTCGAGTTCGCGCAGGCGACGGAGCAGCTCTGACCAGGCGCTGGGGTCGTTGCGGGAATCGCGCAGGACATAGTCGTATTTGAAGTCACCGAACCTGATCTGCCGGTTGAACCCTACGGGGACGGTCACGGGCGCTGTCATCGCGGATCTCCTTGCGTAAGGCTGCTGCTCGGTGCCGTCGGGGTGGACATCGGCGGCGCCGTGGTGGTCGGTGGCTCGGTGGTTGGTGGGGGCGGCGGCGCCGTGGTGGCCGTGGTGCTGGTGGTCGTCGTCGGCGGCGCAGTCGAGGACGGAGTCGTAGTCGTCGGCTCGGTGGTTGGTGGGGGCGGCGGCGCCGTGGTGGCCGTGGTGGTCGTCGGCTCGCTGGTGGACGGTGCCGTGGTCGGTGGCACCGTGGTGGGCGAGGTTCGTGGCGCGCTGGTGGATGGCCCTTCGGGGGTGGACAGGGGGGACGGGGCGTTAGCGCCGGCACGGCTGGTCAGCGGTACTGCGACGGGCGGCGCAACTGTTGAGGTGCTCTCGGCAGCGGCAGTGTGAGCGGCTACCTCGCCAATCCTGGTGGCGACCGGGACCTGCGAGACGGGCACCCCGATGCCGTGGCTCGTCGTCGGTGGGGTGGAAGCGTGTCCCCTTGTGTTGCCGGCGCCTGGCATGTCCAGGGTCGCCCCCGCCACCGCCGATCGTCCGGTGCCGCCTCCCCGCTCAGCGCGTGCCGCGCAGCCTGCACCGCAGTTTGGCGGTCTGCCCAAGCCGACCAGCACGAACAGCAGGGTCATTCCGACGATCAAGACCGCCCAGCTCCGACGCCGTGGTGCGGCCAGCCACGCAAGCGGCTTGGCTGCGCGGCGAGTTGGTCTGCCCGGCGCCCGGCCTGCCCTGACCGCCGGCGCGATGGCGTGCTGACCTGCACCGCTGAGAACGTCAAGCTCGGCGGGGGATGCGCCTTTGGGCGCGCGCTGTGCCCGGCCGCCGGCTACGACAGCGCTGGCGCAGCCGGCAAGGCCGACAAGCGCGAGTACCGCGAAGGGCATGGCGAAGCCGCCGCTGCGCTCCAGCAGCCACCCGATCAGGGGTGGCCCGCCGGCGCTGGCCGGCGCGGAGATCGTCGAGACGACTCCCTGCGCTGCGCCTGGGCCGAACGCAACAGCATCGCCGATCCGTCCGGCCTGGTGGAACACGGCCGCATACGGCAGGGTCGTCCCGGTGGTGAACACCACGAGCCCGGCCACGGTCAACCAGGGCCGCTGGTGGGGTGCGGCAAGCATGGCCAAGCCGAGGACGACCAGCACGGCGCCGGCGCGTAGCAAGGTCGTGTGGCGGAGGTGCCACCAGCTGATCAGCGCGCCGCCCAGGGGCCGCACCAGGGTACCGATCAGCAGCCCGGCTGCGGCGAGCCGGGCTGCATGCGCGAGCGGGAACTGTGGGTAGACGGTGGTGAGGTAGAGCCCCAACCACGGTGCCGTGGCCTGGCCCAGGCCGAGGCTGGCGAGGTGGACCAGGCCGAGCCCCCACAGCGGCCGCGAGCGAACCGCCGCAGCGAACCGCCGTTGGCGGACCCGTGCAAGCGGTGGGTTGGGCAACATCAGCAGCCCGCAGGCGGCGCTGGCGGCCAGCGCGAGCAGCGCGCAGGCCCAGAACGTGCCCCGCCACCCTGCCGCTTGTGCGACGGTGGGCGTGGCGAACAGGCCGATGCCAGCGCCGACTTGCATGGCCCCGCCGAACACGCCTTGGCCGAGGGCCTCTCGGCCGGTGTGCCTGGCGGCCTGCGAGCCGGCGAGGATCGCCACGCCGGCGCCGAGGCCGACGACAAGCCGGCAGGCGATGACCCAGGCAAGTTGCGGGATGGCCGGCAGCAGCCCGCCGCCCGCAGCCACGACCAGCAGCGCCAGGCACAGCACCCGCCGCGGCCCGATCCGATCCACAAGGAGTCCGCCGGGGAGGTAGGTGACGCCGATTCCCACGTACAGCAGGGTCGACAGCAGCCCGACCTGCGCGGCGCTGACGTGCAGCTCGGCGCGGAGGGCCGGGATCACCGCGCCGTAGTTGGTGAAGTTGGCCGCAACCGCCAGCGCCGCGAACGCGAGCACGGCGAGATATCGGCGCGCACCTTCGGAGGATCGCGGCCCACTCAGGCCGGCTGGGCGGCCTTGCGGCACTGATCGGCGAGTTCCTCCATGACCACCGACCAGTCCTGGCGTCCCTTGCCGTTGGCGATCGCCGCCTCCAGCAGGTCGCGTGCCAGCTCGGTCATTGGCAGGCGGAGGCCGACGACCTCGGCCAGGTCCCCGATCAGGTCGAGGTCCTTTTGGGCGAGTTCGGCCGGGAACAGTGCCGTCCTGTGGTTGTGGGTGGCGGCCGCCAGGCTGTAGGTGAGCCAGGTCGCCCCGCCGAACGCTCCGCAGTCGCGGAGCAGCCGGAACACCTCCCCGGGACGCACACCACAAGCACCTGCCAGCGCGGCGGACTGCCCCAGGTTGACCAGCGTTCCGGCGATGTGGTCGTTGGCCACGAGCTTGGCCGCGTTGGCCAGCTCGGGCTTTGGGCCGAGGTCGGCGATGGACGCGCTGAGGTGTTCCAGGATGCCCGCGACCTGGCGCTTGGCGGCGGGCTGGCCGGCGACGAAGATGCCCAGCTTGCCTGCCTGGGCCCGGTCGGGCCGACCGATCACCGTCGCAGCGAGATAGGTCTTGCCGGCCTGGTGGTACAACTCGGCCAGCGTCCGGGTGATCCCCGGCGACACGGTGCTCATCCCGACGTGGATGCCGTCGGGGGGGAGCGTCTCGAGGATCCCCTTGGGCCCGAGCGTGACCTCCTCGAGCGCGGCGTCGTTGGGGACCATCGTGAGCAGCACGTCGCTGTCGGCAGCGGCGTCCTCCACGCTCGCCGCTGCGGTCACGCCGATGATGGCGAGCTTGTCGAGCTTCTCGGGGTCGACGTCGTAGGCGACGACCGGTCGGTAGCCCACCGCAACCAGCCGCTTCGCGATGGCGCCGCCCATTTGGCCGACACCGATCACTGACACCTGCATGTGCACCTCCAAATAGGGGAAAGGGGAAGGGCTGATTTCGAAGGGGCGGCCAGGGGCCGGTGGTTGGGCGCCGGGTCCTCGCGGGTTGAGGTGAGCTGCCCAGGGGGCACGCCGGCCCCCGGCCGCCGGTGGGGGAGATTGGGCAAGGAGGCCCGCCACCGCGGGTGCCTAGCCCCACTTGAGACCTCGGATGCGCCTGGACGTGAGGTGGCGCACGACGTTCACCCCCTTCTTCCCAGAGGAGTGCGACCCGGGAATCGGCTGCCGTGATCCGGCTCGATTCACCTGGGTTGATAGATCAGGCGGATCGTAAACTCACAGCCGGCCAACCATAAACTGAGGAGTCAGGGCTGTCAATCTCAGTTTAGAAATAACTGGTGGACCATCAATCTGGGTTGAGAGGTGACTTACTGACAGCGTTGTCTGGGCGCTGCCCAGAGGGGCAGTTCCTGTCGGCGAAGCCACTGCCTGGCCGGGACGGCCCGAGCGGGGAGTCAGGCGGACAGTCGGCGGTCGGGCCGGTGACGCGGCAGGTGGGGCTGGCGAATCGCCAGCAGGGCCGATGCGACCATGCTCATCGCTCGTTGATCGGGCCCGGGGGATCGTCCGGGCCAGGCAGGGCCGAGCCCCGGTCGAGCTCGTGCGCCAGGCTGTCGGTGATCGCCCGGCGCACCCCGCCGACCTCCTCGCGGAGACGGTCACGCTCCTGCTCCCACCAGCGCACACCCATCGTGGCGACCCCCTGCAGGTCGTCTGCTAGCGTGCGGTACGGGTCGAAGATGCGGTAGGTGGCGCGGTAGCACTCGAGGGCCTGCGCGCCACGCCGCCACGCCGCGCGGCCCTCCGGGTTGGATGGTGGCGGGCCGAGTTCGACCAGCAGGTACGCTGGCGGGTAGACGGCCAGCTCATCGAGGAGTTGGTCCGAACGGGCCTGCAGCACCTCTGCGGCCGCTTGGCCGTGCGCCACCGACCGGCCATGCTCGGTGCGCCAGTCGAGGTAGGCGTCCTGGGCCCGCTCGAGCCGGGCGACATCGTCGGCGGCGTCGGCGAGCCGCTCGCCGAGGCGCTCCAAGGCCTGTTCGTGCCTGCCGATGATCGCCTTGACGGCCGCTCGGGCAGCCCTGGCACGTGGTGTGATGGCCAGACCAGGTCGCGCCCGCCGGGGCCGCGCAGCGTCGAGCAGGAGACGCTGCTCTTCCGCATAGTGTTCGAGTTTGACGTGGCGACCGCGGGCGGCGGCCAGCTCCCCGGACCGGCTGGGCGGCCAGGAGCCGGCAAGCAGCGCCGCCGCATGGACCACCCGGGGGCGCAGTGTCGATGTCGGGAGGTCCTCGTGCTTGGTTGGCGAGCATCGCGGCGTCGGGCTGTACGCTCAGCCATGGATCCGTGGCCGAGGCGGCAACATCCGCCACGTCGGCGCGCGCTTCTGCTGACCCGAACACACTGTGGCGGTAACGCATCCATGTTGACGCGCACTGGGCGAGGTTCTGGGTGAGTGCTCGCCGCCAGCATTGGCGCCAGGAGTTGCCCGGCGGCTCAGGCGGTCCCAGGGGGTGAGTGGGATCGCTGGTGCCGGTCACCAACCGGTACTGCTCGATCTCGACGGCCTCCACCTCCCACAGGGCGCTCGCCCCGGGGTCGTGGGGCCAGGAACCCAGCGCACGCAGGAGGTAGGCGGGTGGGTCGGCGATCGCCGCCTGCACGTTGGCCTCCACCCGGCGATCAAGCTCCTCGATCACGGCTGCCCCCTCCAGCAGCAGTGCCGGCGCCGCGAGGGTTGGCAGGCTGGATCGTGGTGGTGCACCCGGAACGAGCCGCCGTCGGGGCCAACCTCGAGCGTGGTTTGGAACTGGAGTTCAACGGGCGGGCCAAGATCGCGGCCCAGGCTGTACGCCATAGCGGTCTGCCAGCGGGCGGCCGGGTCCTCGTCGGGAAGCCTGGCTGCGGCCGCCCGCGTCGACGTCGGCAGCACCTGGGCAAGGCCACGCAGGTGCTCGGTAAGCTGCCCGTCCGGCCGCAAGTCCCCACCAGCGGTGCCGGCGCCCGGCAGACCAGCCGGCACATCCCTTGGCAGGCCTTCGCCCGGTTCCTGCCGGCCTGCGGGCTGGTTGGGCGTGGAGTCCGCGGCCGCGCCGCTGCGTGGGCCCCGGCGGTCGGCGCCACCGGTCCACCCCGACTCGGCCCGATCCAGTTCGACCCGAGCGTGGGCCAGCGAGCGGTTCAGCGTGTGGAACCGCTCGCGCTGGTCCAGGAGCATGGCGGTGCCGGCGGCGCCGAGGGCCTGCTGGGCGTCGGTGATCTGGTATTCGAGGCGGAAGTCCTCCACATCAAGAGCAGCCTGGGTCCAGGTGAGCTGTGCCGCGTCCGAGAGGGGGTAGGGTCCGAGCATGGCCAACAGGTAGGCGGGCGGGTCGGTGATGGCCGCCTCCAACCGACCGGCGAGCCGTCGGTTGAGCTCCCCGACAGCCAGTGATCCGAGCATCAGCTGCAGCAACGGACCCGACAGTTCAGGAGGATCGGTGACCTGCAAGCGGGTAAGGCGGTCCAGTTCCTGCCGCGCCACCGCGATCGTTACTGGGCTGCCCCATCAGCCATGTCCCGTAAACGGAGCAGCCCCTCGTCGTTTGTCTCGCGGACCTCGGCCCGCGCCCAGGCCTGACGGTCCGCTGGGGATGGCGTCGGTCAGGCTTGCCACCCGCTGGAGCTGCCCACGCCACCACGCAAGGCCGCTTCAGACCTGGGCAGCCTCGTCCGCCCCAGCCGGCCGCGTGGCGAGCCGCCGAGCCCGCACCTGCCGCCTGATGTCGTCCAAATCAGCCACATCGAAAAGCAGCCGGGCCGCGTCCTGGACCGAGAGCGCCCCCATGCTGGCTCTATCCGCGGTAGCTGGCTCCACCTGCGCACGAGCGGTGGCCCACTGCTTGCAGGCCCAGAATGGTGGTGTTCAGAAGAAGTTCTGGCCCACCACTGCACACGAGCCGGGGCCGGGGTCGGTACTGACGCGCCGGCCTCAGCCGCCAGGTAGCGACCAATGTTTCGAAAGAGTGCGCATGTCTTCGACCTGGTTCATCACGGGCGCGTCTCGCGGTTTCGGCCGGGAGCTGACCGAGCAGCTGCTCGCGCGGGGTGACCGCGTCGCAGCGACGCTGCGCACGCCGGAGCAGCTGGCGGACCTGGCCGCCGCCCACGGCGACCGGCTGTGGGTCCGCGTGCTGGATGTGACCGACACCGCCCAACTGCGCGAGATGGTGGACGCGGCGTTCACCGGGCTGGGCCGGATCGACGTGGTGGTCTCCAACGCCGGCTACGGCGTGGTCGGGGTGGCCGAAGCGCTCAGCGACACCCAGATCGACGCGCTGATCGCCACGAACCTGACCGCCTCCATCCAGCTCGCCCGCGCGGTCGTGCCGCACCTGCGCGCCCAGGGCGGTGGCCGCATCCTGCAGCTGTCCAGCATGGGCGGCCACATCGGCTTCCCCGGCTTCTCCCTCTACCACACCACCAAATGGGGATCGAGGGCTTCTTCGAAGCCTTCGCCCCGGAGGTGGAGCCGTTCGGCATCCGCACCACCCTGATCGAGCCTGGCATGATCCGCACCTCCTTCTACTCCGCCCCGCAGCACGCGCCGGTGCTGGAGGCGTACGCCAACAATCCCGCCGTCCGGCGCGGCGACACGCGGCTGGCGGACATGCCGGGAGACCAGGCGAAGGTGGTCGCCGCGATGATCGAGGTCGCCGGAGCCGACGACCCGCCCCGGCGGCTGCTGCTGGGCTCGGATGCCTACGCCCTGGTGCACGCGGCGCTGGCAGACCGACTGGCAGGTGTTACCGGTACCTCTATCTGGCGACAGAACGGTAAGAAACGGCAGCGCTCATTGGGCAGGGAGTGACGCCCGTGCCCCGGGGTGTACCGCGCTCCCGGGAGCGATGGGCGAGGACCGACACCGGCAGCGACCATCTTGGTCGCGCCACGGCTTCGGCGGCGGGTCGCACGGCCGACACCGTGGCGCAGCTCACACGTGCCAAGCCACCGGCCGTCCAGCGCGAGCCGCAGACGGTCCCAGACGCTCACCAGCCACGGCGCTCCTGGCGACAGTGACGGAGGGACTGGTGCGCATCGAGTGCTGCCGAACGGTGATCATCCACTCCTGCCGCACGATCCTCATATAGCGATGGCGGTAACAGCAGCCTTCGAGGCACAAAAAGACGTGGCGTACTCCACCGACGCCGACGACTACCAGCCGACGACGGCCTGAGCGGAGACCACCAGGTCCCAGCATCGTTCGACACAAGACCGTCATCGTGACGGGCGCCGCCAGCGCCCTCGTCCGGTGCTTCGCCGACGAGGGCGCCAACGTCGTCGATGTGTCGCCGGGCGGAGACACCGACGCCGACGCCCGGAGCTTGAAACCTGCGCGCGACACCGCGTTCAGCGTGAACGACCACAGGGTGGGCCAAGCCAAACGCACCGACCAGGCCCCGACGGTCGACAGGTGGGACCACAACACGCGCTCAGTGGGGCCAGTCAACCCGACCGTAGCCACCATGCTGACTGTCCCGTCTCAGCGAAGATGCTTCGGTCTCGCTGAAGCTGCTCCGATTCGTGCGTGCGTCCCACCGAATCTGCTCTAGGACGAGCCGACCGCACCGAGTACGACGCTGCGACCTGTGTCTTTGTCCCGCGACGGTCTCGGTCTGATGGAGCAGGTTCGCCGGGATGGCAACCGGGATCTGCGGACAAAGCGCAGCTTCACTGAGACACAGCGCCACCACGGGCGTCTCACCGAATCTGCTCCGCGCAGGTCACAGCCTCGCAGCCGGAGCAGCTTCAGTGAGACCGGACACTGACCCGCTCGCCGAGTTGCCCGCCCCGAATCTGCTCGGCGCTGATCCCAAGTTCACGCAGGGCAGACGCGTCGTATGGACTGACGATGTCGGCGGCCAGCCAGGCGCGGACCTTGGCCACCGGCACCCGACTCTCCACCCACTCGTAGAGGGCGTCTTGGACCCAGGAGCCGTCGAACCAGCCGCTGTGGTCCAACGCCTGCTGCAAGGCACGCGCATGCTGCGCGGCGTCCTCTGCCGCCATGGGCCGTTCCTTCCCCGATCAGGAAGGGAGTGGTGACGTCCCTGGCAGCGTGTGGCGGGCGGCTCACTGACAAGCTCACACTGCCGGGTTCGGGCTGGCGCCGCTGGTGACACCTGCGTGCGTCCCTTCGTGGCAGAGCCCGCCCGACCAGATGATTCGGCAGGAATCGCCAGTCGGCAGGTGTCATCAGCCCTGCCGAACGAGCGGTGGCCCACGTTTCCTTCAGCCTGGGCCGGCTCCGCTTAGCTGTCGGGCTCGCAGTGAAGGTGGCGGCCGAGTCTCACGGACCCCCGGCTCCGACGCAGTCACAGCTGGGGAGCAGGCGTTCTAGAGTGAGTGGGCGCCCTCAAGTGTCGCCTGGAGGCGGTCAACCACCTCGGCGACCTCAGGATCTGCCGGCCGCCGCGATGGAATTGGGTCGCGAACGGCTCGTTCCAAGACGAGCGTGGCGAAGACCTCCGCCTCCAGCTCCTCGTCTGTTGAGTACGTCGTGCGCGCGAGCATTCGCCGGATCAGTTCGACATCGAGACCAAGCATTCCGGCGAGTTCCTCGTCCAGCACCTCTCCCGAATGATGGTTGAACACCAGGTGGCCGAGCTCGTGCAGGCGGATGTGGTCTTGATGCAGCCGTGTCGTTGCCTGCTCGTAGAACAGGTAGTCGATCCTCGTGGTGGCCACCCACAGGCCACACGGGCCGGTCCGGGTGTTCACAGGGCACAAGCGGATCTGCCGGCCCCGCCGGATTTCGAGGGCCTGGCAGAACGCATGGAGGTCGAACGGGACTGGCAGGTCAAGCCCTTGAAGCTTGGCCTCGCAGCGTCGACGCACTCGCGTGAGCTCCACGCCGGCTCCTTCTTCGACCGGCAGCCGCCCTGGGGAGCGGTCCTGCAGGCAGGCGCTGCCGGTCGCCGTACACATGGTACGGGAGAGTCCCCAGTTGCTCAATCCGCTTAAATGGAATAGAAGGTTCGCCTGCTGGAAAATACGTAGGGGCTTGCTGCACCGACGGGCGACATCGTTGACAGGTTCTGCCTGTCCGGCCCGCACGGTCTCCGGCGATCCGCCACCCTCCGTGGGCTGGAATGGCAGGCGAACCAACCTGCCCAGCTGCTGCCAACGCTGCAAGGTTCTGCCTCGTTGGTTCGGCCGATGTCGACTGGCGCCGACAGACCGCCATGACGCCATCGGGGAGCAATCGACCCGCAACCTTCACCGTCTTGTCATCTTGTGGTCGTCTCCGCCTACCAAGCGGTCTGGAATGGGGAGCGGGTCGCGAGATCCGGGCAGCTCAACCGTGAATGACTGGCGAGCTCGAGGCGAGGGTGGGGTGGCCGCCCGACACAGATCGGTTGTGAGATCGTCCCCGACGGCCCAGAGCCCGAGTCGCGCCGGCTCCTCGATCACCTGCCAGCGCCAGCGTCGCCTTCGCCGGGTGCGCGGTGCTCGGGTGCTGGCTCCGGCAGTCCTTCCAGTTCACGAAGCCGGTCGATCATCTCCCGCAGGCTCTGGATGCTGCCTGCTGAAAGGCCGGCCGCGCGCGCGGCGAGCTGGCGGGCGCCGGCGTCGCGCAGCATGGCTAACAGGGCCAGCCGATCGGCGATCCGCTCGGCCTCGGCGTCATCGAAGAAGTAGGCGGGGCTGATCCCGAAGAAGTCGGCCAGCGCCTCAAGGTGCCGCTTGGTGGGGTTGTCACGCAGCCCCTTGCGGAGCTGCCAGATGTAGGTCGCGGACACCGTCGGGCCGCCACGGTCCTCGATCGCCTTGGCGACCTCGGCGTAGCTGTACTGCCCTCGCCCCCGCGGATGCACCGTGTGGAACAGGTAGTCGAGTTTGCGGGCCAGTGTTCGGCCGCCGGTTGCCTGGTCAGCCATCGGCGCCCCCCTCGCGTCTCACGGAGTTACCTGACATCGCGAATCTCGAGTGGTCCAAGTTGGCTGATCTCGTACCCAGAGGGGTACACCTCGCCGATCGGGAAGCCGTACTTGTCCTGATCGGACTTGACCGGTTCGCGGCGGAATGGCATCACCCCGAGGATCCGCGCTCGGGCCGTGAGGATGAGATGCAGCGAGATGCGGACCAGCAGCGGCGGTCGGCTGACACCAACCGCCTCCCGCAGGCGCTCGTCGAGCAGGGCGTCGGTGTAGGCACCGGCGAACGGCGCAAGCACGGCGGGAAAGTAGCCGACGAAGGCCTCACGGCTGGCCCGCATGAGCCGCCGGCCCGCTTCACTGTCGGCGAAGTGGTCGCGCTCGTAGGCGTCGAACACAGCCTCGAACGCCTCGTAGGACGGTGGGATGTCTTTGATGCCCATCCGGCGACCCAACTCTCGATAGAAAATGTAGGCGGCGGCGCGTTCGTGGCAGCACAGGGGCCGCCAGCCGTAGCGTTCCAGCCAGCGGATGGGCGCGAACAGCAGGGCGCCAAGCACGTACAGGTAGTCCGCGTTGTCGATGTGGTGCGGCTGGTGGATGCGGTTGAGCCGCCGCACGACTTGCCGGCCTCGGGGATGGTGGAAGCCGTGGTCGATCAGCTCATACATGAGCAGGGCGGTGTCGACCCCCCGCTTGAGGTAGCGGTGGATAAGCTCGCCAGACTCGTCCAGCACCTGCGCGATCGGGGGAGACCCGAAGGTCCGGTAGAACGCGAACTGCAGCCCTATGAGGGCGTCCCACCGGGACCGGAAGTCCACCAAGACAAGGGACCGGTAGATCTGGTGGTAGTCCTGCTCGGGATCAAGCTGCCGGATCCTGCCCAGGTTCTCGTAGCGACGCGCCAGCCGCCGCACCGGTTCTGGTCGTCTTGGCTGGCTGCTCGCTTCCACGTGGTCGTCTCCCTGGTCCTGGAGTGCGGTGTCAGCCTCGGTCAGCGCGGCGACGGCGACGACCACTGGGGAGTGGCGAAACGCCTGGGCGACCCGTACCAGCCAGGCGCTCTCCTCCGACAGGCTGCCGCCCGCGGGACTGTGCGATTGGTCGCCGTCATCTGCCAGCGTGAGGGTCGTGACCGTACTGCCGCGGGCCTTGACGCGCAACGCAGCCTTCAGGCCGGCGGCTTCCACCGTGGCCTCAAGCTCGTCGCCGCGCAGACCAGCCGCCCTGGCAAGTCTTCGCGTGGCGACGGTGACCTGGGGGCTGAAGTAGGGCCGCAGTGCCAGCCGTCCGTCGCGGATCTCGATGACTCGACGGTAGAGGCGAAAGCCAAGGTCGCGAATCGGCAGCCTGTCAGCAGCAAGCGAGGTGGGCGGGACAAGGGCGATCTCTGGGACTGCCCGATACAGGGCAAGCCACAGGGGGCGCAGCTTGCGGTAGGAGTGGTAGCTGTGGAGCCAGGCGAACGTGGTCGAGAGCTGCGGTCCCCAGGCGGGAAGCGTGAGCCCCGCGCACAGCACCGGCGCGCCGGCACCGGCGATGAGGAGGGCTGCGATGTTCCAGGCACGCGGGTTTTCGCCGGCCAGTCGCGCGCTGATGTAGATCATCTCGCAGACGCAATAGCCGAGCCCAAAGCCGGTGCCGACCGCGACAAGCCGCAGCCCGCGACGCAGCCAGAGCCGACCGACCATGCCGGCATAGCGCCAGCACAGCTGTCCGAGCGCCGCCATGCTGGCCCCGAACGTGACGTAGAACACCACCAGGAACTCGGTGGCATAGGGGGTGGTGGCGTACACCTCGTTGAAGGTGGTCGGTCGCTCCTCGGGCACCGAGGCCATCAGGAACAGCGTGGCCATGCCTGCCAGCGCCAGCCCGACAGCCAAGACCCGCCAGCGGAAGCGCGCCCATACCTGCCCGTGCGGGTGGGTCCAGGCGAGCAGCAGCAGCTGTGCGAACGCGGTATGGACCACGTCGCTGCCGTAGATCAGCAACGTCGCCACATTGGGGATGCCCAGCGCATCGTCCACGCGTACGGAGATCCACGGTGCGGCGAGGGTGTACGCAAGGGCTGGGAACGTCAGGGCAGCGCACAGCGCCCGTAACGCAAGGTTGTGCGGGTCTTTGCGCAGATCGCGCAGCTTGTAGATGACCGCCGACCAGATGATCGCAGCACCGATCGGAGCGAAGAGGTTGTAGGCGAGGTCGATCATCGGCGCTCGTCGGCAGGCGTGTGCTGGAGCGAGTGGCCTGGCCGACCGATGTCCTTGGCTGTTTCATGGGGGGCGGTCCACGTTCTGGCATGTGACCGGCGAGGCCGTCTGCTCGTAGAAGGCGTGGTCCGCCGCGACCGTTGGGACCACCGGCAAGGGCCCGTCTTGGTATCGGCTGCGCCAGATCGGCTGGGGCGGCCGTGCCGTCGGGCCAGAGCGTCCTCTAAAGCACGGATATCGAAGGGGACTGGAAGGTCGCGCGGGGTGAGGCGAGCCTCACAGCGACCGGGTTCCCGTCTGAGATCCATCGCTTCTGGGTCCGAGCTGGTCGCTCCACGCTGTTGGGTCCACATCCCGTCGCTCCCGAGGAGGCGGTGCTGGATGGCACCTACGGTGGTCCGTGCTCGGGTGGTGCCTGTTCGGGTGCTGGCTCCGGCAGTCCTTCCAGTTGTCGAAGCCGGTCGGTCATCTCGCGCACGCTCTGGATGCTGCCTTCCGAAAGGCCGGCCGCTCGCGCGGCGATCTGACGGGCGCCGGCGTCGCCCAGGGCGGTCAGCAGGGCCAGCTGACCGGCGATCCGCTCGCTCTCGGCGTCATCGAAGAAGTAGGCGGGGCTGACCCCGAAGAAGTCGGCCAGCGCCTCAAGGTGCCGCTTGGTGGGGTTGTCACGCCGGCCCTTGCGGAGCTGCCAGATGTAGGTCGCGGACACCGTCGGGCCGCCACGGTCCTCGAGCGCCTTGGCGACCTCGCCGTAGCTATATTCCCCGCGTCCCCGCGGGTGGACGGTGCGGAACAGATGGTCGAGCTTGTCGGCCAGCGTTCGGCCGTCAGTCGTCCTGTCAGCCATCATTGCGACTTTCACATCTCACGGCGCCTTGCCCGCGTCCGGGGCGATCCCTGGGTGATGGTCAGAAGCGTATCAAGTTCATAAGCTAGAAACGACCCGGAGTTGACCGTTCTCTAATCAGAGCTAACAGTCCAGTTACGGCCGGATCAGCACGCTGCTGCAGTCCTCGTAGCCGAGGGACCAGGTCCTCCGCTACTAGGCCGGGCGGTAGCTGCCCCGCACCACACCGTCCGGCCACGACGCCTGGCATGGTGTTCCACCAGCAGGTGCGGCTGCCCGGCGGCTGCCCGTGGGTGGCGACACCTGCCTTGGCATCGACCCTCTCAGGGAGCCGCTGAAGCCAGAGCCGTGGGCGGCGTCCACCCGGTGGGTGCGATGCTGGCGTGGGAATACAGCCTGACTGCGGCTGCGGCAATCGATCACCGGTGGAAGTCCAGCAGAGCGCACGTCTTCGACGAAGCCGAACAGACGCAGCAGCAGGCCGGACCGCTTTTCGCCTTGCCGACGGGGCCCCGAAGCTCTTGGGCCAACGGCCGAGAGGCGCTGTGTTCCCGGGCTCGTCAGGTTGACACCGCCTACGACCTCAGGTTACGTTCAGCTCAGTTTACGTTAAGCAACCAACTTATTAACTGAGGTTAATCAAGGATCTCAACGGGATGAGCGCGCACCCCCTGCTTCGCTGTCGCCGACCTGGCCCTCGGCAGCCGGGAGGAGCGGGCGGGTGGGTGGGTGGTCGACCCGTGTGGGCCGTGCAGGCTCGGACGCGTCGCCTTCAGCTGGGTGGGGCCTGGAAAGTTCGCGGCGGGCGGACTCGGCCCCGGCTGGCCCGGTCGCTGGGAGCAGCGGCCTTGCCTCCCCCAGCTCGACACCCCCCGAACCGTCAGTCTCGTTACGACCCTGCTCACCGGTAGCCACCGATCGCCAACCTGGCCGTCATAGCTCGTGCGGGACACGACCCTGAGGCATGGAGGAGTCGATGGCCGCAACATCCGACCGAATGGACCGCGAAGCGGTGGCCGTTCTGGACGCCAACGAGGCGCTCGGCGCGCTGGTCGCCGTCGGCCGGGCGGCGAGCCAGCGGCTGCTGCGGCCACTGACCAACCACACCGCGGTACATCACTTCCAAGCAGCAGGCATTCCCTGGCAGCCGAACACGACGAGCCTGCGCGGCGATGGCTTGTGACGACAGGGGATCGAGGTGCTTGAGCGCCGGTTGCCGAGGCTGCAGGACGTGGCCGATGCCACGGGTGTCCACGCATCTACCGTGTCGCGAGCGCTGAACGACCGCACGACCACCCTGGTCAACCCCGACACCGTCCAGCGGGTGCGCCAAGTCGCCCATACGCTGGGCTACCACGGCAACGGCATGGCACGTGCGCTGAAGACCCGCCGCTCCCTGGCGGTCGGCGTGCTGATCCCAGACATCACCAACCCCTTCTTCCCGCCAATCGTGCGTGGCGCCGCAGACGCGCTCGCGGTCGCCGGGTACTCCTTGGTGCTCACCAACACCAACAACCGACGCAACATTCGCCGCCGGGTGACGACGATGCTGGAGACCCAAGTGGACGGCCTGCTGCTCGTCACGGCGCTGCGCGAGGACGAGCTGGTCGACGAGCTACGAAGCAGCCGAACGCCGCTCACACTCGTGCACCGCGCAGCCGATCCCGGCCACGCGTCCGGCATCTCTGCAGTAATCCCCGACGACATCCAAGGAATCACATTGGCCGTGACACATCTGGTCGGCCTCGGGCACCAACGGATCGCATACGTCGGCAGCACGCTGGACGCCTCGAGCGATGCGCGGCGCAGCGTCACCTTCCACCAAGTCACGCGGAAGCTCGGCCTTCCCAACACCGTAACCGTCGAGAGCGAAGCATTCGATGAGGCCGCAGGGTACCGCGCGGCCGGAGAGCTATTCGACTCCGCTGCACGACCAACCGCGATCGTGGCCGGCAACGATCTCATGGCACTCGGCGTCCTGGACGCCGCGGCTGGGCGTGGTCTCCAGTGCCCGCAGGACGTCTCGGTGGTCGGGTTCAACGACATACCGTTCGGGGATCGCTTCAAGCCGACCCTCACCACCGTGCGAGTGGCCAACTACGATCTGGGGCACCGGGCAGCCGAGCTTGTGCTCGCCCTAATCGATGAACCGGGCCGCCACCCTGAGACCGTAGTCATCGCCTCGGACCTGATCGTGCGGAACTCGACCGGCCCGCCAAGACGCGACCTTCCGATTCCTGCGGACTCGGGGCCATGCCCGCATCTGCCGGCGCCGCGATGACCTGCAGGCGTAGCGCACCACCTCTTGGGATCGGGCTTGCCGTAGGCCACAGCAGCGGTGTTAACTAGAATATATGTCCGTAAGCTAGTATAGATGGAACCGTAGACTGAGCTGCCCCATCCCGCATGGGCTGGCACAGCGCTGGAATGCAGACATGGCAGCGTAGATCCAAGATGACCCGCCGCACTCTCGTTGCGGTCTGTTAACTAAGATTCACGGATGTGAACTAGTATGGCCGAGCGACCGGAATGGCTCCACCGCACCCGCGTCTCCGGGAGGCGCTGTATGGCCCGACGCCTGTCCACCGAGGCCGGACGCTCGATACCTGTGGGCCGCCAACATGCAGACGTCCGTCAGGTACTCAACGACGGCAGGTTGTCGGAGGCCACGGTCCGCCGGTTGAACAGCTTCCCAGCCGCACCCCCGCCCATGGTATCGCCTGCAGGAATGCCAGGGCAGCGCGAAGGGACCGATCAATGAAGAGGACCTCCCAAGCAGCAACTGCGGTTGTGGCAGCGCTCGCGCTGCTGGCCGCCGGCTGTAGTTCGGCACCGACGACGTCGAACGCATCCCGAACCGTCGTCCCGGCCCGGACCACCAACCCGCACAGCCCGAGCAGTGGGCCGGTCACGGCGACCTCGTTGCAGCCGGCCACCCCCACCAAGGCCAGCAGGCAGAACCCGCTGGCAGAGCGCAAGTTCCGGATCCAGACCCGGGCAACGACGACCGCGCAGCGTGACACCATCAGGGCGCTCGAAGGGTATTTCGACGCGTTGGTGATCGCATTCGCGACCAACAAAGTCCCAGACACGATGCGACGCTACACCATTCCAAGGACATACCGTGACGCCCAACACCTTGTGGACGACCAGGTAGAAAAAGGGCACGTCCTGTATGGCCGCTACACCTTCAGCATCCTGATCAAGGGCGTCCGGCCTCCCGTCGCGGTTATCGATGTCTGCGTCAACCAGCACAACACACGGTTGCATGACGCCAAGACCGACAAGCCTGGCCGCCTGAACAATGCCCCGTACGTCCGCCTCGACTACACCCTCAACTTCCTCGCGGGCGCCGGCTGGGTGGTCAGCGGCTACAAGGGGTCCAAGGTCGCCGCCTGCCCAGGTTGAGCCAATCTCAAGCAGCTCACGATCGCGGCCTCGCACTCACTGCAAGCTGATCGGAAGCCAGACCGACTTCGCCCCACATGCGCCAGTTTTCAGGGGCCGTACGGCGTCCCGCAGGGACATGGAGCCGAACCGTAATGGTAATGGATTGGGAAGGTTGGCCGTTTTCTTGCCGGCGCAGCGTTCCCCACCGACAGGAAGACTCATCCGCGAGCTCCGCGAGTTCGGGCAGTGGTGGCCGCCGATCAGCCGGGAGCTCGGGGAGCGCGATCCGGCACCCGTGCACCGGCGCCACCAACGTCTTGAGCGCCAGTTCGGGCCGGGTGTGTTGGCCGACCGGCCCTGGGCGTTGTGCCGTTGGGTGTGCACCTCCTACGCCTCCTCCTTGGCGCCAGCGCGCCAACCAACCTGGAGACGCCCTCCCATCGGCGCAAGATCGCGAACGCCGCCGCATCGCCTCCTGGCAACCCTCCACGTGGCGGCCGAGCCGCCGCGCCGTGGGCCGGAACTCGCTCACCGAGGTGGAGCCGTGGCACGACAGGGAGGACAGCTGGTCATGCCGGCAAGCCGTTTCGATGACCCTGATGTCGGCGTCCTTCACCCGGGCGGAGCGTGCCGGTCAGGCTCGTCGACATGAACCCGCTCGTCACCGCGGCGCTGGCCGGGATGCTCGGGCTACGAGCCGGGTCGTTCGCCAACGCCATGATCCACCGGACACTGCGGGACCGATCGGTGGTCCGGCCCGCTTGGCGCTGCCCGGCCTGCGGCGTGCCGGCCGCTTGGCGGGACAACTTGCCGGTGGCCGGCTGGCTGCTGCTGCACGGGCGCTGCCGCTCCTGCCGCCGGCCCCTTTCCGTCTGGCATCCGCTGGTCGAGCTCACCATGGGGATGCTGTGGTTCGCGGTCGCCCTGCGGCTGACCGGCGCGGGCCTTGGCTGGGCGGTTCCCGCGTACTTGGCGCTCGTGTTCGTCTGCCTGGTGCTGGCCGTGATCGACGCCACCACCCGGCTGCTGCCCAACCGCATCACCTACCCGAGCTTCCCGCTCATCGCCGGCCTGCTACTGGTTGCCAGCGTCGCCCTGGGCGATGTCGGCCGGCTCGGCCGCGCCGCGCTCGCGGCTGTCGCTGTCGGGGCCTTTTTCCTGCTGCTCGCGCTGATCTCCCCGGGCGGCGTCGGCGCGGGAGACTGCAAGCTCGCGCCCACCCTCGGCCTGGCCCTCGGCTGGCTGTCGTGGGGGGCCGTGGCGGTCGCAGTGGTGGCCGCCTTCCTGCTCAGCGGGCTGGCCGGTCTGGCCGCCATGCTGTTCGTGCGGCTGCCTCGCAAGACCCTGGTGCCATTCGGGCCCTGGCTGGCCGCCGGCGCCCTGCTCGCCATCATCGCCGGTGGCGAGGTCGCCCGCTGGTGTGGCTACGCCATCCGCGGCGGCTGAGCGCCGCTTTGCGGCCCCCGCGTCCGATCCGGGTCCTCCTCCTTGCCGCCTCCGGTGGCGGCCCGCTTTCCTCCCTGCGACGCCCCGGACAGCGCTGTCGCTGCGGTCAGCTATCGTTGCGCCAAAGGCCCCTTGGCCTCGTCCACTCGTCGCCGACCCGCACGCATCCGATGATGCAATGCCACCTCGACTGGCTGTCCATCCAGCCCAGGGGCCGAAACGGCCTCGCCGGCGGTGCCGCCGCCGCGTCCGGGACCCTGCACCCGGACGCGGACCGGCCGTGCTCGCGGCCACCCGGCCAGATCCCGCGCCGCTGCCGGCCCGCGTCAAGGGCGCTGCGCGTCCCTGCGGGACCGCCTGCGCCGGCCCTTGACCCAGGCCCGGCCGGCACGGGCCGGCATCCACGCCGCCCCCCGGGGCGGGCGGAGGCACGGCCGGCCGGCCGCGAGCCCCCACCCGGCGCGTTGGCGATTCCGCCGGAATCACAAGAAGGGCCGGGTCTTGACTGACCAAGCTTCCCAGCACACCGTGCCAGCATCCGGCCTGGTGGCGGTTGAAGGCCCCGACCAGACGCCGGTCGGTGTCGCCGAGTTGCAGCAGCACGTCGGGGACGCACTGACGGCCGCCTTCCCCGACCGGATGTGGCTGTGCGGCGAGATCGTCGGAACCCCCGCGGTACGTGGGGGCGGGGTCGGGATTGCCTTCACCGTGGCCGGGTCCCGCGGCAGCACGGTTATCAGCTTGCGAGCCTGGCTTGGCCGACCCTACTACCAGCAACTGCAGCAGACGCTGGGTGAAGCCGCCGTCGCGGAGCTGCTTGCGGTGGGGAACCTCGTCGTGGTCGGCGGGTACATCCAGTACGGCGGGCCATACAGCAGCCTCGAGCTCAAGGTCGACCGGGTCGTGCGCACGCCGGTCGGTCCAGGGGAGGTCACCATGCAGCGGGAGAGCTTGCAGCAGGAGTTCGCCGCCAGCGGTCTGCTGGGTCGCCAGCGCGTGCTGCAGCTGCCCTTGGCCCCGTGGCGTGTCGGCATCGTCGCGGGCGGCGCCGGCACGGTCGGCTACCGGGACGCCGTCACCGTCCTCGAGCAGAGCGGCTACGAGGTCGTTGCGACCCACTTTCCGGCCCCACTGGAGGGGGAGGCAGCCGGTGGTCGCATCGCCGCACAGATCCGAGCCGCCAGCGTCGGCCACCAAGTGGTGCTGGTGGTCCGTGGCGGGGGAGAAGACGCCCAGCTCAGCGCCTTCGACAGCGCAGCGGTGGTGACCGCGATCGCCACCGCACCGGTGCCGGTCATCACCGGCATCGGTCACAGCCACCACACCACGTTGGCGGACACCGCCGCCTACCAGGCCTGCGCGTCGCCAGCGCATGCGGCCGGGGTGATCGCCGAGCGCCTGCAGAACGCCGGACGGACCCTCGAGCGGGAGCAGGCCGCGATCCGGCGCACAGCGGAGGCGCGCCTTGCCGCGCGGCGGGCGGCGCGTCGACGCCGGCTCGGGTTCACAGTTGCGTTTGCGGGCCTGGCCGGCCTTGCAGTCTGGCGGTGGGGATGGCCGGCCGCCGCCCTGGCCGCCCTGGTCGCCGTGGCCGTCGTGGTGGTGGCCCGCCGTCGGCACGACCAACCCGTGGCGCTGGAGCCGCAACCGGCGGCGGATACCTTCGAGGACGTGGTGCAGGAACTGGGAGCCATCAAGAACGCGCTGCAGCGCACGGCCGCCACCGACGAGGACATCCAAAGGCTGCTCCAAGCAGCCGAGTGGCTGGACCGGCGTGGCGGCGAGCTGCTCGGCCACCCTCGTTCGGACAGCCCCCAGGCCAGCTAGCCCGCCAGCTCAAGACGATGCCGCTCAGGTCTTTCTGGCGAACAGGCGCAGGGGCAGACGGTTATCGCGCTCCCGACGCCGTCGGCGGACGAAGCGCCAAGTCAGCGTGGAGGCGGTCGCGTTGGCGTCGTCCAGGTCACGCCGTAGCCCGCGGACGTGGGCAAGCAGGGCAACCGCGCCTGAGTGTGCGGCGGGCGGCTCGGCGGCCGGCTGGGGTAACAATCGTTGCACGATCACCTACGCGCCGGCGCTTCAGGTGGGGACGCCAAGCGATCGGCATCCGCGTGAACGTGCGAGCGGTCGGCGTCCCCATCCAGATCGAACAGCGCCGCCGGTGGGAGCTGCTGTACGCGGCAGCGGACCTGCCGCAAGTCCGCAGCGGTGAGCCGGCAAGCCGCACGCCGTCATTGGTGCCGTACACCACGCGGGACGACTGCCACGCTCGACCGGCCGCGCGCCAGGTAGGAACTCGTCCGCGTCGGGGGACATCGCGAGATCGGCCAGGACCGCTGCAGAGCGCCAGGGTAGTGGCGCAGCTCGTCGATCAGCCACACCTCGCCCAGCCCAAGGCACGTCGCGCACGCCGGGATGGTTCGGCAACCACGGCGTTTCGCATGCCGGGCACGGGTAGGCGCTTTGAGCGGCTGCACGCTCGTCGCTGCCGCTGGGAGTCGGGCAGGTGGATGCGCTGTCATCGCCGCTACCCCGCTTGGGGCGTGCGGTAAGCAGGGCCGCCGCCCCCCCTGGGGTGGGCGAGGCCCACGCTGCGCCCAGACTGGATGGTGCGGCGGGTCTGCTGTGGCTCTTCGGCGAGCAGCCCGCAGGCGTCGGCCGCGGCGAGTAGGGCCGCCTCGACCTCCTCGTCGGTCAGCACACCGCCGGCGACGAAGTTGTATAGGTTGCGCGCGGCCCGCCACAGGCGTCCATTGCGGCCGCCCGGGGCGGTCGCGGCGAGGTCGGCGCACTCGTCGATCAGGGCCCCGAGCGCGTAGCTGCACGGCGCGATGGGCGCGCTCGGCGGTCCGCAGGGCGGCCGCACCGGGACGGCGACCAGCAGCTCCCGCAGCGGCGCCGGGGCTTGGGGCAGCTCGTCGGTCAGAGGCCGAAGCCAGCGGTAGCGTGTCCCGCTGGCGTGGCGGCTGGGCGGCGCGACCACGTACCCGCCCCTGCCCCGCCAGTCGACCCGCTCTAGCCCTCGGATCGGCTGGGCGTTGCCGCGGCCGAGGGGGGCCAGGTAGTGGTGCCATCCGGCGCCGCCGGTGCGGACCAGCGGGCCGGGCAGGGACAGGCCGCCCTCTGCGAGCTGCCGGAGGGCCCGCAGACCAGCAGGCCCATCGACATCGAGGACCTCGAAGCGGTCGCCCGTTGCCAGACCGATGTTGGCCTGCGGCCACCGCCGCCACCACGCCGCGACCCGTGCCGGGTCGGCGGTGGCGTCGTGGAGGCCATGTGCCGTCCGAGGATGCTTGCCGACGCTCCGGCACCTCGCGTCCACGCACGAGCAGCCTATCCTGCCGTCCGGCCGGGTGATGGGCTGGTGCAACGGCAACACGGCCAACCCGGCGGCGGCGTAGGCGAGGGCCGCGCTGGTAAGGGTCATGGTGCCAGCCCACCGGATCCGTAAGCGGCGTCCAGGAGTCCCGTCCGGCGGACGCTCAACGCCACGGCGCCGCCGTTGCAGGGGTGGCGGGCCGTCGCGAACCCTGGCAGGGCCTGGGCCGTGATGTCTTCGACTGTGCCGGCCAGCCGACCGGCGCTGGTTGCCGCCATGAACGCCTGGAAGGCGGCCGCTTCGTCGGAGGCAACTGCCCGGCTGGCCTCGCAAATCACGCTCAGCCGTCTTGGCTCCCCTGGGCCTTCGAGTGGGCGCTGGCGATGACACGCCTGCAGTGGGGCGGCCCACGATCCGCTGGCGGTCAGCCATACCACCATCAGCTGCACTCCTCGGGCACCGGGTACCTCCCTTGCCCTCGATGCCTGCGTCCGCGCATCGCCAGCGCGGTCAGGAAACCTTGACGGTTGAGAGCCGTGCCGTCCTACGTCAGGATGCAGTCGGCGCTGGCCCTGCATCTTCGACTGGGGTCACCTCCTCTCCCTGGAGCGACGATCCTGTCGACGATCCACCATCGACCTCACTGGCAAGCTCACTCCGTTGCCGAATCCGGCGTTTTCGGTTTTGGCGTACCGGCATCCCGGGGCTGCAGTACGAAGGCGGGGTGAAGCGCTTCCTGCTCAACCGGCGCTATCCGATCCCCTCGTCGGCCGGGCTGGTGCGCAACCACGACCGGCTGGTCGCTGAGCTGAGATCGAGCTGATGATGACCCGCCTATGCAGAGCTGCGTATAGCCGGGTCAACCCAGTCGCCCGGGCACCTGGCACCTGCGCGCTGGGCTGGAGCGTTGGGTTTTCTCGCTGCCCAGTGCGCTTGTCGACCAGGATCGGGCGGCCGGGTTTGGCGACGACTTCCCCGTGCGTCTACTGGAGGTCTCCGATATTGCGGCATTCACCGACCGGTCCCAAAGCGGCCGGTCCTGGTTTGAGGCGGCCATCCGACAGCACCTGGACCTTGGCCGGCCCGAGCAGGTCGGCCTGGTCGTGGACCGCCGCGTCCGCAGCAGCGGCACGCGCCCGACCCGGGACGGTTCGCCACGCGGGTGGGACCCGCGGGCTCGCGGATGAAGCTCCAGTTTGGGCTGCGAACTTCGCTCTGGTTTGACGCTGCGAGTCGTTCGAGAGTGAATCCACCCCCTGTGTAAGGGCTGGTGGCGGTGGAGCCGGATTGCTTGATGGGGCAGCGGATCGTGCGCTTCCGGCGGCGGCGGGGCATCTCGCAGGTCGTGCTCGCGGGCTTGTTGGGACGATCGGAGAGTTGGGTGTCGAAGGCTGAGCGGGGCGAGCGGGGGCTGGACCGGCTGTCGGTGATCGAGGAGTTAGCCCGTGTGCTCGATGTGCATCCGGGAGCGCTGCTCGGCTGGGAGCACAACCCGCCATATCCCGGCGGTGCGGCCGGGAATGGTTCAGTCGGTATGGCGGACTCCGAGTTGGTGCCGCCCACCTGAACCAGCCGCTGAGGAGGTGTGATTGCTGCGTTGGTTCAGCGGCCAGCTTGACCCTTGGACAGACCGGTGTTCAGCCGTGCCCATCGCGGTCGACCATCACCTGTCGGCTTCCGAGGGCTGCTTGTAGGCGCTGCGGATCGGATAGCCGGTTAGCGTTTCCAGCATCGTCCAGGAACGCCAGCGCGCTTGGCGTGGCGATCACGCAGACCCGCCATCCGCGGCGTTGAGCAGCTTGGACCAGTTCATCGACTTGCTGGGCTGGTGGCGCCGCGCACGCGACGAGATATAGCACTCGCTGGCCGATCCCCTCAGCCGGCATCAGGCGAGCACCCGGCAGACGTTGCGCCAACGATCGCAGCTCCGGGTGATGCCGGGGACCGCGATGCGGCAGAGAGGATAGCGCGTGTCAGGTGCCGCTGGAACGGACGTCGGCATCAGCCGGACCGGCCGACGACGACCTGTCCAGGGTTGGTGTCCAGGTCTGCTCGCCGAGCCCGCCGGGGACGAGCTGCTGAGCGTAGGCGCGGAGTTCTGCCCGCCAGTCTGTCCCGTGCCAGATGGAGGGAAGCTGACTTCGGTACGCTTCGATTGCTCTGATCTTGTGGGCCCAGTCCTCCTCGGTGAGCCGGTGGGTATTTGGTGTCGCGGTGCTCTTGAGGTGACGTAACGCTGCGGCCGTATTGGCGGTGCTGGCCTGGTTGAGAGCGGCGTAGGGCATCTCTTCGTACAGCAGCAAGCGTGGCGCGTCGGCGCCAAGGTCGCTGATCGCCTGCCGGAGCGCGGCGTTGGTTGCGACGTGGTCGACATGCTCGCCGAGGCCCACTGGGCCGTACACGGTCGCTGGGCTGAGCCGACGGATCCAGTGGGCGAGGGCGGAGGTGACCTCGGCCACCACGGCCGTGTCGTCGGGACGCAGTTGCGAGAAGAGTTCGTGTCGACTCCTGCAGCGCGGCCGGCCGTGGTGGTCGCGGCGGTACAGGATCTCGGGGAACTGGAGGTGGATCAGCTCGGCGCCGAGCAGCTCGCAGGCTTCGATGTCCTCCCATCGGCGGGTCCAGAGGTCGGCGATGCCGCACTTGGCGTGGTACCTGGCAGCGTAGGGGGTGAGTTTGCCGCCACGCGGACCGCTGGCGAAGACCGTCAGCACCACCGCCCGACCGGCTCCGCGGCGGGTGCGGGCGATCATCCCGCCACACGACAGCACCGCGTCGTCCAGGTGCGGTGACACGTAGAGCTGCATGCCAACCCCCTTCTACGGCGACCGTCGCAGCACCACCCGCTCCAGCGGCACGTCCTGGCCGCCGAGATGGTACTTGAAGGCCTCGCCGCCACGGCCGAGCGAGACCTCGCGGTAACCGCGGGCGTGGAGCAGCTTGAGCCCCAAGATCGCCAGCATCACCCCGGGGCTGTGCTCGGCCGCCTCGATGTTGAAGGCCCGCAGATACAGCAGGGCGCTGCGGGCGCGCGTGAGGTACAGGTCGGCGGCGGCGAGGGTGTGATCGATCGCAAGTTCAATCAGCAGGCAGTGCCCTGCCCCGGCCAGCGCTGCCGCCGCGGCGGCCAAGAACTGTGGGAACCGGTCGTCACGCTGGGTGGGGACCAGTTCGTCGAGCCGGCCCCGAGCGGTCCAGCTCGACCGTCGCAGCCGCTCGAACCGTGCGACCGCATCGGCCAGTTGGTGGGGGTCCTCGACAGGTTGGACCTGCACGGTGTGGTCGGCGAGGGTGCGTGCCAGGGTCCGCTCCCACTGGCGTCGGTGGCGGGCGGGCAGCCGGGCGCGATAGGCCTCCCAGTCGTCCTCGAGGCGCAGCAGCGGGGCGGGCTGCACCGGCAGCAGCTCACGTGCGGCCCCGGTCAGGTTCGGCAGGTGGCCGTTGATGCGCAGGGCGGCGTCCGGGCGGATCGGGGTGAGCTCCAGGGCTGCCCAGCCAGCCGCAGGATCCAGGACCTGACGCCACAGCGCGGCGACCACCGGAGCGGGATCCTGCGGATGGACCAGGAAATCGTTGAAGTCGTTCAATGGGGCGCCGACAAACCGAGCCGCCCTGCCGTCGCCAGCATCGATGGCCAGCGGCGCCAGGCCCACCAGCTCGCCATCCCGGAAGGCTGCCTGCACCTGCAACGCGCTGTCAGCGCCCAGCGTGCGACACCAGGCCAGCGCCCAGTCAGGATGCTGGAAGACCGACGCGGCGGGTGCCAGGTCGGACAGGACGCGCCAAGCTGGGGCAAGCGCGATGAGCTGCGGCAGATCGGTGATCGTCTGGACCCCGACCGGACCAGGGCCGGCCGCTGGCTCAACCATCTACCATCCACGCGCTGGACCTGGCCTTGAGGATCCGCAAATCGTGAAGCCGCTCGGTCAGCTCCCGGACCGCCGGCACGCTGGTGTGCCGCGGCAGCAGCCACCCGCGCAGCTCATCGACGCGCTGCAGCCCGGTCGCATACCCAGTCTCGGCCAGCAGGGCAACCGACTGGCTCGCGATCCGGCAGGACTCCTCGATCTCCGCCGCGGGCCAAGCGCCCTCGGTCGGCTCCGGGGCGAGGTAGGTCGCCGCCAGATCAGCCAGCAGGCACGCCCGCTCCTTGATGGCCTGCTCCTCCAGCAGGTCAAGCCCCTTCCGCAGCGCGGCCCGCGCGATGGCAGGCTCGCGACGCCGTAGACAAAATCCCTCGAAACCGTACAGCCGCGACCAGTCGAAATAGTCCAGCCACACCGGGTCGGGACTGGTTCCCTGCTGGCTGAGCAGCCCCTTCGAGCTGTCCAACGACGACTTGGCGCGGCCGACCTCACCACCAGTCGCATGCGTCTTGGCCGCTACCGCAGCCACCCACGCCTGGAGCAGCGCACTGCCGTGACGCGCCGCCAAACGCTGCGCACCGTCCAAGAAGTCCAGCGCTTCCTGGACCCGCCCACGGGTGGCCGGCACTCGGCTCAGATGCGCGAGCGCGCACGCCTGCAAGGCCTCGTCCCCGATGTCCTCCGCGATCCCCAGCGCATCGTTGTAGTACGGCAGCGCGCCCGGATGGTCGTCGCGGTCAAAAAACAGTATCCGCCCGGCAAGCAGCGTGATCTCCCCTGCCGCCGCGCCCAGCCGCTGGCGTTGACTGGCCTTGCTGGAGGCGCGAAACCATCCACGCACAAGCTCCGCATGCTGGGCAACGCCAGGGAGGATATCCGCGCCCGCGGACGCGTGATACATCTGCCGGAAGCCTTCGGCGACCTGCTCAATCCCGACGATCGTGGTCGGCCTCGTCGGTCCCGCGCTAGCTCCTGGGCGGCCCTGGATGGACGCCGCTGCCTTGGTCCACGCCGGTCGCTGCTCCATGAACGAGCTGTTAGCGCTGCCCGCTGCTGGGCGACCTAGCGCTGGCGTGGCTGGTGGTGATGGGTGGCCGGGCCGGTTTTCCTCGATGGCGGCGAGGAGGGTGGGGGCGGTGGTGTGGTAGATGGTGGCGAGGCGTTGCAGGACCAGCAGGCCGGGCTGGATGGGCTTGTGCCCGTGGGGCCACGCCTCCCACTTGGAGACGATCTGGCCGGTGATGCTCCCGCCGTAGCGGTCGGTGTACTCCACCGCGACGTCGGTCTGGCTG
>WNFU01003387.1_pt1 | contig 32601 bp, 36 predicted proteins | sample 5400121 | NCBI WGS metagenome assembly WNFU01 (sample SAMN13153360, study PRJNA577476) | soil metagenome | isolation source: 100 cm soil or saprolite under grassland replicate 1 | place: USA:California | collected 2016-06-15
TACAGCGACTCGTCCACCTGGCCGCTCGCGAAGAAGGTGTTGATCAGCCGCGTACCAGCTTCCGACTGCTCCTGATAGAAGCTGCCAACGTGACCGAACGCGGGCAGCACGACCTGGTGCCCGTTCGGCAGGTACGGAAGGAGCTCCTTCGTCGTGACCTGCGGCGGCGTCGCGCTGTCGAGCGCACCGCTGATCAAGAGCGTCTCCACCTCGGAGCTCCGCACACGGCTATACGCGTCCGCGTCCGGTGCGGCCGGCCAGGCGTCGGCCATTCTGCCTCCGCGCCAGGCGTAGGCCGAGCCGACCCACGCGAGGCTGGTGCGGTCCTGGTCAGACCTGGAGAAGTAATCGCGCGCCGCCTGGGCGTCGAGGTTGGCGGCGGCAGCATACTGGCCATAGGTGAAGAGGGCGGGGACCAGGTCGGCGGAGACGGACTCGAGCCACAACCCGCTCGGATCGCCGTCGGGGGCGGAAAGCCAGGCGTCGAGTGTCACCCCCGCCATCCAGTTCGTCTCCCAGAGGCCGAAGAGCGTGCTGAGCCGCACGTTGCTCGCCTTGATCGGGAGGAAGAGCCAGCGGTCGGGCATGGCGGCGCTCGTTCGTTTCATAGAAGCGGCGAGGTCGTCCGTCCGCAGGCGGCAGCTGGCGTTCTGGGCGCAAAGCTCGGCATACCGACCGATCTGCTCGTCCGTCGTCTGGGTGTCGAAGAGGAACTGGCCCGGCGGGTTGACCCCGATCATCACCGACCGGTGGATGCGCTCCGGGTAGCGCCAGGCGTAGATCATCGCCGTACGTGTACCGGCGCTCTGGCTCAGCAGATCGATGCGCTCGTAGCCGAGCGCGACGCGCGCGACCTCCATGTCTTCGACTTGCCTGCGGGAGCCAGTACGCAGTGAGATCGAATCCTTCGGTGGTGAGCCGCGCAAACTCAGCGTCCGACAGGTCAGTCAAGTAGGGTCGCCGCAGGGTCAGACACCGGCCATCCTACCGGCAAAACCGACCCGTGTCCCGGTTTTCAGACAGTTTTTAGGCCTGTCTGGAGTGCTCGTTACAACCGTGATGCTGCGCAGCCAGGTGTTCAGTAAACCAACGGCGTACCTTGGCATCGGCTTGTACGCACTGGCCGTCGTCCCGCCGACCGTTGGCATCGTCGGCGTCGTGCTGTCACTCGTGTCGCTGGTGCCGCTCGTGCCGTTCCAGATCCTTCTGGCACGCCGCTTCCTCCAGATGGCGAAGCTGCCTGCTCTTTGACGATGTCAGCGATCGCCGAACACGCGCTCACCGGCCTCTCGCAGGCTGAGGCAAACCGCCGCCTGGGAGAGGAAGGGCCGAACGAACTGGCACACCGCAAGGGGCAGGATCTGCTGCACACAGCGCTTGAAGTGCTGCGCGAGCCCATGATCCTGCTGCTCGTGGCAGCCGGCGTCGTGTATCTCGTGCTCGGCGACCGGGAGGAAGCCATCCTCCTGCTAGGGTCGATCGGGCTGATCGTTGGCATCGAGCTGTACCAGGAGCGCCGGACCGAGCATGCCCTGGAAGCACTGCGCGATCTGTCCAGCCCGCGCGCGCTGGTCATTCGCGATGGGCAGCAGCGCCGCATCGCGGGACGCGAGGTGGTCCGCGACGACCTCCTCGTGCTCGGCGAAGGCGACCGCGTGCCCGCCGACGCCGTACTGCTGTGGGGCACCAACCTGGCCGCGGATGAATCGCTGCTGACGGGGGAATCGGCGCCGGTGCGCAAGGCCGCGCGGCCGCCGCCTGACGAGGCAGCGCGGCCTGGCGGCGACGACCTGCCCTACGTGTACTCCGGAACGCTCATCACGAGTGGCCAGGGCGTTGCGCGCGTTGTAGCCACCGGCGTCGCGACCGAGATGGGCCGCATCGGCTCGGCGCTGCAGACGCTCGGGACCGAGCGCACGCGACTGCAGCACGAAACCGACCACGTGGTGCGCCTGTTGGCTGTCCTGGCGCTGGCGTTGTGCGCGGTGGTGATCGTCGGCTACGGGCTGGCTCGTGGCAGCCTCGTCGACGGTCTGCTGGCGGGCATTGCTCTGGCGATGTCGCTGATCCCGGAGGAGTTCCCCGTCGTGCTGACGGTCTTCCTGGCGCTGGGCGCATGGCGCATCGCCAGCAGCCACGTGCTGACCCGCCGCATCCCCGCCATCGAGGCGCTCGGAGCCGCAACCGTCCTGTGTGTGGACAAGACTGGCACGCTCACGCAGAACCGCATGTCCGTGGCACGGCTGGCACTGTCAGATGCCGAACACGAGGTAGACGGCGGCCCATTGCCGGCGGCATTCCATCGAGTGGTCGAGCTGGCCCGACTGGCCAGCCAGGTCGACCCGTTCGACCCAATGGAGCGGGCCATCAAGCAGCTGGTCGAGCTGCGGCAGCCCGCCCGGGCGGACGGTCCAGTCCAGGGAACGCTCGTGACGGCATACCCACTGTCGGACAACCTGCTGGTCATGAGCCACGTGTGGCAGCTGCCGCAAGAGGATGGCTATACGATTGCCGCGAAAGGCTCCCCAGAGGCGGTCGCCGAGCTATGCCGCCTGGATAACCTGCAGCGCGCTCGGCTCGCGGCTCAGGTGCGGAAGATGGCCGAAGCTGGGCTGCGCGTGCTTGGCGTAGCCGAGGCCCACCTGCCGGACGAGAGTCGGCTGCCCGCGGACCAGCGTGGCTTCAATTTCAGCCTGGTCGGCGTGATCGGTTTGGCCGATCCCATCCGACCGGCGGTACCGGCGGCGGTCGCGGAGAGCTACCGGGCTGGTATCCGCGTGGTTATGCTGACGGGCGACTACCCTATCACCGCGCAGAATATTGCGCGCCAGGTCGGACTGCGTCCGCTCAACCCGGTCATCACCGGCCCTGAGATCGACGGCCTGGACGATGCCACACTTCGGGAGCATGCGCGCGGCGCGAGCATCTTCGCACGTGTGCAGCCCGAGCAGAGCCTGCGGCTGCTGCGAGCATTGAAGGCCAACGGCGAGATCGTGGCCATGACGGGCGACGGGGTCAATGACGCGCCGGCGCTCAAGGCCGCGGACATCGGCATTGCCACTGCTGGATGACGATTTCACATCCATCGTGCGCGCGGTGCGGCTCGGGCGGCGCATCTTCGACAACCTGCGGAAGGCGATCGCGTTCCTGCTGGCGGTGCACGTGCCGATTGCCGGGCTGGCCGTGCTGCCCGTCCTGTTGGGCTGGCCGTTGATCCTGCTGCCAGTCCACATCGTGTTCCTCGAGCTGATCGTCGACCCCGCCTGCTCGATCGTGTTCGAGTCGGAGCGCGAAGAACGCGACATCATGCGCCGCCGGCCGCGGCCGGTTGGCGAGCCGCTCTTCGATCGGCGCACCGTCCTTTTCAGCCTGCTGGAAGGCCTCGGTGTGCTGTTGGTGACCGCGGGCGTGCTGGCTCGCGCGCTGGTGGGCGGCCTGCCGGAGGACGACGCACGGGTGCTCACCTTCACCACCCTGGTCATCGGCGACCTCGGGCTGATTCTCGGCAACCGCGTCGTTGCCGGGTCGTTGTTCACGGCGGTGCGCGCCCCGAACGTGGCGTTATGGCTCGTGGTGGGCGGGGCTGTGATGCTCCTGAGCGCAGTTGTCGTTGTACCCGGACTACGTGACCTGTTCCGCTTCGGTGTCGTGCATCCAGACGACCTTGCCACGATCTGGGCTGCGAGCCTGTTGGCCCTGCTCTGGTTGGAGGGCGTCCGACTCGCGCGAAATCGGGCCTTCGGGCACGTACCAGCACACGTGGAGGCGCCACTCGGTTCGTGTGGTGTCTAACCCAGCGTTTACGCACAGCAACTTGCTTGTTTACCCAGAAAGCTCAAGCTGCTTGTGAGGCTTCAGCCTCATGAAAGGACCACATTTATGGCAGTGGAGCAGGTGTTCGAGCGCACGGAAGTGATTCAACCAACGACGCGCAGGCTCGATGGGAAAGTAGCCGTGATCACCGGAGCGGGCTCCGGAATGGGGCTGGCCATCGCCAAGCGGTTCGCGGCCGAGGGCGCCAAGATCGTCGCCGCTGACTGGAACGTGGCGCGACTCGATCAGGCCGTCGCGGCCATTCGCGAGGCGGATGGGACAGTTGTGAGCGCGACCGGGAACATTGCCGACCCGTTGATCGCGGAAGGACTGATCGAGCTGGCGGTGTCGACCTATGGCCGCATCGATGTCCTGGTGAACAACGCCGGCGTGATGGACTACATGCAGGGTGTGGGCGAGCTCACCGACGACGTTTGGCACCGCGTGCTGAGCATCAATCTGGAAGGTCCGTTGTTCACGATGCGCAAGGCCGTTCCCAAGATGGTGGCGCAGGGCGGCGGCTCTGTCATCAACGTCGCATCAACAGCTGGTATCGAAGGCGGCGCAGCGGGTGCGGCTTACACCGCGTCCAAGCATGGACTGGTCGGGCTCACGCGGAACACTGCGTGGATGTATGCCAAACAGGGCATCCGCTGTAATGCGATCTGCCCCGGCGGCACGCGAACCAATATTGCCGAAACGATGCCCCAGGACCGCCTCGACCCAGCGGGTGCGATGCGCGCAGGTGCGTACGCAGCGCTGATTCCGGCGACACTGGAGCCGGAGGATATCGCCGCGCTCGCGCTGTTCCTGGCATCCGATGAGTCGCGCTTCATCAACGGCGCGATCATTCCTGCCGACGCGGGCTGGACCGCAGCCTAGAGTGCGACCACATCGAGCTCCCAGCACGAAGAACAGAGGCTGCTGCGACAACGGTAGCGGGATGCCGAGCGGAGCGTCGGCGAGCTGGCCGAGACGCTGGGCGCGACCTATCCAAACGTCTCGCAGCACCTCAACGTGATGCGCGACGCAGGCCTGTGACATCGTGCGCGATGTCCTGCGCGCACAGCTCACCGACGCGGCCGCCCTCGTCGCCGGCTGAACGCATACCTGGTGGGGGTATACTGATGTGGCATGGCCAGTGAATCGAAGCGCCTCCAGCACCGTCTGCGTCGGGCTGAGGGTCAGGTGCGAGCTGTGCAGCGCATGCTCGACGAGCAGCGCCCATGTGAGGAGGTCGTAACGCAGCTGCTCGCCGCGCGCAGCGCGCTGGACCAGGCGATCCGCCAGGTGCTGACCGAGCGCATCGGCGAGTGCGTCACGACGCTCCCGCCCGCGGAAGCGCAGCAAGCTGTCTCGCGCGCGCTCGGGTTACTCGCGCGCGCCTAGAGGTACGAACGATGCCGTTCTTGAGTGAAGCCGACCAGGAGCAACTGCAGCAGATCTTTGGCAATCAGCTCGAGGGACGCGTACGCCTGCGGGTGCTGACGCGGCCTCCGAGCAAGCTGTACATCCCGGGCCAGCCGATGTGCGCTAGCTGTGGTGAAGCCGAGCCCTTCGTGCGCGAGCTGGCCACGTTGTCAGACAAGCTAGAGGTGGTGGTGCACGACGTGCTGGCCGAGCCGGCGCTCGCGGAGCAGTACGGCGTGCGTGGGCTGCTGCCGACTATTCTCCTGGAGCCGCTGGCCGACGATGGCGAAGAAGCCGCGACGCACGGCGCACTCCGCTTCCTGGGCTTACCTGCGGGGTACGAATTCTCCACGCTGGTAGCCGATATCGTGGACGTCTCCACGGGTCAGCTCTCGCTCTCTGACGCGACGCAACTGGAGCTGCGCGAGCTCGATCAGGACCTCCACCTGCAGGTCTTCGTCACTCCGACTTGACCGTACTGCCCCCGTGCGGCCAGGTTGGCCCACCAGATGGCGCTGCTCAACCCGCGCATTACCGCCGACGTGATCGAGGCCAATGAATTCCCCGAGCTCTCCCAGCGCTTCAACGTCATGGGCGTGCCGAAGACGGTGATCAACGGCGTTCAGGAGCTGGTCGGTGCACAACCCGAAGCTCGCCTGATAGCGGCCATTCGCGCCGCACTTGGAGGACAACCCACATGACTTCTACCGCTCCCGTTCGCACGTACGGCTTCGGCGTGACGGTCAATCTGCCGTACGCGCAAGCCATCGAGCGCACGCGCGCGGCGCTCAAAGAACAGGGTTTTGGTGTGCTGACTGAGATCGACGTCAAGCAGACGCTGAAAACCAAGCTGGACGTTGAGTTCCGCCCATATGTGATCCTGGGTGCCTGCAATCCGCCGCTCGCCCACGCCGCCCTGAGCGCCGACCTCGGCATCGGGCTCCTGCTGCCATGCAATGTCATTGTCTACGAGAACGGCGACGGCTCCAACACGGTCGAAGTCATGGATCCTGAGGCTGCGCTGGGCCTGGTTGGCGATAACCCGGCGATCGCGGAGGTTGCGCGCGAGGCGCGCAGTCGGCTTCGCAACGCCCTGAGCTCGCTCACCTAACACGAGAGGGACTCCGGTTTCGGGGTCCCTCTCTCACTTGGACTACGGGGCTGTTCGCCAGGGCGGTGCACCGAAACCCGGGCCCATCATGCCGCGGCCGCCCATCATGCCGAAGCCGCGCGGGCCAGGAGTCGATGAGGTAGCCCCGAAGGCGCTCTGGATGCGGTCCTTCATGAACCCGGTCATCGCATCGACTTGCGCCTGCGTCAAGGTGCCTGCGTTCACGGCAGCCTGGAGCTGCGCTGAATGCGCCGCGAGTGCGGCGTCAACCACGGTCGCGAGATCCACGTTGCGCTCCTGGGCGAGGCTGGCGATGCTCTTGCCGGCCGCCTGCGCATCCCACAGTTCCTGGCTGGTGATGCCCAGGGCATCGGCGGTGGCCTGATGCATCACACCCGCGCCGAACCCGCCCATGGCCGGGCCGCGGCCGAAGCCTCCGCCCATCATCGTCGGGCCGGGGCAGGCGCTCGCTCCGGAATTCGCGGGAGTTGGCGCCGTCTGCGCACTAACCGTCGTCGCAATGAGCACTCCGACCGCTAACCCGAGCACCGCTGCGCTACCGAGGCGCCAGATTCTCTTGTCTGTCATGGAGATGTCCTCCTTTTCCTTCGACCTCAGTCTCCGTCGCCAGGATCAAGAGGCCATGCCCACGCAGATCAAGACTTGCTCAAGAACGTCCCCTCAACCAGAACTGCCGCTCGAGCTCATCACAACCCCACGGGTCAGCGATGCCCTGTTGCACTGGGACTCAAGAGCGCGGCCAGGCAGGAGAAGGCGCGTTCAACGGCCAGTTGCCATCGATTCAACGCCGCTGCATCCAACGGGCACCGCGTTGCCCACTGCGACCAAACAGCCGGCCTCGACGCGGGGCCAGTCATCCCGGCAGCCGAGCGAGCCGTCGCGACCGGTCACCGGGTCCGGTGGATTAGGCGCGGGAATACGTTGAGGCGCTGCTCGGTCTGCAGGTGTGGGCGCACAAGCTCGCTCAATAGGCCGCCGCGGAATCGCACGGTAGGGTCCACGAGCACAGCTGAACCTCGTCGGTGCGCCTCGTGGGCTTTTGCGGACGTTAAAGACCACTCCAACGGGTGGGGCCACCAACGCGCGAGCCGTCGTACGGTGGTGCTCGACGGAGGAGCCGCAAATGCCAAGGAGCCGGATTCCTAGCAGCGTTTCAGCGTGGCTGCCAGACGGCACACGGTTCATTCCTGGGGCAACGTACCGCCAGATCGGCGCCGCCAGTTGCACGGGACCAGACGCGCGTGGAGCGTGCCCGTCGCTGCAAGCGGGGCAAGTGCCAGCATGTCATGCGGCCCTGTGGGTGCTGCACGCGGACGACGGGCGCAGCTGGCCGTTCCGGTTCCGCGCACCTCTGCGCGCGTGCCCGGTCACGTTGCTGACTGGCACGCCTCCGGTGGTCGATGCAGCCTCGTAGTTTGCTGCCGCAGCAGCACGACGGCAACCGACAAAAACCACCCCGGGGGGTGGGGCACCAGCGCCAGCGACACCCCATACTTTGCTTGCGAGGTTCCGCCAATGACCGGTCAATTTGGAGAAAGCCGCGCTGGCAGGTGAGGCCTTCGGGCACTGAAGTCCGAAGGCTAGAGCGCCGAACCAGATCGCGTGACGATAAGCCTCCCTCTTGACTTGATGCACCGGCCCGATCATGACGCCGGTTACGGTATAGCGGATCGAGTCGTGTGGAGCCCAAGTCGCGGATCGAACAGAGCCCCGGCACTGAGTGTTCCGGGGCTCTTGCTAAGGTGGGGCGGCGCTGCTGCTGCAACCCGAGCCGCAACCGACCGATTTGTGGTGCTGCAGCCAGCAACGAGCGTGACTGGGAAACGGCATGGAGACGCTGCCGCACTTCAGCATCGGCGGCCACCTTGTGCAGGTGCAGTCGTGACTTCCACTGGGCGGCCAACGATTCACCGTCGTCCGGCTATGTCGATCGATTGCCTGACGTATAGAGCCTCGAGCGGGTCTGGTTCATCGAGGAGCTGTTCACGATGGCGCCGTTCTGCGGCTTCGAGGGTGTCGCGCACACGTACTTCGTCCTCGACTTCCAGGACGAGCCGCCAGTGCCGGCATCTGTCGAATCTCGCCGTGAGCGAGGGGCGCACTTAGCCCGCAGCCCAGCTTCTGCCCGGGCGCGCGGCGCGCGGAAGCCGAGGTGCCGAGGCGAGAGGTTCACGGCGCATTCCAGTGCTCGCGGTCGCCGACCTATGGGGTGAGCCGCGGCTTGACGCGCTTCCCTCCGGCCGTTACAGTTTGACTGAGCATTCAGTGAATGTCCTTCAGACGAGCCGTCGCCGCAAGGCCGAGCGACGACGCGACCAGTTGATCGACACGGCGTTCGCCGTCTTTGCCGAGAAGGGTGTCCACGCCGCGACCGTCAAGGATCTGTCCGTGGCCGCTGGCGTCGCCCCGGGCCTGCTCTACCACTACTTCCGGTCCAAAGAGGACCTGCTATACGCCGCCCTGGAGCGACGCTACTTCGTGCCCGAGCTGCGGCGCCTTGCTTCGCCCGAGCGCGACGAACCGGCCGCGCACGTGCTGGGCGAGGTCGCGGCCGAGTTTGCTGCGGTCCTGCGCAACAACCAGCAGTTCGTGCGGGTGGTTCTTGCAGGAGGCGCTGCTGGCCAACCCGCTGGTTTCCGAACGGATCGAGCGCGGCAAACACGAGGCAGTCGCCTTGCTCGCGGAATTTCTCGAGTCGCGCGTCACGGCGGGCGAACTCCGATCTCACGATGCGCAGACGACAGCCCAGCTACTGCTGTTCGCGATCTTGATGGCCCACTTCACGGGAACATCCGACGAGGGGTTTCTGCGCCGGGTGGTGGACACGATCGTTCACGGCGTCGCCGCCAGATAGCCGGCGCCGCTCGGAGGAAACACGGACACTATGCCAATTCCAACTACGCACAAGACGGTTCCGCTGGCCGAGCTGACACGTGACGACGTGGCACTGGCCGGTGGCAAGGCCGCGAATCTCGGCGAGCTCGTGCGCGTGGGATTCCCGGTGCCCGATGGCTTCGCGATCATCGGCGAGCCCGACGAGGCCGCGGTGCGTTCGGCGGCCGAGCGCCTAGGCGACGTGCCGGTAGCTGTACGATCGTCCGCCGTTGCTGAGGACCTCGCCGACGCGTCCTTCGCGGGCCAGTATGAGACGGTCCTCGGCGTGCAGGGTCCTGATGCGCTGCTCGACGCGATTCGCCGGGTGCGCGCCTCGGCCGCGGCGGGGCGCGTGCAGCACTATCGCGCGGCGCGCGCGGATGGCGGATCGTCTGAGATAGCGGTCCTCGTCCAGCGGATGCTCAGGCCTGAGGCGGCGGGAGTTGCCTTCACCGCCAATCCGGTCACTGGCCGACGCGAGGAGGTCGTCGTCACCGCCGCACGCGGGCTTGGCGAGCGGGTCGTCTCGGGTGAGGCGGTGGGAGACGAATGGATCGTGCGCGACAGTCGAGCAGAATGCCGCCGCTCGATCGAGCAGGCCATCGATGCTCAGCAGGCCGCGGCGGTGGCCGGGCTCGCGCGTCGCGCCGAGCAGCACTTGGGCACGCCCCAGAACATCGAGTGGGCGATCGAGGACGGACAGCTCTACCTGCTCCAGGCTCGGCCAATGACTGCGCTGCCCGAGCCGGCCGACTGGACTCCGCCCGGGCCGGGCTACTGGATGCGCACGTTCCGCCTGGGCGAGTGGCTATCGGAGCCGATGACGCCACTCTTCCAAGACTGGCTTCTGGAGCGCATCGAGGAGGGCTACCTGGTCGGGATGCGTCTCGCGCGGGCACGGGGCTGCCGTTCCGCCACGCCGCTATCAACGGCTGGTACTACACCGCTGCGCCGGCGACCAGCTCTATCCCGCTCGCGCTGCTGCGCGCGCTGGTCGAGAGCCGCGGGCGCGTGCTCCAAGTGGTGCTGAACGCGCTGGTGCGACCGAGCACGCAGCCCGAGATCGCCGACCGCGCACTGCTGCGCCGATTGGCGGGCTACTGGCGCGACCAGCTCCTGCCTCGGTACGAACAAGCCGTCGCCGATGGCGAGCAAGGGTTGCTTCGGCGGGGCCGGCGGCGCTAGAGGACCTTTGTGGACGCCGTCGGCCGTCTGGCCGGTGAGTATATGTGGTCGCTCGCGATCGTCGGTGGCTCGGCGTGGAAGATGGAAGGCTGCCTCGCCAGCTTCCTGCGTCGAGAGATGCCGCGCGAGCTCGAGGGCGGCGTACAGGTCCTGCTGCGGGGTCTACCTGGCGCGAAACTGACAGTCGCGGCGCATGCTGTCCAGAGTGTGGACTGGTACTGGCCCACTGCTGGCGAGCAGCGGACGGGGCACGATGGCACGCAAGTCGCGATGGCTGAGCGGCGAGGGCAGCTTCAGGCGGAGCGCGAGCGAGCCGAGGCTGTTTGCCGAGAGGCGCTTGCCGAGAGCCCGGCTGTGCGGGACGCGGCGGTTGCGCACTGGCCAACTCGTCACGGTCGATGGCAGTGCAGGATTCGTTGCTATCGCGGAGCGGGGACTCTGAGAAATGGGCGTCTAACGGGAGCAGCGACTCGTGCGAAACCTGCAGTCCGCGCTTGCCACGTCGCGCTATCGCGCAGCACTAACCCAGCTACCGCGGCGCTCGTGTCTGGCTCGATCGCCGCGGCTGGCGTCCAGGCGTTGGCCCGCGCACGACCTTCTATGCGGTCGCCGCGCTGATCCAGCTCGCAGTTGCCGCGGCGGTCTTCGCCCGCGTCTCTCGCCGGCTGAACGCGCTCATCGTTGTCGCCGTGACGGCTTCGGTCATCGGGACGGTCCTCTGGCGCACGGTGGGCCTCCCATCGAGGGTTCCCCGTCTGCGGCTTCTCGATGTCAGCGATGCGCCACTCACCGCCGCCGGGCTGCAAGTCATCGGTCTGATCGTGCTTCTGACCGGAGAGCGGTCCTCGCGACGTATCCCCGCGGTCGCATCGGCGGCTGGCGTAGCTGTGGCCACGCTCGTAGCCGTCGTGCTCGCCGCTGTTGGCGTGCTCACCGCCGCGAGCGAAATGGCGAGCGCGCGCATGTCGAGCGGGCACGCCGCGCCTTCACGACCTGAGGGGTTCGAGCGCGGTAGCACAGCTGCATTGCGGCGCCACTTGCGCGAAGGACAGCAGCACTATTACGGACGAGGTGCTAGAGCAGTGTGTACTCGATCGGCGTCAACTTCACCCGCTCGCCAGCGACGGTCACTTCCTGATTCTGGAGATGGATCGCCGAGATCACCGGCCTGAAAGTCCGGAAGCGCCTGCACCGGCCGTGGCAACTCGGCGCGCCGCAAAGCTGCCTTGATGCGCGCCATCAGGGCCAGGTGGCTGAACGGCTTTGGTACGTAATGGTCCGCGCCGAGCTCGAGGCCGCGTACCTGGTCGACGTCGTCACCGCGCGCCGTCAGCATGATGACCGGCACGTCAGAAACCTGCCGGATGGCCTTGAGCACCTCGAAGCCGTTCATCTGCGGCATCGTCACATCGAGCAGCACGACGTCGGGCTCTTCGCTAAAGAAGACTTCGAGACCGGTTTCGCCATCCGCGGCAGTGAGGATTTGCGCGTCCTCCCACTGGAGTTGCGCGCCAACGTGCAGCGCATCGAGCAAGTGCGGATCGTCATCCACTAGAAGGAGCTTCATCGCATGACCTCGACTGGTTGTCATGCGGTGATCAGGTGATCGATTTGCTTCAAACGTCAAGCCGGCGTAGTGGCGGCGACATGCACGTGCGGCGCCTCGAGTTCGGATGGCTCGCAGTGTGCCCACGTCGGGGACTTCGTTCGGCGCCCACGCGAGCAGCATCGGTACCTCAGGGTGCGCTTGTGCCGACTCGACTGCCAGGTTGTATCGGTGGCCTCGCGCATTCAGCGCTGTGAGCTGCGGATCGTAGATCATCAGGTCCGCGCCTTCCGTGAGCGGACACTAGCCCTTGTCGCAGCGGATGCAGCGCTGTTTGGGCGGCCACGGGCCTGGACATTCGATTACGCGGTAGCCAGCCTGGCGGAGCTCAGCTGCCAGTTGCGCGGCGAAGGTGACATCGCGATGGGCGACGAGGATGGTGCGCATCGCTCCCTCCTTTGCCAGCAAGTGTCCGCCTTACCGGGCCGCTGCCACCACCGCCAGCTGGGGTGGTCTGTGCCAGCCCTAGCGGGTAGGGTTGCTGGTCTCGGGCACGACGGTGTCGAGCAAGATCTGGCGGAAGGCCACGTACTGCTCCTGCGCAACCGAGTGGGCGGCGTTCTCGAAGGCGAACAGGCGTTTTCGGGGGGCTTCGAGCTGCGCGTACCGCTCCAGTGCGAGGTCGCGGCGAGCGCTCAGCCCGGCAGCTCCATCGAGCATCACGTACGCCACGCCGAGCGTCGTCACATCGCGCCGGAAGTCAATGTCCTGCAGCTGCGGGTACATAACCGAGAACATGTCCATCGAGCCGCGCATCACGCTGACCTCCTCGACCACGTTGTATTCGCGGCCAAGAACGCCCCACGGGCCTGTTTCCCAGGCGGGCCCCTACCGCGCCGTTACGGACAGATACGTCAGCGGCAACCTTTGCGATGGACTCTTTGGGCGAGGAGTTCCGTATGCAAACACTCGACGCGAAAGTGCAGGACTTCCTGGCTCAGAAGCGGATCGCCGTTGCGGGCGTATCGCGCGACAACAGCCGACATCCGGTCGGCAATCTGATCTTCCACCGACTGAAGACCACTGGCCACGACGTCTTCCCGATCAATCCGCACATGCAGACGTTCGAGGGCGAGCGCTGTTACCCGGACGTGCAGTCGATTCCGGATGGGGTTGACGGCGTCGTTGTCATCACCAGGCCTGATGCAACCGAGCAGATCGTGCGCGACTGCGGCAAGGTGGGCGTCTCGCGCGTCTGGATGCACCAGTCGTTCGGCGCTGGAGCAACGAGCGTGTCACCCTCGGCAGTGGAGTACTGCCGTGAGCACGGGATCAGTGTCATTGCTGGTGCCTGCCCAATGATGTACGGCCCGGGCGCGGACTTCGGGCACACATGCATGCGCTGGATCCTCGGCATCACCGGTCAGCTCCCCAAGTGTGAGGAACACGCCATGAACAGCACAATGACATTACATAGGCCGTTGGCCGCTGAGCCGGCGTTCGCCGGCTTGCGCGGTCACAGCTTCATGGAGCTGACCACCTATCGAAAAACCGGTAAGCCTGTGGCCACCCGCGTCTGGTTTGCTGAGGCCGGTGGTCGACTGTATATCACGACGGCCAAAGCCAGCGGAAAGATCAAGCGCTTGCGCCACACGGCTTGCGTCCAGCTGGTGCCGTGCGGTGCGCTCGGTGCTGTGCAAGGTCCAGCCATTGATGCGGTAGCCCATGTGCTCCCCGAACGGCAGCATGCGCGTGCGCTTGCAGCGCTTCGGCGTAAGTATGGTTGGCTGTTCTGGGTGTTTGAGCGCTGCAGCCGCGGCAGCGATCAGACGTATCTGGAGGTGACCCATAGCTCAGCAACGGTCACATGAGCTCTACTGGTGCCGCATGCGCGGCACCGCGCGTGTCGCTCCTCATTGCGCACACTGGCAATTGGACCGGAATGAATTCGCTTGGCTTGATCGGCTCGCGTACAAAGCGGTTGGCGAGCATGATTACCCCCGCCGTTGCACTCGTGGTGACCGTGGGCTTGAGCGTCGTGCCCACCCTACGGACCCGTGACCGGGTGAGCTTTGTGCCTCGTATGCACCGTATGCCTCAACCACTCCAGAACACGTGCCTGCGACATCTCCCTCCGGACCTACAGGCTCGGTTCGATTCTTCGAACGTGCCGCCGCATGAGTACACGAAGGCAACGTGCGCAAGACCGTCAAGCAGGATGATCGCACCATCGCCGAGTTCCCGCTGACCTTCGGCGTTGTTGGCGTTGCGATGGCCCCGGCGCTGGCCGCGATCGGCGCTATTACTGCGCTCGTCACAGACTGCACGATCGAGGTTGAACGTACAGCCGTCTGATGCACGTGTGTGCCGGCCTGGACGACGCGCAATCGGGCCCTCGCCCAGGCCAGGTCACGAGCGACTCCCTGCTGATTGAGCTGCAGCCAGCCGCTCGTAACGTGCCCAGCGTGCGCGGACATCTTCTTGCGCGGCCTCCATTAGCCGCTCCGCTCGCTCTGGGTGGCTTTGCTGCAAGTCTCGGTAGCGGCCCTCGGCATACGCGTAGTCCTCGAGCGGGATACTGGGCGGCTTCGAGTCGAGCTGCAGCGGTTCGGGCAGCCGAGGATTGTAGCGATAGAGCGGCCAGTAGCCAGACAGGACCGCCTTCTTCTGCTGCTGCAGCCCGTTACGCAGGTCGTAACCCTGGGCAATGCAGTGGGCGTAGGCGATGATCAGGGACGGTCCGTCGTAGGCCTCTGCTTCCAGAATGGCCTTCAGGGTCTGGCTATCATTGGCGCCCATAGCCACGCGCGCGACGTAGACACTGCCGTAGTCCATGACGAGCAGGCCCAGGTCCTTCTTGGCCGTTGATTTCCCACCCGCGGCGAATTTGGCGACCGCACCACGCGGAGTGGCCTTCGACATCTGACCGCCAGTGTTGGAGTAGACCTCGGTGTCCAGGACCAGCACGTTCACGTTGCGGCCAGAGGCGAGGACATGGTCGAGGCCACCGTAGCCAATGTCATAGGCCCAGCCGTCGCCGCCGACGATCCACACGCTGCGCTTCACGAGTACATCCGCGATGCTCGAGAGGTTGCGGGCGGTCGGATCATCGATCTCAGCAAGTGCCTGCTTCAGCTCGGCAACACGCTGGCGCTGGTCGTAGATGCCGCTCTCGTCCGACTGGTCGGCACTCAGGAGCTGAGCTACCCGCTCGCTGCCAAGCCGTGGTTCGAGAGCCAGCAGGAGGTCGCGGGCATACTTCAGCTGCTGATCGAGCGTGAGTCGGAATCCCAGGCCAAACTCAGCATTGTCCTCGAAGAGCGAGTTCGACCAGGCTGGCCCGCGCCCCTCCGCGCTGTGTGTCCATGGTGTTGTGGGGAGATTGCCGCCGAAGATCGATGAGCAACCGGTGGCGTTGGCGATCAAAGCACGCTCGCCGAACAGTTGCGAGATCAGCTTGAGATATGGCGTCTCGCCACAGCCAGCGCATGCTCCCGAGAACTCGAACAGCGGCGGCAGGAGCTGATTGTCCTTGATCGAATTGAGATTGAGAACGCGCCGGTCGAGATCGGGCATGTTCAGGAAGAACTCCCAGTTGGCGGCCTCCTGCCCGCGCAGTGGCGGCTGGGCCGTCATATTGATCGCTCGAAAGCTGGGGGCGTTCTTGTCCTTGACCGGGCAGGCCTCAACGCACAGCCCGCAGCCGGTGCAGTCTTCGGGCGAGACTTGCAGCGTGTAGCGGTGCTCGGGTTGATTAAGCTCTTTCCAGCGTGCTGGTGCATTCTTGAACGATTCGGGAGCGCCCAGCGTTGCCGGCGCCGGGTACACCTTGGCGCGAATGGCCGCGTGCGGGCAGACCAGCACGCATTTGTCGCACTGGATGCACGTTTCCGTATCCCAGACCGGGATCTCCGCGGCAATGTTGCGCTTCTCCCACTTGCTGGTGCCCGTAGGATAGGTGCCGTCCACCGGCACCACGCTAACGGGCAACGCATCGCCGCGGCCGCGCAGCATCTCCGTGGTGACCGTCCGCACGAAGGCGGGCGCGCGCTCGTCAACGCCACGGCGCTCCTGGGCCGTACTGGTCACTGCCGCGGGCACCTGGACTTCGTAGAGGTAAGCGAGCGCAGCATCAATGGCCCGGAAGTTCCGCTGCACGACGGCTTCGCCTCGCTTGCCATAGGTCTTACGAGCCGCGTGCTTGATGGCATCTATCGCCGTATCGCGCGGTAGCACGCGGCTCAGCGCGAAGAAGGCGGTCTGCATGACCGTGTTGACGCGGCCACCCATGCCCGCCTCGCGGGCGACACGATCACCATCGATAACGAAGAAGCGCAGTCGTTTGCGGATGAGCTCCAGTTGCACAGCTCGAGGTAGATGCTGCCAGACCTCCTCCGCGCCAAACGGGCTATTAAGGAGGAAAGTGGCGCCCGGCGCGGTCAGCTCGAGCACATCAAGCCGCTCCAGAAAGCTGAACTGATGGCAAGCCACGAAGGTGGCCTGGTCCGGCCCGATCAGGTACGGCGCATTGATCGGCGTCGGCCCGAAGCGCAGGTGTGACACCGTGATGGACCCGGACTTCTTGGAGTCGTAGACGAAGTAACCCTGCGCGAACAGGTCGGTATCTTCGCCGATGATCTTGATCGAGTTCTTGTTGGCGCCCACGGTGCCATCCGCGCCAAGGCCGTAGAAGACTGCGCGCACAATCCTGCGATCCTCGATGCCGAACGTCGCGTCGTACTCCAGGCTGGTGCGGGTGACGTCATCGTTGATTCCGAGAGTGAAGTGCCTGCGCGGGGTTGGCTGTGCGAGATGGTCGAACACTGCTTTCACCATGGCCGGCGTGAACTCTTTAGAGCCGAGTCCGTAGCGCCCGCCGATCACGTGAATGTCTCGAGAGCTCTCACAAACGGCCGTAACGATATCCTGGTACAGCGGTTCGCCCACGCTGCCCGGCTCCTTGGTCCGGTCCAGAACGGCAATGCGCCGCACAGTTGACGGCAGTGCATCGATAAAGCGCTGCGCATCGAACGGGCGATAGAGGTGGACGTTGACCACGCCGATGCGGCCCCCAAGGTGACGCACTGTCTCGGCGACCGTCTGCGCGCCCGAGCCCATGATCAGAATGACGTGCTCCGCGTCGGGCGCGCCGATGTACTCGAACGGCCGATACTGGCGGCCAGTAAGGAGGGCCAAGCGATCCATGGCATCCTGGACTGTCCCGGGGCAGGCCGAGTAGAAAGCGTTGCCCGCTTCGCGTCCCTGGAAGTAGATGTCGGGGTTTTGCGCCGTGCCGCGCATGAACGGTCGCTCAGGCGACAGTCCGCGCAGCCGGTGGGCCCGCACGAGGTCGTCATCGATCAATGCCTTCAGGTCGTCATCGGATAACAGTGCGATCTTGGCGACTTCGTGCGAGGTGCGGAAGCCGTCGAAGAAGTGGATGAACGGCACACGGGCTTTCAGCGTGGCCATCGCCGCTATCGCCGCGAAATCATGGACCTCCTGAACCGAGCTCGAAGCGAGCATGGCCCAGCCAGTCTGGCGAGCTGCCATGACGTCCGAGTGATCGCCAAAGATCGACAGTCCCTGAGCGGCCAGCGCTCGGGCGGCCACGTGAAAGACTGTCGACGTGAGCTCGCCGGCGATCTTGTACATGTTAGGGATCATCAGCAGCAGGCCCTGCGACGCGGTGAACGTCGTCGTCAACGAGCCGGTCTGTAGAGCTCCGTGCACCGCGCCGGCCGCGCCGCCCTCACTTTGCATTTCGACCACCAGCGGCACACTGCCCCAGATGTTGGGTTTTCCGTCCGCCGACCACTGATCGGCCCACTCGCCCATCGGCGACGAGGGCGTGATCGGGTAGATGGCGATTACTTCGTTGACACGATGCGCAACTGACGCTGCTGCCTCGTTGCCATCCAGTGTCACGGTGCGTGGTGCTCTGGTGCTCATCATGGTTGATTCTGCATGCTCCTATGCGCGCAAAAGCCCCCAGGTGTGGTCCCCCCGGGGGCTTCGCCAGATCAATGCGTTGTCAGCTTGTGACAGGGACTGCCTGTCGCCTCGCCGCTGCGGGTGCTTGCTTCGGCTGCCTCCAGGGGGTGCCCAGGATGGGCAGCAGGTAGCGGTCGAGGCCGATGTAGCCGGCGTTTTTCCAGGCCAGGACCAGCAGCACACCCAGGATGGCCAGCATCGGGTTGGTGCTGGTGGTGCCGGCCAGCATGAACGCCAGGTTCATCAGCAGGCCACCGGCGGCAGCCAGGCCGACGAAGGCGCCCAGGATCAAGCCCAGACCGACCGCCAGCTCACCAAACACGATGACGTAGCTGAACCAGCCGGCGCTGTTGGTGTCGATCAGGAACTGCAGGAAGTTGCGGTACCAGTCGAAGGTGATGAGTGGCTTGGCCGGCGCCTCGGGGATCGCCACTGCCCGTGTCCAGAAGCCGAGGATGCCCTGACCGGTGCCGTTCATCCAGGCCGGACCGGTGAACTTGTGCCAGCCGGCCTCCAGGAAGTCCCAGCCGACGTAGATGCGCACCACCAGCCACACCCAGCTGGCGATGGTGCCCTAGAATAGGAAGCGCGCAATGGGCGGATCTTGAATATAGACCTGACCCCTGGTGTCCGTGACCTTCTCGACGTTGAACATGTGCCCAGACCTCCCAATGTGTCTGTGGTTTCCTGCTATCGAGTCGAGTATCTGCTTGCCACGAACGTCCCACCACGCCCGTGCGGGCAGTCTCTGCCCACCCCAGCGGGTGGTAAGTCACATCAGCAGCAGGCGGATGCGGAAGGTGCTGCCGCGGCCTGGCTCGCTGTGCAGGGTCAGCATGCCACGGTGAAGCTCGACCAGTCCCCGCGCAATCGGCAACCCCAGTCCACAGCCGGCCGGGCCATCCGCGCTGGATGCAGATCCACGGTAGAAGCGATCGAAGACCTGGTCCTGGTCGGGGAACGGAATGCCGGGACCATCGTCCGAAACCGACAGATCGACCTCGACGCCTGTTTGCTCCAACGCGACTTTGATGTGTCCGCCCGCGCGGCCGCCTTTGTGAGCGTTTCCCACAGATTACGCAGGCTCTGCCGAACCGCTGCGCGTCAACCGCCACGAGTACAGGCTCCGATGGCAGGCATAACTCCAGTGCCTGGTCGCGCGCCTGGATGAGTGGTTCGAGCGGCCGGAGCGCACGCGTGACCACGTCCCGCAGATCGACTTCACTCAGGTAGAGTTCCACCCGGCCAGACTGCAGCCGCGCATCGCCCGGATTGTCCTCGATCAGCAGCGCGCGTATTGCCATTGGAGCATCTACGACGAGCGCGGCAGGGTAACGATGGTGAGCCAGAAATCCTCGATAGACTTGACGACGGTCATGAACTGCTCCAGGTCAACTGGCTTGGAGATATAGCAGTTCGCTTGCAGCTCATAGCTCCGCAGCACGTCCTGCTCGGCGCGCGACGTCGTCAGGATCACCACCGGGATTGTCTTCAGCGCGGGGTCAGCCTTGATCTCCGCCAGGACCTCGCGCCCGTCCTTCTTCGGCAGGTTCAGATCGAGCAGGATCAGGTCGGGGCGCGGCGCGTCTCGGGCGCGTAAGCGCCGGAGGGCGTCGACACCGTCGACTGCCACCTGCAAGTTGTTGCGGACCTTGCTGTCACGCAAGGCCTCGATGGTCAGACGTACGTCGCCGGGGTTGTCCTCAACGAGCAGGATTTCGATTGATCGACCCTCAACTGGCATGCAGCGTAAACCAGAAAGTAGTGCCTTGCCCGGGCTCAGACTCGACCCAGATACGGCCACCATGGCGCTCGACGATCTTCTTACAGATTGCCAGCCCGATGCCGGTGCCAGGGTACTCAGCACGCGTGTGCAGTCGCTGGAACAGTACGAAGATTCGGTCCAGATACTGTGGTTCGATGCCAATTCCGTTGTCGCGGATACCGAACTGCCACCACTGGTGCTGCTGGTCCGCCGTAACGCGCACCTGGGGTGGTCGCTCACCGCGGAATTTGACCGCATTCGTAATCAGGTTTTGAAACAGCTGCCGCAGCTGGCTTGGATCGCCGCGTATGAGCGGGAGGCCTTCGGCCTCTATGGTAGCGCCCGCCTCCGCGATGGCCGCCCCAAGATCAGCTACTACGCCGTTGACCAGCTGTTGACTGTCCACAGACTGGAGCTGCAGCGGACGCGTCCCCACTCGCGAATAGGCGAGCAGATCGTTGATGAGATCCTGCATCCGCTTCGCGCCGTCGACGGCGAAGCCAATGAACTCGTCTGCGTCGTGATCGAGCTTGCCTGCGTAGCGTCGCGCCAGCAGCTGCGTATACGAGGCGACCATCCGCAGCGGCTCTTGCAGATCGTGCGACGCCACGTAGGCGAACTGCTCGAGTTCCGCGTTTGACCGTGCCAGGTCAGCCGCTGTTGCTCTGAGCTGCTCTTCGACCTGCCTGCGATAGCTGATGTCACGGATAATGCTGATGACGAGCTGGCTATCGCCTGACTGAACGGGGCTGAGACTGATCTCGACAGGGAACTCGCTGCCGTCCTGGCGCAGCCCGAATAGCTCGAGGCCGATGCCCATCGGACGTGTATGCGGTTCCGCGCTGTACCCCGCGCGGTGACCCGTATGTCGGCCTCGCAAGCGCTCAGGCATCAGGGCCTCGACCGGCTGGCCCAGCAGCTCCTCGCGCGAGTAGCCAAAGAGTTGCTCGGTCTGGCGGTTTACGGTACGCACGACACCCGCGGCGTCGACGATCACCACCGCGTCGGGCGCGGCATCGAGCAGCGCCGATGGCGCCAGTTCGATTACGTCCTCAACGCGCTGGTCCGCTGGCACGAGCCTACAACTGTGGATGGTAGCCGAGCCTTTAGGTCCGAGTCCGACCCTCGAGGCGATGTTGGACAAACTGGAGCAGGCGCGCGTGCTTATCGCTATCCATGGCCATCATCTCCAGGAGCAGGCTGTCCAATCCGCCGTTGATGTCTTTCTCCTCCTCTGCCAGTCGCCGCAGCGCCCGTGCACCGGTGCGCTCCTCTTCGATCAGCATGCGGGCGAGCTCCACGTAAGGACCGGATACCCGCGCGGGCGGAGCGCCCTTCGGCAGCGCCGCTGGCGAAGTAGTCCACTCGAGCGCATCGCGTAGCGTCGTCGCCATACGGTGCAGCAACCCATGGTGTCGAACCTCGTCATCGAGGATCAATCGCATGACCAGGGCGATGACCGGGTCTCCGCTGGCATCGGCCAGATACTCGTACTGACTGAGCGCGTCCGCCTCAGCGGCCGCATGGGTGTCCACGGCACGGAGCAGGCGCTCGAGTGGACTTTTAGCTGCAGCTTCGGTCTGCTCGCGCAGACGCATAGAGGTGATAACCAGTTCCGCAGGAACATCGCCGCCGCCCATCATGGCACGTCCCCTTTACGAAGGTGTCTTGGTTAGGTGTTGAGCATCCACCGTGGCATCGCCTGACACCAGCCCTCAGCGGGTAGTTAATGACTACCCCGTGGGGTAGGTCCGAAAGCGCCAAGACTACCCGTCAACATCGGGACAAGCGCGCCGGGACAGCGGATAGTGAGCCCATGTTCGATCGGATCCTCGTGCCGCTCGACGGTTCGGCGCAGTCCGCTGCTGCTTTGCCGCTTGCGCGCATGCTAGCGCAGGCCTGCCACAGTCAGCTCACTCTCATGCGCGTTGCCACTTCGCCTGCTGCCGGCGAGGAGGTTGCGACCTACCTGGCGAGAATAGCCAGCGAGCTCCAGACCGCCGAGTTAACCGTCACAACTGAGGTGTGTAGCGGTATCGATGTTGCGCCTCAAATCCTGTGGGCAGCCCGAGACCGCCACGTCGACCTGATTGTCATGGCCACCCACGGGCGCAGCGGCATGCAGCGTGCGCTTATGGGCAGCGTCGCCGAATCGATCGTGGCCGAGAGCAGCGTGCCGGTGCTGCTTGTACGGCCCGGCGGCCACCGCAGCACCAGCCTGCGCAAGCTGCTGGTCGCCCTAGACGGCACCCCTGGCGCAGCCCTCGCGCTCGGGCACGCGATTGCACTCGCACGCGCGACTGGTGCCGGCATCGTGTTGCTGCAAGTCGCGGTGCCGATCCCGCTGTGGATGTACTCGGCGGAGTTCGGCGCGGCGCTGGCCATGCCCGTGGATCCCAGTTGGGACGACGAGGCTGCACGTGCTGCGCAGGGCTACGTCGATGCTCTGGCGAAGCGGCTGCGTGACCTTGGTATCAACGCTAAAGGGTGTGCGCGACTCGGTGACGTTGTCCCCACCATTGACGCTGCAGCTGACGAAATCGAGGCTGACCTGATCGTCATCGCGACGCACGCCCGGGTGGGCGCCGCGCGCGCCGTTCTCGGCAGCACGGCCGATGCGGTCGTTCGCACCGCCCGGCGGCCGGTGCTACTCGTGCGCCGCCATCAAGGTGCATCGCCTGTTGGCGTGCTGGCTACCAGTCTCACAGGAGGATCCAGGCCGTGACAAACCTATCGAGGCCACCGGTCGCGCGCTGTTACGCCGAATTGCCAACGGGCGCCATTCTTGTGCCAGGGATCTCTGGCGAGTGCGCCGGGCCCGACGCCGTCGGGGCCTGCGCGCTGAACGTCGAGGATCGACCATGCGCCGGCGCGACCTGGCATTACCCAGGGTCACTCGGTTGGCGGTTCGTCTTCCGCAACGACTCAGACGTGTGCCCGGTCACGATTCTGGACCCGCTTGGGCCATTGCCCGTCCCGCAGGACTGACGTCAATCAGTTGGACGAAAGGAGCTCCGTATGTCGCTCACGGATCGTCAATTGTGGACGGTGATCCACGGCATGGTGCTCGGTGCACTCTTCCTGCTGGCCTTCGCTGGTGGCCTCGCAGGTTTGTACAGCCTGCGGTGGGAGCTGGTGACGCCAACGGGGCTGCGGGAACGCCTGCCACGACTGGAGATCGGCACCTCGGTGATGGCCGTCGTCGCGTGGCTGACGGTCATCACCGGGACGTGGATCGTTTACCCGTGGTATCGATCGGCGGTGCCTACAAGTCCTCAATCGATGCTCCTGGCCGACCCTGCGAAAGCGCTGTGGCACACGTTCGGGATGGAGTGGAAAGAGCACGTCGCCTGGATGGCGCCAGTACTGGCCACGGCAGTGGCATTCGTCGTCATTTACTACGGTCCGCGGCTGGCCCAGGAACCCAGAATACGCCAGGCTCTGATGACACTCTTCGTCATCGCGTTCATGGCAGCTGCCGTGGCCGGACTGTTTGGCGCCTTCATCAATAAGGTCGCTCCGACCATCTGAGAGGAACACCAGGTATGAGCACGACTCTTGAGCGGACGTCCGTCGAGGCGCGCGTGGAGCGTTCGAACCGGTCCATTGTCGCACGATCGAAGCCGAATGGCCCCGCGGCCGCCGCCATTCTTGGGGCCGGCATCGGCTGCTTCGCATTGGGGCTGTTGGTTGTCGTGAGCGAGGCAATCCCTGCGTTCAAGAACGCGCTGAACCTGTACGGTCCCGTGGGGCCGCTATCAGGCAAAACCGTCGCGCAAGTTGTCATCTTCCTGGTGGCCTGGGCGGGGCTGGCCTATGCGTGGCGTGGCAGGACCGTTGCGTTCGGCCGCGTCTACGCGGCGACCCTGATCTTGATTGCGCTTGGGCTGTTGGGAACCTTTCCACTTGTTTATGAAGCCCTCACGGCCAAGTAGGCATACATGCGAGCACGAAGGTAGAACCTGATGACCAGTATCATTCCACTGCTTGGGATTCAGAATCCCTGGGAGCACCCGCTCACCGCGGGCACTCCACCACCAGTTTCGGACCGTTTGATCCGGGCGCTGGAGGCGCATATCGCGGCAGCGTCCGACGACGCCGCGCGCGCGAGCCGACTCGCAGATACAAGCGGCGATCGCGCGGTCAATATGCTGCTCGAGCTTGTTATGGAGGACGCCCACCGGCACGAGGAAATTCTGGAACGTATGGTCGGGAGACTGCGGCAAGAGCTCGAGTTCACCGAAACGCCAAAAGCTCTACCCGTGCCGGGGGCAAATGCGTTCGCCGGCGCCGAGGAGGCATTGGCAAGCCTGCGCGCGCTGATCCGCAACGAGCAGGAGGGCGCCCGCTGTCTTCGCCATCTGGCGCGCCAGGATACGTTGCGCTGCGCGATGGCTCCATTGCGCACGTTCGTCCCATTCGCGAGGATGATGAAGCATCGCTGCTCAAACTCTTGCAGGGACTCTCACCGGACGATCGACTGCTGCGGTTCTTTTCGCTGGGCACTAACCTCGAGCGCACCGCGCGCGAGGAAGCCCGCGTCGACTACGTGCGCTCGTACGGCCTGGTGGTCACAGTCGGGCCCGATCAGCGCATCGTAGGCCATGCCCAGTATGCACCGACTGCAGAGGGGCGAGCCGAGGTCGCGTTTACGATCAGTCGCGAGTACCAGGGCCAAGGCCTGGCAAGCATGCTGCTTGGCCAGCTGGCGCAGGCCGCTGCGAGCAACGGCATTCATACCTTCGAAGCGATTGCCAAGCCCGAGAACCGGCGGATGCTCCAAGTCTTTCGCGAATCGGGTTTCCCGGTCCAGACACAGTTCGCGTGGGACATCATCGAGGTCAGCTTTCCCACCGAGCTCACACCCGAGGGTCTGACGCGCTTCGAACAACGCGAGGAGCAGTCCGCTGCCAACGCACTGCGCCGCATGCTGTACCCGAGGTCGGTTGCTGTCATTGGCGCGTCCAAGCGCGCGGGCACAGTCGGTGATGCGGTTGTGCGCAACCTGCTTGAGTCCGGCTTCCGCGGCCCGATCTACCCGATCAACCCGACAGCCGATTGGATCCGAGGCGTGCAGTCCTACCCAACGGTGGAGAGCATCCCGGGCGACGTGGACCTGGCCATCATCGCCGTACCTGCCTCCGCGGTTGTCGATGTGGCGGAGCAGTGCGGTCGCAAAGCTGTGCGCAGCCTTGTGGTGCTGTCGGCTGGTTTTGCGGAAGTGGCCGGCAAAGGACAGGAGCGCCAGCGTGAGCTGCTGCAGGTCTGCCGTACACATGGCATGCGCCTGATTGGCCCGAACTGCATCGGCGTCATCAATACCGACCCGACTGCACCGTTGAACGCTACGTTCGGACCCCTCATGCCATCCGCTGGTCCTATCGGACTGGCAACGCAAAGTGGCGCGCTCGGTTTGGCGGCAATAGATTTCGCCGACACGCGCGGACTTGGCTTTTCGACCGTCGTGTCGATGGGCAACAAGCCCGATATTTCGGGCAACGATCTGCTCGGCTACTGGCACTCCGACCCGCGGACCGAGGTGATTCTGCTGTATCTGGAGTCGTTCGGCAATCCTCGTAAGTTCGCTCGCTTCGCGCGTTCCGTCGGACGCGACAAGCCGATTATCGCGCTCAAGTCAGGACGCTCTGCCGTAGGCGCTCGGGCTACCTCGTCGCACACTGGCGCACTGCTGGCGGCATCCGATGTGACAGTGGACGCCTTGTTCCGACAGTCGGGCGTCATTCGCACCGACAGCCTTGACGAGATGCTCGACGTGGCGCAGCTGCTTGCGCATCAACCGTTGCCTAAAGGCCGACGCGTGGCCATTGTTACGAACGTCGGCGGGCCAGCGGTGATGTGCGCGGATGCTTGCGAGGCACAGGGCCTGGAGGTCCCAGCCCTCTCTGCCGCAACACAGGCCGCGCTGCGGGCGCTGCTGCCGGCGGAGGCGAGCGTGCTGAATCCGGTTGACATGCTCGCCGCCGCCACAGCCGAGCAATTCGGCGCCGCCGTGCAAATCGTCGCCGCCGATCCAGACGTGGATGCGGTGATCAGTATTTTTCTGCCGCCCTTGGCCACTCGCGCCGAGGCCGTCGCTCGCTGCATCTCCCAAGCAGTCGCTGAAAAGCCGGTGCTCGCCGTGTTCATGTCCGCGCACGGCTTGCCGGTCTTTGAGGCTGGCCAGGTGCCTGTGTACGCCCTGCCCGAACCCGCGGCCAAGGCGCTGGCGCACGCTGCGCAGTATGAGGAATGGCGGAGTGCGTCGCTCGGCGAGAACCTGCCGCGATTTGCTGAGCCACGACGCGCCGAAGCTGGCCAGCTCCTCGCGGACGTGATCCGCCGAGGTGGTGGCTGGCTCAGCGCGTCGGAGGTCCAGCGACTACTGAGCTGCTATGGCGTCCCGCTCATCGAGCAGCGCGTGGCATCCACACCAGCCGAAGCAGGTTATGCCGCGTTGGCCCTCCGTGGTGGCAAGGTGGCGCTGAAAGCGATTGCGCCGGGCCTGGTGCACAAGTCAGATGTGGGCGGTGTGCGGATTGGACTGGGCGGCGCGGACGAGGTCAAGGATGCCGCGGAAGCTATGGCGCTACGCGTTGAGCACGCGACTGGCCACACGCCAACTGGGTTTGTGATTCAACGCATGGCTCCGCCAGGTGTCGAGATGCTGATTGGTGTGGTCTACGACCGCCAGTTTGGGCCGACGATCGCCTGTGGCGCCGGCGGCACGGTCGTTGAGCTGCTCAAGGACGTCAGCGTGCGGTTGGCGCCACTCACCCGAGCTGACGCACGCAGCATGGTGCACGAGCTGCGTAGCTTCCCATTGCTCGACGGTTTTCGGGGTGCGCCGCGCCTGGCGGTCAGCGCGCTCGAGGACGTGCTGCTTCGCATCAGCACGTTAGCCGAGGACCACCCCGAGGTCGCCGAGCTCGACTGCAACCCGGCCATTGTGACCCAGGATGGAGCGGTTGTCGTCGACGCTCGCGTTCGGGTCGAAAACGTCGACCCTCCGCGCCCATTGGGTGCGCGTCGCTAACAAAGGAGACCTCTCATGTTTCGTACCCTTCTAGTGCCACTCGATGGCTCGGAGCTCGCCGAGCGCGCTCTCCCGTATGCGACTGCGCTTGCCTCGGCAGCAGGCGCGAAGGTAGTGCTCGTTCGAGTTGCATTAGCGCCAGTGCCTGCCACCCTGGACGGGGCGACCTGGGTGCAGGAGCAGTCCCAGGCGATTGCGGAAGCGGAGCAGTACCTCGCGAAGGTCGCCACCGGGGTTCGCACCCGTGTGCCGGTGGAAACGAGCGTGCCCTACGGACGGGCCGCGGCCTGCATCCTCCATAGCATCACAGACAATGCCGCTGACGCGGTCGTGATGGCAACGCATGGGCGTACGGGCTTGCGGCATCTGCTGGTGGGCAGCGTCGCGGAAGCAGTTATTGCCGAGAGCGAAATACCGGTATTCGTCACTTACGCTCGACCCGGCGAGATGCCACACGCTCCATTCGATCCCGCACGGGCGCGAGTCATCGTTCCGCTGGATGGATCGCCCTTCGCGAAAGCGGCCCTTCCGACAGCTGTGGAGCTGGTTGGCTCCACCGGTGAGCTAGTCTTGGTCACAGTCGTCGAGCCGCCAGATGAGGTGGTTCGCGATGAAGTTGGCCGCATCCGCGTCTACCTGGACCAGCAGGAGGAAGCGCTGACCCGCGATGCACGTGACTACCTGCACGCCATTGCCGCGCAACTCGCGGACAGGAATCCAGGCCTGCATGTGAGCGTCGACGTCCGCATGGGCGAGCCAGCCGCAGGGGTGATCATGGCGGCAGCCGACCGCGCGGCCGACCTGGTCGTGATGGCCAGCCATGGTCGTACGGGCATCCCGCGGGCCGTCTTTGGCAGTGTGACGGGGGCAGTGCTGCACGATGGCTTTACGCCGGTGCTCGTCGTGCACCCTGGCATCCCGGCCCCACCGCCAGCGGTCCCAGAGCCGCTCGACCACCGCATGGCCGTCCACCTCTAGCACTGAACGCGGGCATCGACGCAGCAATCCCACCCCGCGGGGTAGCTCCTTAACTACCCCGCGGCGCGTGGTTTGCTTGGTGAGCCGAGCGATCATCGGAGCACTGGCCCCGGCCAAAGGAGTCCAGATGCCAACCACACTCGATCGCCCGCCGAGCACCACTTCCGAGGTGACTGTGTCACCGCGGGCGCGGCGCACACTCTCTCCGAGTGAGTCCGCCGTTAAAGCCGAGCCAGCTAAGCAGACGCGCCGAAGCTTCTTCGAACGCTATGAGCAGCACCTGTGGCTCGGCGGCCTCAGCGTGCTGATCATCGCGATCGCGCTCAGCCCGATGGCAATGGGGTATCTCGGCCGTCAGGGGCCAGAGAGCAAGCCAGGTGTGCCAGTAGCAGCGACGGGGCCGTCGAATGTGTCGACGAACGTCGCCATCGCGGCTTCTGAGTTCAAGTTCACTCCGAGCACCATCCAGGTGCCGGCAGGCCAGAAGGTGACATTCACGCTCGACAATAGAGGTGTGGTCGAGCACGACATGACCGTTCAGGCTGTGGGCTTCAGTGTGCTGGCCAAGCCTGGCCAGGTCGCCACTGGCGAATTCACCTTCGACAAGCCGGGCGTGTTCGACTTCATCTGCTCGATCCCGGGCCACAAGGATGCGGGCATGAAGGGCACGCTCAACGTGGTTGACCCCTCCACGGCCGCGTCTGCTGCCCAGCCGGCAGCGCATGACATGAGCAGCATGACCACAGCCGCAGCAGCTCCTGATGTCAAGCCCCTGCCGGCTGATCTGAAGTCACTTCCGGCACCGCAGGTCGCGCCACCTATCAATCGCGCCGAGCCTGCGTACGTCAAGTTTGACCTGGAGACGCGGAAGGTGGTCGCGCGCATGGCTGACGGCGTGGCCTACGAGTACTGGACGTTCAACGGCACGGTGCCCGGTCCGATGCTCCGCGTCCGCGAAGGCGACACGGTCGAGATCAACCTGGGCAACGCCTTGGACTCTGGCGTCACGCACAGCATCGATCTGCACGCGGTGACCGGTCCTGGCGGTGGCGCGACGCTGACTCAGGTGATGCCTGGCGAAAATGCCAGCTTCACGTTCAAGGCGCTCAATCCCGGCGTGTATGTCTATCACTGCGCGACGCCGATGGTTTCTCATCACATCGCCAGCGGCATGTATGGCCTCATCGTCGTGGAGCCCAAGGACGGCCTGCCGAAAGTGGATCGCGAGCTGTACCTGATGGAGGGCGACTTCTACCTGCAGGGGCAGCGCGGGGACGAGGGGCTGCGGGCATTCGACCTGAACAAGATGCTCGACGAACGACCCGACTACGTGCTGTTCAACGGCTCGGTGGGCGCGAACGCTGGTGCCAACGCCTTCCAGGCCAGCGTTGGTGAGACGATCCGCATCTTCTTCGGTGTGGGTGGTCCAAACCTGACATCCAGCTTCCACGTGATTGGCGAGATCTTCGACCGCGTGTACCCCGAGGGTGCGCTGGCCAATCCTTCCCTGAACGTACAGACCACGCACGTGCCCGCCGGTGGGGCTACGGTGGTGGAGTTCAAGACCGAGGTGCCAGGCACGTACAACATCGTCGACCACAGCCTCGGACGATTAGAGAAGGGCGCCGCCGCCCAGATCGTGGTCCAGGGTGAGTCGAACCCCGAGGTCTTCCACCCAATCAAGTCTGGCTCGGCCGGCGCTGGCGGGCACTAACTCGCCCGGCAGCGCGACGGCAGCGCAGCGCGACGGCAGCGATGCAGCGGACGTATTGATCCGCTGCATCAGCTCGCCGCCGCGGCACACACCAGACCAGTTCGCGGCCCCCAGTGGCCGCGTTTACCAGATGTTGACATCCGGCAACGTTGGCGGCTCGGCCGCGCGAGCAAACTGAAACGCACTCGTTGCTAGTGCTGTGTCCGGTAAAGATTGACCGGAATGGGGTCTTCCGGTGAGGGCGGCGAATCAGTAAAGATGAGGGCCATAGAGGTTGATGCATGGCCCGACCGTCTCTGTTCGTTCGACCGCTGGAGCAGGGCGAGATGGAGTTCCTGGCGCACCTGCGCAAGTCGCGCCGCCAAGCTCTCCGCCAACGAGCACAGATTCTGCTGGCGTCGATGGTGTACACGCCGGTGTACCAGATCGCGCTGATCTGCCAGACCGATGAGGCGCACGTTCGCCGCGTGATCCACGCGTTCAATGAGTTTGGGTTTGAGAGTTTGAACCCAAAAGTCGGCACTGGTCGGCCGCAGACGTTTGAGCCGGCCATCCGCGAGCGGATCGTAGCCATTGCGCTGGCGCCGCCGACGACACTGGGAGAACCACTGACGCACTGGTCGTTGCGACGGCTGAAGGGCTACCTGGAGCGTCGGCGGGTGGTGCGTCGGATTGCCATCGAGACGCTCCGCTGCATCCTGCGCGAAAAGAACGTCACCTTCCAGCGCACGCGCACATGGAAGCGCAGCACTGACCCGGCGTTCGAGGACAAGGCCACCCGCGTCATGGCGCTGTACCGCGCTTGCCCTGGCGACGGGGTGGTGGTGTGCTTCGATGAGTTCGGCCCGATCTCGCTGCAGCCCTACCCTGGGCACTGCTACGCACAGCGCAAGCGGCCGTGGCGGCGACGCGCCACCTACGTGCGCAGAGGCGGTGTGGGCTACTTCTTCGGCGCCTACGACGTGCACGCCGACGTGCTGTTCGGCGGCTATCGCCTGGCCAAGAGCACGACCGAGGTGCGGGCGTTCTATCAGTCCATCCGCCGCCGCTATCCCGATCACCTGCGCATCTACCTGGTCAACGACAACCTCTCGCTGCACTGGACGCCGCTGATCCGCGAGTGGGCGGCGTTGCACAACGTCGAATTGGTTGCGACGCCCACCTCGGCGAGCCATCTCAATCGCATTGAGTGTCACTTTCGACCCTTGCGCGAATTCGTGATCAACGCCTCCGACTACGCCAGCCATGCCGACGTCGCTGTCGCGTTCCGCCGCTATCTCCGCAGGCGCAATAGCGACCATCACACCAGCCGCATCCGATTACTCGAATCCAGGTCAAGAGTTGCCTGACACAGCACTAGTCGCCGATCTCCGCGAGCGAAGGCTCCGCCTTGGCCTAAGCAGCGAACAAGAGCGCAGCCGATCTCCGGCCGGCGCGGGCAAGCAGATCGAGCAGCAGTTGGTAACCGACGTTCTGGGGTTATGCCGAGACATCCCAGGAAAGTAATTGTCAAGCGGCGACCGCGTTGACTACGGGGAAGGCCACTGTCTCGGAGTATGTCTGGCCAGTCTGAAGGCAGTAGTAGAGGCAGCCGAGGAATCGGTTAAACAGATTGCGTTGTGCCGCAGCGTGTCGATCGCCGGCGAGACGCCGACGGTTGTAGTGCGCTCGAGCACCGGTCGAGAGACGTATTGCAGCGAAGGTCCACAGATAGCCGACCGCGGCCAGACGGTTGTTCTTGACCGTGCGATGCAGGACGACGAGTTTCTTGCCGCTAGCGCGGGTGACCGGCGCGGCACCGGCATAGGCCTTCAGGCCACGACCATCAGCGAACCGGGTCCGGTCGTCACCGATCTCAGCCAGCAGACGGGCTGACGGGAGTTCGCCAAGACCAGGGAAGCTGGTGAAGATGACTGCGTCGCGGTGCTGCTGAAAGGCGACGCGCGTTGCTTCGGCAAGCTCATGCTCGGCCTGAGCAGCGGCGTTCAATTGCAGCAGGAGCGCGAGAGCCTGGTGGCCCATAGCCTGCTCGACCAGCGGCAGCTGCTGGAGCCAGGTGCGGCGGAAGATCGCCTGCAGCCGAATACACGCGGCCGCGATGCCACGCAGGCGACCAGCTCGCTTCAGTGCGGCAGCCAACTGTGGCCGAGTCAGACGAGCCGCCTGAGTAGGCGTGGGAGCGATCGCCAGGACAGCGCAAGCATCTGGATGCGCCAGCCCGTGTGGCCGTCGATCCTGAAAGGCTTCGAGGAATGCTGGGTAATACTCACGCAGCAGTGAACGCAGTTGGTTGGCGATGTGCTGCCGGTTCCAGACGGCATCCTGTTGCGCACGCGCAAGCACGCCGATCGCCTGGGCCAACGCGGAGTCAGCCGGTAACGGCCGGTGGGCGTTCCGATCGGTGCGCAGGATGTTCGCCAGCAGCTCGGCATCCACCCGGTCGGACTTGGATCGCGCAACGGAGTGCCGTTCGCGATAGCGAGCGACCGACAGCGGATTGATGGCATAGATCTTTCGCCCGGTGCGCCGCAGACACGCTACCAGCAGACCCCGCGGCGTCTCGATGGCGACTGGGGTCAAGTCGTCCTGGTTGTCGCCGTGCTCGGCAAGCAACTCGAGCAGCAGCTGATACCCGAAGCTGTCGTCAGGAATTCGTTTTCTCGCGAGCACCGCTCCGGCGTCGTCAACAAAGGCGACGTCGTAGTGATCTTCAGCCCAGTCGATGCCACAAAACACCGGCACAGATGAGTACCTCGCATCTGAGTTGGCAGAGTCCGCGGGTCACGCAAAGCGCTCTAATGGCAGGGCTCCTGGCCCGACATCCCATCGGCCGTCCGTGGTATCCGCAACCAGCGGGGCCTCCGTCTCGGCCGGAGCTCAAGGTTGCTCGCAGGTCCAAAGTTGAAGAGATCGTCCCACCAGTGACTCGAACCTCCTATACACCCCCGGTCAAGTGAGCACGCGGCCGCCCGTCTCGGCTAAGGCCTTCTGACCGGATACGACTGCCAGGCTGTGCCGCCGTGCTCGCTTCCCATTAGATACGGCCAAAAATAGGAAATAGCGAGTCAGGCAGTGGCGGCTGACTCCTGGGCGTCGTCGAGTGGGAGCGGCACGACCAGGTCGGTGTCGAATGGGTCGGGCGAGTTCATCGAGAGGG
>WNFU01001684.1_pt1 | contig 32584 bp, 34 predicted proteins | sample 5400121 | NCBI WGS metagenome assembly WNFU01 (sample SAMN13153360, study PRJNA577476) | soil metagenome | isolation source: 100 cm soil or saprolite under grassland replicate 1 | place: USA:California | collected 2016-06-15
GTGCTTCCGCTCCTCACCCACCGCTCCAGGAGCCGTTGGTCCTCCTCGGAGATCGCCACCGCCCGAGCAGGATGCCACACGGCCACACCGTACCGGCCCACTCTCCCTCTGTCAAGCTATTTATGAGGCAGCACACTAGGAGCCGAGCGTGGAGCACTGGACTGATGACGCGGGACGGGCCGAGGGGGGTCCCTCACCGACCTGGCTGCCCTATGGACTGCCGGCGGTCCCGAGGAGCTCTGGCGGGTCCTCGTCGCGCATCCCGGTCGGTCCACCACGCACCACTGGGAGGCCATTCAACTGTTCCGCCGTCATCACGAAAACGGGACGCCGGGCGCGCTCACCACCGCCCTGCTCCTGTCCACGGATCGGCGCTGGCACCGATGCACCGCGCGGCTCATCGCCGGGATCGTCGAGACCTCGATCCTCGGCGAGGACGATCTCAGCGAGCTTGCCGGCTGCTTCCTGTGGTCCGACCGCTGCGCTTTCAGTATCCGGTGAGCTGGATCGGCACCGAATGGGTGGAGATCGATCTGGACAGTGGGGGCGAAGCGGTCGAAGGATCGGTCGAGCATCTGGATCCCGACACCCCGGTGCCGACGGACCGCCGCATCCCGCCGCCCTGAGGCGGTGGGCGGCGGCCAGAATGCTTCGAACAGACCCGGGCTCGTTCGACGCGATGCAGGCTCGCGCGCTCGAGCTCGGAACACGGGAGGGGGCGCGATCGTGTCGGGGATCCTTGATGCGATCGAGGCACTGGATGAAGTCGTCGCCCCGCAGGCGATCCATCTCGGGCTTGGCTGGGCTCGCGGTTCGGTGAGGCTTCTCGCCCTCGACCTCCTCGCGGCGCGCGATCCCGAGGCCGCCAGGCATCGGGCCGCCGCTGATCCGGACCAGAAGGTGCGCGCCTGGACTGCTCGCCGACCCCGCGGGAGGATCACGTCCGCGGGGGAGACCGATTCACGGCCTCGGGCCGACGAGCGAGGTCACCCGGTCCCGCGCAACGCACAGGCCATGTTGTTTCCGGAGTAGGAGGGTCCACGCCGATGCGCCTGAAGAAGCCGCATGTGGCCTCGGTCGACGAGGTCCGGATCAGCCGGCACAGCGACGAGGCCGTCATCGCGCACGTGGAGCCGGGATTCTGGACGACGCATCTGAGGCTGGGACCTGAGGTCCAGCGGATGACGGGACCAGGAGATCCTGGAGCGGCACAACGCGGTGATCGAGACGACGGACCGACTGCGCGAGGAATACGAGCACGTCGCCATCGAGATCCCCCCGGGCCAGCCCCAGATCGAGCGCTCGGACTGCAGCGGCCAGCGGACCCCCCGGGGGCGACGTCCTTCGCTGCGTCATCAGCGACGGCGGGCCCGAGGGTGAGCCCGTCGTCCACATCGACGAGCATGATCTCTCCTGGGAGGAGTTCGGCCACCTGCTGACCACGTACGCTGGCTGGGGGATGCGCGTCGTCTTCGTGCCGGAGGAGGAGATCCACCTCGAGCCGCGCGTGGAGGTCCGCGAACCGGTCGATCTCGTCGGTCCCGGGTTCATCGAGTTCGGCAAAGACGACACTGGCGGGTTCGGTTTCATCGCCGTCCAGGGATGGATGGATTGTCGCCACAGCGAGCGCGACGGGCGCCGCCCGTGCGTCGAGTTCACCTGGGACGGCGACGACGAGGGAGATCGGGTCAGCGGCCGTGGCTGGGCGGCGCTGGAGGAGGACGGCTCGCTTCGCGGACACATCTGGTTCCACCTCGGCGACGACTCGGGCTTTCGGGCGGTGCGCGCCGAGGAGGAGTCGAGCCGCGGAGAGAGGACGGGCTCAAGGGCCGTCCGGAGGAGTCGGTGAGCGGAAGGCTCGCCGGACCGCCGATCCCCTCTTGCGGCAGATCGAGGCCGCCGTCGACGCTCAGGCCCCGATCAGTCTCGTAGGCGGGACCGGCGCTCGGCGACTGCGGCTCGCAGGTCGAGGTAACCGTGCACCGCTCTCCACAGGTGGTCCTCAGGATGGAACCCCAGGCCCTTGTGATCGGCGCGCCACTCCCGGTCGAAGTAGCGGTCGTCCACCTCGCGCAGGTGAGTGAGGCATGCGTCGAGCTCCGTCTCGAGCTGGGCCAACTCCTCCTCCGTGCTCGGGACGAGACGGCGAAGCTCGGCGATACGCCGCTGCTCCAGGGCACCCAGGACCCCTTCGTCCGGCCCAGCCGTGGACCAGAAGCGCACCGGCCCTCGGATCACGTGGTTCCACACCGGCCACACCGCGGGCCGCCAGAACCACTCCACCGGCGCCTTCTCGATGTCCAGCAGCGCCGCGATGCCGGGACCGTGGGGTGGCTCGGCCCACCAGGTCACCTCTTCAGCCGGCCGGTCGAGCACGAAGGCAACCTGCACGCGCGGGATGTCTTCGGCACCATCGAGCACTTCGCCGAATGCGTAGGCACCGACCAGGACGGGCTCGTCCCAGATGCGGTTGGGTCGGTCACAGGCCTCGGCGATCGTCCGCAGACGCCGAACCGCCGTTGGGTAGCGCATGCCCCCATCTTCACCCATCCGGCAGGACGAACCCTGGAGGACCGGCGCCGCGTGGGTCGTAGCGACGAGCAGCCGGGCAGGACCCACAGGGTGTCACGCGACCGGTACCCGGACCCCGAGTGTGTTGCTCGCGACAAGTGGTGCAGCGCAACCGGAGGGCGCTCACCCGGCCCGGTAGGCAATCGCCTTGCTCATCGTGGTTCTCGATCACGTCCCGCTCGGGATGGCTTCGGTGCTCGCTACTGTGGCGTTGGTGTGGGTTGCAGCCAGTCTTCTGGTGGCCGGGTGGCGGTGTCAGGTCTGGTCAGCCAATGCTCGAGTGCGGTGATGAGAGGTCCCGGGCTTCGTCGGCTGCGTGGGAACGTCCGGCTGCTCGTGAACAGAACTGCAGGCCGTGCTCCCTCGCTCCAGTTGACGAGGAGCGGACGGAAGTCGTTCACGTTCTCGGTGACGATGCGCCGGCCCTGTTCGACCGCCCACGCGAAGAGCTCGGAGTCCGTCATGGATCGCAGCCGCGGGTCGGCGGCGACTGCGATGACGTCGTGGCCACGCCGGCGGAGTTCGTCGGCGATGGCGGGAGGGAACATCTCATCGAGCAGTAGGGCGGCCTGCTGCGGCAGGCTCACGCCAGCAGCCGCTGTTCGGCCCGCCAGCCCTCCTCTGCCGCTCGGGAATCCTCGTCCGCCTGCGCGATCTCGGCGTCGATCTCCTCCCGGTTGGCGCCGTAGTAGCGCAACGCCGCGCGCAGCCGATCCGCCGGCAGGTTGAGGATCTCGGCCGCCGCCGCCACCGCGTCCTCCCCCCGCTCGTCGATCTCTCGAACGGCTTTCACCGCCTCCCATACGTCGGGGCCGAGGACCAGGGCCGCACGTCGACCGGTCGGCCCATCCTTGAACACCACCCCTGGGTGCTCGGCCATCCGTAGCCCCTCATCGACAAGCCGCTGGGCCAGGCCGGACGGCGTCGCGCCCGGGATCGATCGGGCCCGCCGGCGGAGGCGGTCAAGGATCCTCGGGTCGAACCGGATCGACAGTGGACTACTCATGTAGCGCAGCATACCATATGCGCTACAATTGGGTGAAGCGTCGATCGAGACGCAGGCAGGCGGTGATGCTCCTCCTGCTCTGGTATTGCAAACAGACTGCAAACGTGCCGCTCATCACACCCCGGCATGAGAGGGCACCCGCCGTCATGAGGACGAACGGGAAAGCGCACGTCACGGGACCCATTCCGCCTTTGCCAGCATCCGCCGTCACGAGCCTCGGGCAGCTCATAGGAGGGGGGCCTGTGCCTGGGCTACCGGCCCACCTGCCGCGCTCATCCCTTCTTCGAGGGGGCGTACTACTCGTACCTCTGCCACGACGAGGCCCCTTTCGTCACCGCTGCCGAGCTCACCCGCGACGCCACGGATCCCGGATCGGAGGAGGCGTTCGTCGACAACCCCTATCTGACCCTTTGCAAGGCCTGGTCCGTGGGCGCCTCCGATCCGGCCCTGCACCAGCCGGTAATGTCGACGATCCCGTTGCTGCTGTATACGGGACAGTTCGACGCGTTCGGCCCCGCGCCAGTGGCCGACGACGCGCTGTCGTCTCTCACCGGGGCGTACGTCGTGCATGCCCCGTACGAGGGGCACAACGTCCTCGGCACCCTCGACTGCTTCCGGGACATCCGCAATGCGTGGATCGAGAATCCAACGGCCCCGCCGGACACCGGTTGCGTGGATGACACCCCGCCCCCGAGCTTCAAGCTCCCCTAACATGCGCCTGCTGGCTTGCCTCGCTATTGCAAACCATTTGCAAACGTCCGAGACAGGATGAGCCGAGACCCGGCGGTATTGGGCGTCACGAGCGGCGGCCATACATTGCACGTCAGCGGCATGATCTGGCACGCGGCGGCGCCGGCTATCACCGCGCTCGGGAAGCTCATAACCCAGAGGTTACACGTTCAAATCCTGCCCCCGCGACGGACGAAACCGCAGGTCAGAAGCCATTTGGGGCGGCTCATGAAAGAGTGAGCCGCTCCAACTCTTGCCCAACTCTTGCCCGTGAACCCGCCCTGGATTCGATTGAGACTCGGGACGTTGGGTTTACGCCACCTCATCTCCGTTGACTAGGGCGCGATGGGCGCCCTCCTCGGCGAGGCGCTCGGTGCAGACGATGGCCAGGTACTGCACGCCGCGGTCGGAGTGGTGAACGAGGCCGTCCAGGTCGTCCCTCCGGCTCCAGATGGCCATCTCCAATGCGTCGAGGGCGAACTCCGCCCGAAGGATGAAGACACCCGCCACCCACGATGGTGCGGCCGTAGGCGTCGATCACGAACGCCGTGTAGGCGAACCCCGGCCACGTAGAGACATACGTGAGGTCGCTCACCCTGGCGACGGGTTGGTGATGGCTTCTGCTCGGCTCGGTCAGACCTAAGCTGTGGCGGAGCAGTGAAACGGGCCGTGGGTATTGTCGAAACCGAGCCGCGGGAGGTGGGGTGACGACCGGTGCCGGTCCCGATACCGCAGGGATGATCCGCACCCCTGACCAGCGTGTGCGGGTCTTCGTCAGCTCCACGCTGGACGAGCTCGCGCCGGAGCGCGTGGCCGTACGTCGCGCTATCGAACAGCTGCACCTCACTCCGGTGATGTTCGAACTGAGCGCTCGTCCGCACCCGCCCCGCGAGTTGTACCGGGCCTACCTCACGCAGAGCCACATCTTCGTCGGCATCTACTGGCAACGGTACGGCTGGGTGGCGCCGGACGAGAGCGTTTCCGGGCTCGAGGACGAGTACGTCCTGTCGGCCGGGACTCCGCGGCTGCTGTATCTGAAGAGACCTGCGCCGGACCGTGAGGAGCGGCTGTCGGAGCTGATCGGGCGCATGCAGTCCGAGGACTCGGCGTCCTACCGGCACTTCGAGACCCCCGAGGAGCTGGGCCGGCTGGTGCAGGACGACCTGGCGATCCTGCTCAGCGAACGCTTCGAGGCCGCCCACGCCCGACCGGCCGCTGCCCCGGCCACCGAGCAGCCGTCCCGGAGCCTGAGCCCGCCGCCGCTGCCGCTGACCCCCACGGTGGGTCGGGAGCGCGACATCGCAGCCGTGGCGGAGCTGCTGCGCGGTGGGACCCGGCTGCTCACGCTCAGCGGTGCGGGCGGGATCGGCAAGAGCCGGCTGGCGCTTGAAGTGGCGCAGCGGCTCACCGACGAGTTCGGGCCGGACCTGTACTACATCTCGGTCGAGGCCGTCACCAACCCGGAGCTGCTACCGCGCACCATCGCCGACCGCCTGCAGGTGCGCCTCGAGGGCACGCGCGCTCCGCTCGATGCGCTGGTCGAGTACCTGCGGGAGCGCCACAGCCTGTTGCTGCTGGACAACTTCGAGCAGGTGGTCGATGCTGCCGCGCAGGTCGCAGCGCTGCTTGACCAGTGCCCGCGGCTGCAGGTGCTGGTGACCAGCCGGCAGGTGCTGCGCCTGCAGGCGGAGCGAGAGTACCCGGTCGCGCCTCTGGACGTGCCGGCCGAGTACACCGCTGCCGAACGGGTGCTGACCCAGGTTCCCTCGGCGGTCCAGCTGTTCGTGCAGCGCGCGCAGGCGGCCCGGCCCGGCTTCGCGCTCACCTCGGAGAACGCGGCCGCGGTGGCCGAGCTGTGCCGCCGGCTGGACGGGCTGCCGCTGGCGATCGAGCTGGCCGCGGCGCGGATCCGGCTGCTGTCGCCCGAGGCGCTGCTGGAGCGGATCGAGCGTCGACTCGACCTGCTTGCCAGCGGCGGCCCGGACCTGCCGGCGCGGCAGCGCACGCTGCGGGCGACCCTCGACTGGAGCCACCAGCTGCTGGCACCCTCCGAGCGGGCCCTGTTCGCGCGGCTGAGCGTGTTCGCGGGCGGTGCGACCCTCGAGGCGATCGAGGCCGTCTGCCGCGACGACGACGCGCCGGAGCTACTGGATAGCCTGTCATCGCTGCTGGAGAAGAGCCTGCTCACCTCCAGCGCCGGCGAGGCGGTCGGCCAGCCGCGGCTGGGGATGCTGCAGACCGTACGCGACTACGCCCGCGAGCGTCTCGCGGAGCGGGGCGAGACGGCACGGTTCTGCGACCGCCACCTGGACTGGTTCCTGCGCGTCTCCGAGCCGGCCAACGTGCTGCACCACCCCGACGCGTACGCATACGGGCCGGTCATCGAGCCCGACACTGACAACTTCCGGGCCGCTGTACGGTGGGCCCTCCAGCGGCGCGCCCTGCACCAGCTGGCGATGCTCTCGTGGAACCTGTGGCCGTGGTACTGGCAATCCGGGCGGCTGCTGGAGGCTCGCGGCTGGCTCGACGAGGCGGTGGCACTGGTCGGCCCCGACACCGACCCCAACGACGCCGCCCGTCTCTGGTTGTGGGCAGGGGTGGCGCGCTTCCAAACCGGAGACCTCGCAGGCGCCGAGCCGATGGTCACCCTCGCCGCATCGACCTTCCGCGAGCTCGGCGAGGAGGCCGACGCGGCCGGTGCGCAGATCATGCGCGCCGGGGTGCTGATCGGCTCGGGGCGGCCCCATGAGGTCGACGACGAGCTCGACGGGGCGCTGAAGGTGATGCGCGCACACGGTATCGACTGGGGGGTCGGCTACGCGGCCTTCACCCAGGGCAGCCTGGCCGAGTTGCGCGGCGACGTCGCCGGCGCCCGGACCGCCCAGCAGGAAGCGCTCGCGGCCGCAGGCCGCATCGGCCTGGAGCCGCTTCAGGCGCTGGCACAGATCCAGCTCGCGCTGCTGGACCTGGCACAGGGCGCGCTCGGCCAAACCCGTCGCTGGCTGGCCGCGGCCGCTGCCACCCTGGAACGGATCCGCTACCTCGAGGGGACCGGTTATGCGCTGGACGCGGCCGCCGGTCTGGCCATCGCCGAGGGACGGCCGGAGGCGGCGTCGGCAGCGCTGCGCGCCGCCGACGAGATCCGCGAGCGGCTGCGGATGCCGATCTGGCCGCCGCTGCAGCCGCTGCATGACTCCCTGGTCGCCGCCCGTTCCGGCCACCAGCCGCCAAATCTCGGCGGCGACCCGTGGTTCGTGCTGCGGCAGACGCTGGGCAAAGCCTAGGCCATGCGGCCCACGCTACGAGCGGACAGTCTGCGAGGTGAATTCATCGACATCCCATCCTTTCATCAAGAGGAGCGGCGATCCTTGATTGACCTGAGACCGGCACCGCGTCCGGCACTCAGGCAGGGGCGAGCACGTCGATGGTCTTCGAGACGGCAGCGCTGCCGAGACGAACGGTCGTAGGCGCAGAACGCTCCCAGGTCCCGACTCAGGAGTATCGCCGTCGCCAGATGGATGGCGTCGAGGGTCCTGAGCTCGGGCGGGTCGAGCGCAGCCGCGACCCGCACGACATCCTGGTCGAGGTCGACAAGCGCGACCCTCGAGATGACCGTCCGTGCTCTCCGGACCGCGCCACCGCCGATCCGTCTCGCTACCCGTTCCACTTCGATCCGAGACACCACCTCGACACCCGGTCCGGCCAGGATCGGAGGAGCTCGCGAAGGGCCTACGTCTCGGGTTCGGGAACTACGAGCTTCACGATGGCCGAGGAGTCGAGGTACAGAAGCCGGCTGGCCACGGACTACGTACGTGCTCACGTAGCTACGCAGTTGCGCCGCTCTTGTGGTTGGCCGTTTGCGGTTTCGAACAAGGGAGAGCGACCAGCCACCGGGGCGCGTCGATCGCGGTGTTGGAAATGCGGGTGACCGGCGCGCGCCGCTGTCGCTCCTCGCTCCTTGCGAATGTCTCTCGCCGTCGACCTGGACGCCTGGGTCGCCATCGAATGCGGAAGCGGAGCTTGCCACTTCTCGGGGTGGCTGGTGCGTGGCGGGCGAGTCCGAAGTCACGTCCGCACCTGCTCCTGTGCCGGCTGGCCGTCGGGCGATCGTCACCTCGTTGTTTGTGCGTTGGGCGAGCCCGATGGCATCCTCTGCCTGCGGTGAGAGGCTGAATGGCAGTCCGCGTGTTGCTCATCGGCAAGCGGGCGGCTGTGCTGACCAGGCTGCAGGCGGCCTTACGCGACATCGGCATCGAGGCCGACTTGACACGGGACGTTAGCGGCGCCGACCGCGGCGAGCTTCGCCGGTACGCCGCCGTGGCCTTCGGCCGGGCGGTCGGCGAAGAAGACCGCAGCGGGATGAAGGAGGCGTTCCGGGCGGCCAATCCAAACGTTGTCTATGTCGATGGGTTCGCCCCGATCACACCGTTGCTTGTCGCGCAGTTTGAGGAGGCGCTCGATCGCCGACCCAAGACGGAGCGCAAGATCGCGGCGGTCGCGAGAGCCAACGCTCGCATCGAGATTGAGCTCCGTGCCCCAGTGCGCGTGCAAGTCACCGTGTATCGGTTGACCCGGCTCTACCGCACTCGCACGGCGCGGCTGCTGGATGAGCAGCTGCAGTCCGGTCGTAGGAGGGTGGAGCTCCCGGCGCGGCTGGCGGGCGCGAGGGAGGCGTTCGCCGTCGTGCGTGCCGAGGCGGACGAGGTCAGGGTCGTCCCTCTCGGCGCGTAAAATCACCCTGCCCGAGATCCTGGCCGGCCTGCGCCGCCCGAGTGCCGGGGAGCTTCACCTAGGGCGTGTCGCGCGACGCGATCTCGTACTGTCCCGATGTCGCCGAGCTCGAACCGTGGCTGAGCGCGCTCGAGGTCCTCGAGGTCGCCCTTGGGCTGCTCGGACGGCGCCGGCCCCGCCAGGAGCTGGAGGAGATCCTCGATCAGGTCGGCCTTGCCCGAGGTGGCCCGTCGCCGGGTGGGTGGGTTCTCCCGGGGGATGACGACCCGGCTCAATATCGCCGCTGGCCTCGTCGCCGAGCCGGAGGTGCTCCTCGTCGACGAGCCGGCCTCTGCGCTCGATCCGGCTGGGCGCGCGCAGGTCCTCCGCCTCGTGGCCTCGCTCGCGCCAACCAAGACCGTGGTCCTCTCCAGCCACGACCTCGCCGAGGTGGAGGCGATCTGCGGCCACGTCGGGATCCTCGCCAGCGGCAGGCTTCTCTATCAGGGGCCGCTCGCCGATCTCCTCGCCGGCGCGGCGAGGTCCCGGTGGCGGGTGGTCGTCCGCCCGCCGTCGGCGCCGACCCTGGCGGCGCTCGGCGCCGCTTCGTGGGTGTCCTCGGTCGAAGAGTTCGGCCCTGGCGAGCTCGAGTTCTCCGCCGCCGATCCCGGCGAGGTCGAAGCCCACCTGGCCGGGTTGCTCGCCGCCTGTGGCCCCCGGTTGGTGTCGATCTCGCCGGTGCGACCGAGCCTCGAAGACGTCTTCCTTTCGCTCACCGTGGCTCCGGTCGATGCGGGGGCCGAGGCTCGATGAGCCCCTGGCGTCTCGAGGTCCTGCGGATCTGGCGCACCCGGCGCCTGATCGCCCTGGTCGCTCCTTTCGTACTCGTCGGCCTCGGCATCCCGATCCTCACCCACGACCTGCCCGATCTCGCGAAGCATGGCTCAGGAGGCGTGCGGGTGATCGCGCCTCCACCTACCCCGGCCGACGCACTCCGCGGCTTCGGGCATAATGCCGCCCAGCTCGGCACCCTTGCGGTCGTCGTGGTGGCCGCGGCGACCCTCGCCATCGATGCCCGCCCGGCCCTCGCGGCCTTCTATCGCAGCCGGGTGCGTCGTCCTTCCATCTTGGTCCTGCCCCGCTACGTCGTGGTCTCCCTGGCCGGGATGCTCTCGCTCGGGTTCGGGGTCCTTTGTGTGTGGTACGAAGCCGACGCGCTCATCGGCCCGCTGCGCCCCAGCGCGATCGGCGTGGGGTTCGGCCTCGAGGCGTTGTGGGTCTGCTTCTGCGTTGCCGTCGTCGCTCTTTGGGTGGGGCTCGTCCGCGGCGTGCCCGCCGTTGTCGGGGCGAGCCTGGCCAGCCTCTTGGCCCTGGTCTCCCTGAGCGGCATCCACGCGCTCTCCTCCTGGTCGCCCTCGGCGCTCGGCGCGAGCGTCGCCGACCTCGTCGGGGCTCACCACTCCGGCGTCCCCTGGCACGCCTTCGCCCTCACCTCAGTGGGCACCGTGGCCCTCGTGGCCATCTCGGCCTGGCGTCTCGCGCGGCGGGCGAGCTAGGAGGTGCTCGCAGAACGAGCCGACGCCCGGCTCGGCGTGCAGTGGGTGACCTCCAAGATGATCTCGATCAGCGACCACCGCCGCCCGCATGCTGATCGCGCAGGGCTGATACACCTCCTGGTGGCCTGACGTCCCACACTCGAGCCTCCGGCTCTGGCATGTAGCGACCGATGGCGCTTCGACCGACGGGAGGTGATCCATGGGCTTCATCGGTGGGGATCTGCAGGAGCGGTTCGTCGAGCGGGTCCGGGGCGTCGACCCCGGTCGGTTGCTGGCCGTGCCGATCGACGTCGGTAAGGCCACCGCCGCGGCGCTCGTGTGTGACTTCTGGGGGGAGGTGGTGATCGCGCCGTTCACCTTCCCTCTCACCGAACCGGGGGTGCAGACGCTCCGGCTGGCCGTGGCCAGGGCGGAGGCGGGACGGGATGCGGCGTGGGTCAGAGCCGGCCTCGAGCAGGCCGGGCACTACCACCGGACCCTCCTGGCCCGGCTCGTGGATGCGGGGGTGGAGGTGGCGCTGCTCAACCCCGCCCAGGTGAAGGAGAACCGCAACCAGAGCCTGCTTCGATCCTTGAAGTCCGACGCCACCGACCTCGGGGCCATGGCCGAGCTCCTCGTCAGGGGCAAGGGGCGTCCGGCCCCCGAGGGCGGGGACCAGATGCCGCCCAGGCCGCCCTCGCTGCCCACCGGGCCCGCAAGGTGAAGGCCTCGCTCGGCGGTGAGGAACCACGTCCACGCCTCCCTCGACCTGGTGTTTCCGGGTCTCGGGGGCTGCTTCTCGGACCTGATCGACGCCAGGCTGCTGGGGCGCCTGATGCTCACGGAGGGTCTCGATCCGGAGCGGGTGCGCCGCCTCGGCCCGGAGCGCCTGCGGGCGCTCTGTGCCCGCCGGGAGGTGAGGGTCCACCGAACGAAGGCCGTCCAGGTCGTGGAGGCCGCGCGGGACGCGCTGGGGCTTCCCCCGCAGGTCAGGGCGGTGCACGCCAAGGTCCTCGCCGCGGACGTGGCCCTGCTCGGGGCGCTGGACACCGCCATCGGCCGGGCGGACGCGGAGCTGGCTGAGGTCCTGCCTCGGATCCCCGCGAGGATCCTCACCACGATGCCCCGGGTGGGGTCGTGCGGGCATCCGCCTACGGGGCCGGCCTCGGCGACCCCTTTAGGTTCCGCACTGCGGCACAGGTCTTCCGGATGTCTGGGCTCGCCCCCAGGCTCTACGAGTCGGCCGGGCGCCAACGCGCCCACACCAGCATCTCCCGGGAGGGAAAGGCCGAGCTCCGCGGGGCCATCATCGACCTGGGGCCCCGCACGGCGCCCGAGCGCCGCCGCTGCCTTCGGACCTCGCGACGAGCCCAGCCGCCGCCGCTGCCTTCGGAAGAGCCACTGCTCTCGTATCCTCCGGGCGTGTTATTGGTCGGGTTGACGGGGGGGATCGGGTCGGGAAAGTCGACGGTCGCTGGCATGCTCGCTGCGCAAGGGGCGGTGGTTCACGATGCGGATGAATTCGCTCGGCGGGCGGTCGATCCGGGGACTCCCGGTCACGACCGTGTCGTCGAGACGTTCGGATCCGACATCCTCACCGATGCAGGTGAGATCGACCGCGAGCGTCTGGCGCGGATCGTGTTCGATGATCCTGACGCGCGGAGACGCCTTGAGGCCATCATTCATCCGGAGGTGGGACGGCTGTTCGCCGAGGCGGTCGAGGCGTACCGGGGGACCGATCGGGTGGTCGTCCACGCGGTCCCGTTGCTCGTGGAGAACCACCTGGAGGGGAACTTCGACGTGGTCGTCGTCGTCAGCACCCCGGAGGCGGTGCGGGTCGTGCGGGCCGCGGCCGCCGGTTCGATGAGCGAGGACTCGGTTCGCGCGCGGATGGCGGCCCAGCTCACGGACGCAGAGCGTGAGCGGGTGGCCGACGTCATCATCCGCAACGGTGGGACCCTGGAAGACCTGGAGGCCCGCGTCGACGGCCTGTGGGAGGAGCTCCGGTCGCGGGCCACGTCTGGCTGAGGCCGGCGCCTCGGGCCGTCCCGATATGATCGAGCGCCTTGGCTTGGCTTGAGGGAGCGGTGTTCTTCGGCGCGGGGGGACCTCGTCCACCCGCGCCCGTCGCTCCCCGAGCTGTTGTCGACGGTGCAGCCGCGGAGCTCACCCTGGACGCCCTGGAGATGGCCCTGTGGGACCACGGGCCACCCTCGGCGGGCTCGCAATCGCGTCCGGGCGAAGTTCTCATCGAAGACGTCCCGCGTGGCGCACCTGTCCGCGGAGATTCGAGGGGCCCGGCCAACGACCCCCTCGTCGTGCTGGACGGCGCGGATCTGGAGCGGACCGTCGATGCCCTGGTGGATGCGAAGTTCGTGAACTCCGGCCAGACTTGCACGGCCCCCGAGCGGGTCCTCGTGCAGGCCGGAATCCACGACCCGTTCCTGGAGGCCTTCGTGGACCGAATGCGCTCGGCCCGGGTGGGCGACCCCACCGATCCGTCGTCGGAGGTGGCGCCCCCAGTCGACCTGGCCGTGCGGAACATCGAGGCCCAGCTGGCCGACGCCGTGGCCAGGGGCGGCCGGATCCTGTGCGGAGCCCGGGTGGAGGCCGCCTGGTGGCCCCCACCGTGGTGGCGGGGGCCAACCGGGAGATGCTCGGGATGCGACGGGAGGTCGGCTACGGCTATTCGGGCTGGCGTGGGAGCCCCGGGACGGGCAGCTGGCCCTGAGGCAGGGCCCGAAGCTGCTCAGCCTGGAGATCTCGGTTCCGGCCTGACGGGCCGACCCAGCCAGCATCGGGGCGATCCTCGGCGCAGGCCATCTCCCGGCCAGCGGTGGGTCAGCGTTCCTCGGCCTCCTGCCGCTCGAGGAAGCCCAGGAGCTCCCGGTACCGGTCGGGCATCGTCACGGTCCCCCGCATGGCTACCGGGATCGGGTAGCGAACCCCTCCCCGATACGTGCCCTCCAGCCCCGCCATGATCTCGCTCGCCATCCTCCAGGGGAAGGCGAACACCATCTCGGTGTCCTGGGCCATGCCGAAGACCCGGTCTCCGTTGCAGGGGAGGATGACCTTGGGCTCGTCGGCGGTGAGGGTCTGGATGACGATGTCGGCGCAGTCCAGGCGACCCGCCGACGTGCTCTCGATCCGGCCTCCCCTCTTGTAGAGGGCCGCGTTGACCAGCCGCATGACCTGCGCGCTATTGCCGTACACGGCCACGACGTGGGGCTGGAAGGCAGCCCGGGCCAGCGGGGCCACGCAGACGTGCTCCCACCGCCCCGGCTCGAACCTCCATGCCCCCGCCTCCAAGGAGGCGGCGGCCTCCTCGCCCTCGCAGTACATGCCCACTGCGGCGTAGCCTCGGAGGAACTCGTCGGTGGGCCTCCGGAACCCGAACGCCACGGCGGCCAGCGGGCAGATGACGTCTTCCTTGCCCACGGCCACCCCCCAGCCGTATCGCCGGGCGATGCCGATGGACTGGCACACGATCCACCGCTCGCCGACGCTCTGGCTCGGGACGCGGACGCCCTCGGGGACCGACTCGCCCGGCGCCAGCATCCTGATGCCGAGGGGGAACGTGTCCGGCCGGACGTACCGTGCGATGGCCTCGTCCACCGCCCGCAGCTCCATGATCAGCTCGTCGCCCATGGCCCGATCTTCTCCTGCCACCGTCGAACGTCCGGGTGGAGGCCGGCGGCGAAGGCCGCGAGGACCACCATAGCAGGGGCCCCCGGACATGGGGGGAACGGGCGGCGAGGGGCATCAGCCGGGCGGTGCCATCCCGGCCTCCAGCGCGGCCAGGCGCTCCCGGAGCTGCTTCTGCTCCTGAAACCGCTCCGTGACGTCCCGCATGATCGCCGCGACCCCGATGATCCCTCCCTCCGGGGCCTCGAGCAGCGCGACGCTGAACTCCAGTGAGAAGCGGGAGCCGTCGCGCCGGACGGCGGGGACGCCGAGGAGTTCACGGCCGTACTTGGTGGTGCCCGCCGCCATCGCCCTGTGGAACCCCTCCCAGTGGCGGGCCCGCATGCGCTCCGGGATGATGAGGTCAAGGGAATGGCCCAGGGCCTCCTCTGCGGTGTAGCCGAACAGGGCCTCGGCTCCCGCGTTCCACAGGCGGATGAGACCGTCCGGGTCCGCCACGATGATCGCGTCCGGCGCCCCCTCCACGATCCGCTGGCACAGCCACTCCCGCGATTGGGACGTCATGGCACCATCCTCCCCGCGCTCACGACACCGACTGCAACAGGTGGTCGCGGATCACCCGGGCCACCTCCTCGGGCCGGTCCTCCGGCACGAAGTGTCCGGCCCCGGGGATCACCACCAGGTCGGCCCTTCGCATCCGCTCCTTCAGCCGCCGCCCGAACTCGAGCTTCTGGAACACGTCCGCCTCCCCCCAGACGATGAGGGTGGGAACGTCGAGGCGCTCCACCCCGTCCATGACCGAGAGGAGGTCCTCGGTGCGGAGCGCCCTGGCGCAGCGCAGGTAGGCCCGCCTTCCCTCGAGGTCCCGGAACGGGCGCACGTACTCCGACACGAGCCGGTCGTCCACCGCTTCGCGGTGGACCATCCCCTGCTCCAGGGCCTTCCTGAAGCCTTTGGACAGGTCCAGGGTTTCCATGATCTGGTCCCATGCCGGGTCCTTGAGCCGCTCGATGTCCGGAACCGGCCACGAGTCGTAGGCGATGGTGTCGCACAGGACCAGGCTCGACACCGCCCCGGGGTCCCGGACCGCTAGGAGCTGGGCCACGCCGCCCCCGATGTCGTGCCCCACCACCGCTCCCCGGCGCCAGTCCACCGCGTCCATGAACGCCCGCAGGTGTCCGGCCTGGCCGGCCACGGAGAGGTCGGCCAGGGCGGGCTTGTCCGAGTCCCCGTAGCCGAGTAGGTCCACCGCATACACCTTGAAGTCCCGGGCCAGGAGCGGGACCACCCCACGCCACAAGTAGGAGGACGTGGGGATCCCGTGGATCAGGATGACCGCCGAGCCCTCCCCCTCCTCCACGTACGCCAGGGACCCCGCAGAGGTGCTCATGAACTGCTTGCGCATGGAGCCTCCGTGGTCGAACGCCCCGAGTCCGCCCCTTGGCTCGTGCCGACTCCCGATCCGGCTCGGGCTGGCCTGCCGGCCAATCTTCCCGTGGACTGGGGTCGGGACGCAACCGGGGCTGCGCCGGGTGGCCCTCGGAGGCCCCAGCGCATGGTCAGGCGAGCAGCGGGCCAGAGGTTGAGATGAGGCGCCGACGGTCTGGCGAGTCACCTCGCCGACTTGACTCGAAGGAGGCCGCGAGTATCATTTTCACTGATCTTCGGAGCCAGCCAGAAAGGCGGCGATTCCTGGGTGGGATCTCTGGTCGTGTCGTGCCGAAGGGGGGTGAGGACACCGACGAAGACATTGCCCCGCAACGACCCCATCGGGTGGCGTGAAGGGGGTGAACATGGCTGAGAGACAGTATGTAGGCGAGACTCCAACGGTGGGAGCGCCGGAGGTCAACCAGGTTGCGGACCCGGCGGCCCTTGGGCTCGGAGCCTTTGCCCTGACGACGTTCCTGCTGAGCCTTACGAACGCCAATCTGCTCAAGGCGGGGGACGGGATCGCATTGCCTGCGGCCTTCCTGTACGGCGGGATTACCCAGCTCCTAGCTGGCATGTGGGAGTTCCGCAACAACAGGAATACGTTCGGGGCGACGGCGTTCTCGAGTTACGGTGCGTTCTGGCTCACGTTCTACTGGCTCGTGACCCACATCGATTCGCTCACGGGTTCGGCAGCTGACAACCGTGTAGCCATCGGGGCCTACCTGTTGGCCTGGACGATCTTCACGTTCTACATGTGGATCGCGACGTTCCGGCTGAACGGGGCGCTCATCGCGATCTTCACGTTCCTGCTGGCGACGTTCGCGGTCCTCTCGATCGGCGAATTCGCCGATGCGTCGGGGATCACCAAGTTCGGCGGGTGGCTTGGCATCATCACCGCGTTCCTGGCCTGGTACCTGGCGGCCGCGGTCGTTATCAACCACACGTTCAAGAGGACGGTGCTGCCCGTCTGGCCCGTCGGAGGGACGTAGCGGTCGGTTTCCATCGAGTGACGAAACGGCCCCCCCGGGGGGGCCGTTTCGTTGTGGGCCAGGGCCTGGGGGCGGGATGCAGGGGGCCCCGGCGACCCGGCAGCGGACCGGGAGAACTGCTCAATGCATTAACAGAATTGGACAAGCGCTCCCGAGCCCTGCTATACAGGGCGAGCTCCCGGTCGGCGAAGGAGGAGGGGGTGCGGAGGGGTCGGACGGTCGTTCTCGCGGGCATCATGGTCCTCCTGGCCGGCTGCTCCTCGGGGTCCAAACAGGTCTCGTCCATCGCCATCGGAGAGATCGATCCGGTCACCGGGCCCCTCGCCGCCAAGGGGTTTCACAACGGGATCGTCCTGGCCTTGGAGGAGGCCAACCGCCAGGGCGGGATCGACGGCCGGACGATCCGGCTGGTGTTCCGGGACAACGAGAGCCGTCCGGAGATTGCGGCCTCGGCCGCTCAGGACCTCCTCACGCGGGAGGGTGTGGTGGCGTTCGTGGGGGGCTTCGTGGACAGCCTGGTGGCCCCGGTGGCGGCCCTGGCCAGCGCTAAGCATGTCCCGTACGTGGCGGCGGCCTCGCTCCAGAAGGAGCTCACCGCCACCGGGAACCGCTACTTCTTCCGGGTCTCCAGCCTGGGTGCTTTCACCGCCTCGACCACGGGGTTTGTCGAGGCGCAAGGGGCCGAGAAGGTGGGGATCCTCTACGCGACCACCCCGGGGTCGACCGAGCTGGCCGAGGAGCAGCGGGCGGCGCTCACCGCCAAGGGGGTCGTCGTCGACCCCTTCGCGTCCCTCACCATCGGGACGCAGGACTTCAGCCCCCTGCTGGCCAAGATCCGGGAGGCGGCTCCCGATGCGCTACTCGTCAACGACCCCTCCGACGGGGACCTCATCCTGATGGCGAAGCAGATGAAGGCCCTGGGCCAACAGCCTCCGATCGTCCTGTTCTCGTTCGGCATCGAGCCGCCCACGGTGACGGCGCTTGGCTCGACCGCCGACGGCCTGTACGGGACCGTGGCCTGGGAGCCGAGCCTCTCGGTGGGAGGCAAGGCCGGGACGACCTTCGGCCAGGACTACCGCCAGCGGTTCCACGAGGAGGCGGATGAGGGCGCCGCCCACGGCTTCGCGGCGGCCACCGCATTGTTACAAGCGCTGCGAACGCTACCCTCCGGGCGGATCACCGACCCCGCGCTCGCGAACGCCCTCCGCGCGGTGTCGGTGGACACCCCTTTGGGCACCGTCCGGTTCCTCCCCAACGGCGACCCGACCGCCTACCGGCGGTACGTGGTCCGGGTGGAGGCCGGGGCGTACACGGTGGTCTATCGAGTTCCGGCCCAGAGCTGAGTGATGCTCCAGGCCTCGGCCTCCGGGGCCGTCGTCGGGCTGTTCTATGCCCTGGTCGCGGCGGGCCTCTACGTCGCCGTGGTGGGGACCGGGCTGTACAACCTGGCCTACGGGGCCGGCATGCTGGCCTCGGGGTACGCGGCGTTCGTCCTCCACCGGATGGGCCTGCCGCTCCCGGCGGCCTTTCTCGTTGCGTTGGCCGTGGGGGTCATGCTGGGCCTGCTGGCGGAGGCCTCGCTCCGGGCCGCCCGGGTCCCCCATGGAGCGTCCGGCGGGCCGGAACAGGGGCGGGCGATCGTTCTGACTCTCGCCCTGGCCCTCGTCATCGACGCCGCGCTTCAGGTGGCGGCGGGCAGCAACCCGCGCCGCCTGTCCCTAGGCCTCGAGTCCGTCGGCGTGGGGATCGGCGCCGTCCGGGTCGTCGCGGACCAGGCCGTGGCGGCGGGGGTGGCCGTGGTCTTGGTGGTGGCCCTGGACCTCCTGCTGACCCGCAGGCCGCTGGGCCGAGCCATCCGCGCGGCCGGTCAGGGCCCCGAACTGGCCCAGGCCTATGGCCTGGCCCCAGCCCGGTACCGCCGGGTGGCCTGGGCACTCTCCGGCCTGCTCTCGGGGGTTTCCGGGTTCCTGTTCGCCACCGTCGCCTACCTCCAGCCCTACGGGGAGGAGGCCTTGCTGTTCGCGTCCATCGCCCTGGTGGTGGCGGTGGTCCCCGGTCGGGCCGTGGCCCTGCTGGCGGCGGGGGCCTTGCTCGGTGCGTTCCAGGGGACCGCTTCCTACTGGCTGGGAGCCCAGTGGCAGGCGGTGTGGTTCTTCCTGGCCTTCTCGGTCCTGGTGTTGCTGCGGGCCGGGAAGCGGTCCTGGACATAGGGGTGTCCCCGGGCGTGCGGATTGGCCGGCTGGCATCCTTGGGGTGGGCGTTGCTTCTGGTGCCCCTGCTCCTCACTCCCTGGGCTCCTCCCGGGGTCGCCCCGGCCCTGGCCGTCGCGGCGCCGTGGGCGGTCCTGGCGGTGGCTTGGGCGGGGCTGGCCCGGTCCGGGTTGGTGAGCTTCGGGATGGCCGCGCCCTTCGGCACCGGCGCATACGCCGCCGCGCTGCTCCTCAACCGGGGGGCCCACCCCGTGGAGGCGGCCATGGCTGCCGGCCTGGCCGGCGTCCTCTGCTCGCTGGTCGTGTCCCTCGGGACTCGGTGGCGGCGGCTGCCGGTCCCCGCCTTCGCCGTGTTCACACTGGCCTGGGCCGAGATCCTCCGCACCACAGCCGGGAACCTCTCGTTCACCCAGGGGCCGTCCGGGGTGCTGTTGGGGGCCCCGGCGGCGGCCCGGGTCGCAGCGGCCGTGGGGCTCGGGGCGGTGGTCCTGACCTCCGGGGCCCTGGCCCTGGCCTCCGGCCCGAGGCTCCGTCCGGTCCTGGCGGCGGTGGCCTCGAACCCCCCAGGCTCCGAGGCCCTGGGGTTGCCGGTGAGCCTGGTCGGGGAGGCGGCCCTGGCCGCTACCGGCCTGGCAGCAGGGCTGGCCGGCGCGCTGTACGCGTGGACGGTAGGGTTCGTGAACGCCGACTCGGTATTCAGCCCCCTGCTCTCGGCCCTGGCCATGGCTGCCGGAGTGGCGGGTGCCGGGCCGCCGTGGGGGCCGGCCGCCGTCGCTCTGTACTTCTCGGTCCTGGACCAGCTCTACCTGGGTCCCCGGTTCCCCGCCCTCCACGGACTGGCCGTGGCGCTCCTCCTGGCGGTCGTGCTGGCCGCCCGGAAACTCCGACCCGTCCCGCCGCCCCGGAGGAGGATCGCAGGGCGGCGGTCAAGCGGGAAGCAGGGTCGGCCGCGCGGGGCCCGGGGCCCTGCAGCCCTCGAGGTACGCGACCTGCGGGTGTCCAGGGATGGCATCCTGGCCCTGGCTGGGATCAGCCTGACGGTGGCCCCGGGTGAGGTGGTCGGCCTGGTCGGTCCCAACGGCTCCGGGAAGAGCACCCTCCTGGACGCCGTGTGCGGCCTTGTCCGTTACCGGGGGCGGGTCCTGCTCGGGGGGCGGCCCCTCGACCGCCTCGCTCCCCACGGTCGGGCCAGGCTGGGGATCGCCCGCACCTTTCAGGTCCCCCGCGGCGTCCACGGCCTCACCGGCGAGGAGCTGCTCGGCCTGGGGCTCCGACGGAGGGCGCTCTCTCTCCCTCCGGCTGCCGGCCTCCCACGGTGGGTCGGGCTGGAGGGTTGGGGTCACAGGTCCAGCTCCCAGCTCACGCCCTCCGAGCTCCGCCGGATGGAGGTGGCCCGGGCCGTCTCCTCGGGAGCCCGGGTGCTGCTCCTGGACGAGCCCGCGGCCGGCCTCGCTCCGGCGCTGCTCCCCCTGCTGGCCGAGACCGTCCGCGCCGCTGCGGGAGCGGGGGCGGCGGTGATCCTCGTGGAGCACGACCCCTCGGTCGTTCCCCGGGTGGCGTCCCGGGTGGTCCGTCTGGAGGGCGGAAGGGTGGCCGGCCTCGGGCAGGCCTCCGCCCCGGTGGGGGAGGGGGAGAGCGGCCCGTGACGCCGGCGCGCCAACCGGTCCTCCAAACCGTCGCCCTGACCGCCGGATACGACGAGGCCCCGGTCATCGAGGACGTGGATGTGGTCGTGGGACGGGGAGAGATCGTGGCCCTCCTGGGCTCCAACGGCGCCGGGAAGACGGCGCTGCTTTCGGCCATCCTGGGGCTTGTGGCCTCCACCGGGAACGTCCTGGTGGATGGGCGGGACGTCGCCCGCCTCCCCGCGTACCGCCGGGCCGCCCTGGGGATGGCCTGGATCCCCGAGCAGCCCCAGGTGTTCCCCACGCTCACGGTCCGCGACCACGTCCTCCTGGCCTGGGAGATGGCCGGCAGGCCTCCCGGGGCCCTCGAGGAGGTCGCCCGGGACATCCCACTGGTCGGAGCCATGGGTGACCGCCCCGCGGCGAAGCTTTCCGGGGGCCAGCGGAAGCTGGTTCTGGCCGCTGCGGCCCTGGTCCAGCGGGCCCGCCTGCTCCTGGCCGACGACCCGTTCCTGGGGGTGGACAGGGACTCGACCGCGCGCCTGGCCCGGGCCCTGGCGGGCGTCCGGTCTCGAGGGGGCTCGGTCCTGATATCGGGCCAGGGCCTCGACCTCCTGGCCTCGCTGGCCTCGCGGGCCTACCTCCTCGTTGCGGGCAGAATCGTGGCGGAGGGTGCCCCCCGGTACCTCCTGGCCTCGAGGGAGGCCCGGTTCCTGTACGGGAGAGGGTCCAGCTGACGGGCGCCCTTGGGGTTCGGGAGCCCACGCGCCGGAGAGATGCCAGTGGGGGCTACGAACTGGACGCCGTGCCCGCCTCCTGCCGCAGGACCCGTCGGAGCAGCTTCCCGGTGACCGTCCGCGGCATGGCCTCCACGAACTCCACCTCGCGAGGCAGCTTGTAGACGGCGACCTCGTTCCGGCAGAAGTCGATGATCTCCTGCTTCAGCGCCTCGCTGGGGGCGTATCCCTCGGCCAGCAGCACGAAGGCCTTGGTGTTCTGGCCCCGCACGGGGTCGGGGACACCGATGACGCCAGCATCGGCGACCGCGGGGTGCTTGGCCAGGACCATCTCGATCTCGTCCGGCCCGATGCGGTAGCCCGAGGACTTGATGAGGTCGTCCTCCCTGGAGACGAACCAGAAATACCCGTCCTCGTCCACTTGCACGTAGTCGCCGACCGCGTTCCAGCCCTCACCGACGACGGCTTGCCGCTGGCTCTCCATGAGCCGGCCGTTCTCCTCCTGGGGACGCCAGTACATCGTGCCCGTCGGACCTCTGGCCACCATGCGGCCGATCTCGCCGGGGCCGGCCTCGACGCCCTCCTCGCTCACGACCTTCACCTCGTAGCCGGGCACGGAGGTTCCGATCGACCCCGGCTTGGCCTTCTCGGTCACCGCGGCGGAGACGAACACGTACAGCATCTCGGTGGTGCCCAGGCCCTCGTAGATCTCCAGACCGAACCGGTCCAGCCACTGCCCGTAGGTCTCGGCGGTGAGCGCCTCCCCCCCGCCGGTGCACATCCTCACCGACGAGAGGTCGTACCGGCTCTCCGCATCCGGCACCTGGAGCATCTTCCGGTACGAGGTGGGGAGGATGGTGAGCAGCGTGGCCCGATGCTGCTGGATGGTCTCGAAGGCCGCCTCGGGGTCGAAGCGCGGCATGATGGAGACCGCGGCCCCGGACCGGAACGGGATCACGGCCATGGCCCCGTAGCCGGCGGCGAACGCGAGCGGGGCCGGACTGAACACAACGTCGTCCTGGCGGAGCTTCCACCCGTACCGGCCGAACGTGTCCGCGATGGCCAGCATCTCGTCCACCCGGTGCACCACGCCCTTGGGCTTCCCGGTCGTCCCGGACGTGTACAGCAGGATCCCCACGCGGTCTCGTCCCCGAACCACCGGCTCGAGGTGAGGATCCGCGCTCTCCATGAGCGGCAGGATGGACTCGACCCCCGCCTCCGTGAGCTCGTCGGAGGGGGGAGCCAGCCCGAGGACCACGGGATCGAGGATGAACTCGGCCCTCGCTTTGGCCACCTGCGGCAGCATCGCCGTGTGCACCAACAGCACCCGAGCCTGTGAGTTGTTCATGACCCAGGCGATCTCCGGCGGCGAGAGGAGAGGGGAGGCGGGGACGGGAATGGCTCCCACCTTCAGGGCGGCGAAGTTCGCCACCACGGACAGCGGCTGGTTGGGGGACAGGATCACCACCCGGTCCTCTTCCTCAACGCCGCGGGCCGCCAGGACGTTCCCGATGCGGTTGGCCTGCTCCTGGAGGGCCCCGTACGTGACCACCCGGTCCTGGAAGTAGATGGCCGGGCGGCCCCCTCGGCCTTCCTCGACGTTGCGATCGAGGAGCTCGGACGCCGGATTCATCCGCTCCGGGTAGCCCTGGACGTCGGGGATCAGGTACTCCCTCCTGGGACTCAGCGCCTCCGGCGGAAGGTAGTCGTCAGGAATCCTTCCCATCTCTGCCTCCCGATCGCTTGCCGAGGGCGGGCTACGGCCCGGGCTCTTCGTCCGACTCCGGCTCCACCTGAGCCTGCGCCGTCCTTCGCTCGGCGATCATCTCGTCCAGGGCGGCATCGATCCCGATGAGCCCCTTCTCCCGGTCGCTGCGGGGATAGGCGTCGGTGGGGTACCGGTCTTCAGCATCCCCGTACACGTACAGGGCGGGGCACGTCCGGCCGAAGTCGACTTGCAGCGCCCCCTTCATCCCGAACACCGCCCGCTTGGCCGCGCTGGGCCCAACGAGGGCCTTGTGGTAGAGCCGGAACACGTCGTCGACCTTCGACACGTCGATGGCCTCCGCCTTCACGCCGATCTGCTTGAGTTCCTCCAGGCTCTTCAGCGCGCCGTCGATCGACACGGGGAACCGGTCGGAGGGCTTGTCCGTGCTCGAGTAGTAGAACTCGACTTTCACCGTCACCTCCTCTCGGCCGTGGCCACCGGGGATGCCTGGGCAACCCGCGGCGCGCCGCAATGGGGGCAGGTGTCGCTGTCCGCGTACTCCTTGGGGACCATGACCAGGAACGGATCCTCGGCTCGCGTGCAGTACCCCGCATAGACCTTGGTGATGTTCGGGTCCAGCGCCTCACGGAAGCACTCCCACATGTCCGCCTCCTACCCCTCCACGATCATCCGCGGCCTCGATCCGACGATGTCGTCCTTGGTCAGTGGGCGCCCGCTCACGGGCCTCCCCCGGATGCTCTCGGTGATCGGCTTCGGCCGGCCCAGGATGTCCGCGCGCGGCTTCGGCGAGGGAGCCGTCTTGCCGGGACCCGAGATCGGTTCGAAATCAGCCGTCTCCGCGTATCCTGGCAGCCGGTCGGGCTCGCCGTCTGCCTTGTCCGGCCCCTTCGTCATGAACCCGCCCTGCAACTCGACGAAATAGACCTGGCCGCACCCGGCGCATTTCGTCTTGCCGGTGAAGTTGAAGAAGGCGTACGGGTCCAGGTAGTTCTTGACCCCGCACTCGCAGCGCAGGATGAGGCCCTGGTTGTCCTCCTCGGGCACCCTAGATCACCTCCTCCTCTTCGAGTTGCCTGATCTCCTCGTTGGAGAGCCCGGCGAGCTTCGCGTAAACGAACTCGTTGTCGGCGCCCACGGGCCTGAAGGCTGACCGCACCCGCGGCGGCGTCGCACTCAGCTTGTATCCGGGGCCCTGCGCCAGCACGTCGCCGAAGGTCGGGTCGTCCAGCCAGCCGATCGATCCCCGCTCCCGCCAGTGCGGCTGCTCGGCGACCTCCTTGGCGTTCCACACCGGCTGGTTCAGGATGTCGCTCTTGTCGAGGAGGCCGGCCACTTCTTCCTTGGTCTTGTCCCTGGCCCATTCCTCGATTGCCGCGTAGATCTCCCGTTGGGAGTCGGCCAGGACCCGCGAATCCAGGTCGGGGTACTTCTTCGCCAGGTCCTGGCGCCCGATCACGTCGCACAGCCGGGCGAAGTCCTCGTCCCGGTAGGCGGTGATCGTGATGTAGCCCTCTTCCTGCTCCTGCGGGTTGTCCGAGTCGGGGTACGACGACTTCCCGCACCCGACGATCCCGTTCACGCAGAGTTCGGTGTCCCAGCCGCCCCACCGCTGCCGGACCACGCCGAAGCGACCGTACACGGGCAGGGACCACTCGAGCTGGCGGGTCACCCCGTCGACCTGGGAGTACTCCAGGAACGTGCCCTCGCCGGAGACGGTGTCCCGCCAGTACAGGGCGGCCAAGATGTTCACGGCCTGCATCATGCCGCCCCAGTAGTCGGCCAGCCAGATCGTGTGCTTGCTGGGGAACCCGCCGAACTCCTCCTGCCAGCCGGTGATCCCGAAGGCACCGCCCTGCGCCTGGCCCAGGATGTCGTACGAGGCCCGGTTCCGGCCGTGTCCCCAGCCGCCGAAGCCGCCCAGCCACGCATAGACGAGACGAGGGTTCACCTCCTTGAGCTGGCGGTATCCGATTCCCCACCGATCGAACGTGCCGGGGCGGTAGTTCTCCACCACGACGTCGGCCTTGGCGGCCAGTTTGTACATGAGCTCTCTGGCCTCCGGCCGGTGGAAGTCCAGGCCGACGAAGTACTCGTTGTAGTTCGCTCCGAAGAACCCCAGGCCTGTTCCCCGCTCCGGTACCCACCTGGACAGGGGGTAGAGGAGGGGTTCGTTCCACGGGGTGGTGTGCCGCATGGGCTCCCCCGTGCGGGGTTGCTCGATCTTGATGACCTCCGCGCCGAGCTCGGCCAGGTAGTTCGCGCAGCTCGGCCCGAGGATGTACTGCGTGCAGGAAAGGACCCGGTAGCCCTTGAGCGCTTCCGGCTTGGAGAACGTTGCAGCGGGATCGAACTCCTGCTGGCACCACTCCTCGAACTCGGAGTTCTCCGCTGCCACCTGCTTCTCTCCCTTCGACATCTAGATCACCCCTTCGGACGAGAGCCTCTTCAGGTCGTCCCGGTTGAAGCCGAGGAGCCGCCGGTACACGTCCTCGTTGTCGTAGCCGACCGGCCGGCCGAGCCACTTCACCCGGCCGGGGGTCTTCTCTGCCTTGAACGCGCTGCCGGCGTACAGCACCTTGCCGTAGAGGTTGTCGTCGATCTCGCGAACGTGCCCCCGGTACTTGTAGTGGGGGAACTCCGCCACCTCGTCGATGTAGGTGACCCCGCCGGAAGCAACCTGCTCGTCCTGGAGGGCCTTCTCCGCCTCGGCCCGGGACTTGCCCTTCTGCCAGTCCGTGATGCTCGCGTAGGTCTTCACCTGGGCCTCGTGGGGCAGGCGGTCGGTGACCATCCGGAGCTTCTTGTCGTCGAGGATGTCGTCCTCGATGTCGGGGCGATCCTTGCCGACGGTCTTCCAGATCCGGTACCACAGCCGGTCGTGGCCGCCCCCCACCATGATCAGGCCGTCCTTGCACGGGTTGACGGCGTAGATGTTGATGGCCAGGTCCCAGTTGCCGTACCGGGGCCGGATGCTTCCGTCCATCCCGTACCAGGCCCAGTCGTAGTCGAGGATCCGGATGACTGCCTCGGCCCCCGTCGCTTCGATGAACTGTCCGCGCCCGGAGACGCGATCACGGTAGAGCGCTGCGGCCAGGATGCCCATGGCGGCTCTCGTTCCGCCCACGTGATCGGTCATCCACAGCGCGGACTTCACCGGCCTCCCTCCCGATTCCTTGGGGATCCCCGTGCCGTGGATGAAGCCGCAGGAGGCCTCGGCAGCGATCTCCGTCATGCCGGGCTTGTCCCTGAGCGGGCCCCACTGCCCCCGCTGGCCCACCCAGGCATAGATCAGCCGGGGGTTGATCTCGCTGAGCTGGCGGTGCCCGATCCCCCCGGCGTCGAACTGGCCCGGCGGGTGGTTCTCGATGAGGACGTCGACGTGCACCGCGAGCTTCTTCAGGATCTCCCGGCCCTCCTCCGTCTCGAGGTCGAGCGTGATCGAGAGCTTGTTCCGCATCTCGTGGAGGAAGTGTGGGCCGACGGGCTCCCCCCGTTCCTTGTCGTAGAAGTAGTACTGCTTCCTTCCCAGCGGCACCAGCGTGCGGAGGGGGTCGCCCCCAGGCGGCTCCACCTGGATGACCTCGGCCCCGAGCTCGGCCAAGAGTGAGGAACACCAATGGCCGATGATTGTGGTGTGCGAACAATCGAGAACGCGAAGCCTGTCCAATGCTTCCGGCTTCTTGTGCGCGTCCTTCCAGTGAACCGTTGACTCGAGGTAGAGGTTGTAGTCTTTGGCACTGTCCGCCATCCCCGCGTACACCGCCTCCTGGGTGTCGATGGGAATTGCTGGCCACGGCGTTGCCTTCGACTCGAGCTCTACACCCCTGGCCCGATCATCTGCCACGGCGCCTCCTCTCTCTCGCGTCCCCCCGTGCGCGTGGAGACAGCGAATCTACCACGCCCCCCATGCACGTAGGCGCAGATCTGCAGCCTGCAAGGCCCAGGCGCCGACGAATCCCCTGAGTCTCACGTGCATTCTCGTCTCGGGCCAATGGCCCTGTCAACCGAGCGAAATTGCCTCACCGGTGGCGACCCTCCTCGGGGGTACATGGCGACGGGTGCAGGCTCCGATTCCGGTGCTGCAGCATGGCCGAGGGGACCGAGGGGGAACACTCGAGGGGCCGTTGGCGGAAGGGGCCACCCCTGAGGCCTGGATGGAACCGGAGAGCGGGCGTCCGGGCCCCGCGCCGGGTGGCGGCTCGGGGGGGATGTCCATGAAGACCGCGGGGGGACTTCGGGCCGTATAGTGCGCACTGGCCCCGACCGAAACGAGCGGCCGGCACCGGCCCGGGGATTGCGTGATGCCCACCGGCTGGGGAGGAGATGCGATCTTGCCATTCTGGCGCTCCTATCCGCATTGCAGAGTCGACAGCGGGGCATGAGCCATGTCCGCCGCCGTCCGTGTCGAGCCGGGCTCCATCGATGATCGGAAGGGGAGGCTCTTTCTCGAGGGAACGGTGGTCTCGGCGGGTCGGCGCAGCGGATTTCTCGTCACGGTGGGCGACGACTATGCCGTCCTGGACACCGATGCGTCTGGGGAAGGCCTGCGGTTTCTCCTGAAGGTGATCTCGGACATCGCAGGCCCGCCGGACGGCCCACCGCGGCCCGTCGCCGTCAGTCACGTCTCGGACATGCCGGGAGAGGGACCGGTGGAGGTCGGCTGGGCCTTCGATCCGGGTCGCCGGGACGGAGTGCGGGCGGTTCTCAGGGAAGCGCTCGGGGGGACTGCCGGGAGAACCTGACGGCGCCGCCGTTGCCCATGCCTCCGGGCGAGGACAGGGGTAGTGTTGTCCTCGTGAAGCAGGATCCGGCCACCGCGAGCGCCGTCAACGACGTGCGACTGTTCTTCGACCCCTCGTTCACCGTGAGGCCCAGGCTCTCCTGGCTGCCGGGCAGCCTGAGCGGCACATCGAGGGGGGCGGTTCCCGAGGTTCCCCCCCCCGAGTTGCTCCTTCGAGTTCATGCGCCGAGCCTCATCGAGCGGGTCGAACGGAGCAGGTACCGGGAGCTCGCCTTGCTATCGGTGGGGGTGGTCGTGGGCGCCGCGAGGAAGGTTCGCGTCCACGGCGGGAGGGCGATCGCGCTGCCGGCGGTGGGAGGACACCACGCGGGCCGGGGCTTCTTCGGCGGGATGTGCCTGTTGAACGACGTGGCGGTCGCCCTGTCGGACGTGAGGACGGCGGGGCCCTGGCGTGCGGCCGTGCTGGACACCGACGCGCATCACGCGGATGGCTCGCTGAACGTGCTCGGGCCGGACACCGACACCATGTACGTGTGTGTCTGCATCGAGGGCTTCCCCCCGCCCTACCCGGAGAAGTTCGACGTGAGGGTCGGGTCGGGGATGTCGGCCGACGAGTACGTGACGGCCGCTCTGGGAGCCTACGTGGCGAGGGTGCGACGGTTTCGGCCCGACATGCTGGTCTGGTACATGGGTTTCGACCTGCTGGAGGGCGAGTATGCCTCCCTCGGGTTCGGGACCGACGTGATCCAGCGCCTGGCGCAAGGCCTGGCCTCGCTGGCCGATGAGGTCGCGGGGGGGCGCCTGCTCGTCGTGTTGGGGGGTGGCAAGGACGCCCGCCTGGCCGAGGAAGCGATCCAGGCGGCGATCGAGGGTCTTTCGGCGCCGGGGCCTCTGCCCGACGTGTCCGCGTCAGACCTCGGCGAGCGGATGGGCATCGGGAAGGAGGGCGATGGCGGGGCCCCTTTGGAAGGCGACTCCGGGCCCTCCCAGGAAGGCGCCGGCAGGGCCCCGAGGGCCTCCAAGGAATGGATCGAAATGACGTTCGGACCCCTCGGGTCTGGCAGGCAGGAGGTCACCGTCGGGGCCGAGACACTCGGCGTTCGAGACGTGTTGGAGCGGATGGGCCTGTGGGGAGAGGACCTCGACACCATCGATCTCGTGACGGTCGAGGAGGGCGGGCGCTGGGCGGTGAGGTTCTTCGACGGGGAGGACCGGCGGGTCGTGTTGATGGAGTTCTCCGCGGATCTGTCCATCCTCACCGAGGTGCGAGTCCACATCAAGGAGTGGATGGGGGACGACTACTACGAGTTCGACTGGCCGGCCGGCTGCCCCTGGGGCCTCTGATCTCGCCTACGTGGGACGGGGGAGGGAGGGTTCGGCTAGAGTCTCCCTGGGCGCGGCCGGGCCGGGACGGATCTGAAGGGGCCACCAGGGACCTCGTCCTCCACTCGACGCCGGCAGCCCAGCGTGCGCTGAGAAGGCTCGAGGGATGCTCCCTCCAGATGCTCGCCCAGAAGGCCAGGGACGCCGCATCACCTCTCAGGGCGCCGACGATTCGCTCGGCGCCTCGCTCCCGGTAGCTGGCCAGGGCCGCCTCGACCAGAGACCTCCCCACCCCTCGGCGGCGCGACTTCGCGGTCACGAACACGTCGAGGCCACCCCCCACACACCCGCGCATCCGGCCGGAGTAGAAGCCCACCGCCCGGCCGTCTCGGTACGCGACGAGCAGGATCCTGGCCGGGTCACGGAATCGCCGCGCGACGAGCCGGTAGAAGGAGTCGACGTCCGAGGGCGAGGTCTCGGGGTCGCGGTGACGGGTCTCCTCCAGCCGCATCTCGGACCACAGCACGGCCACCGCGAGCAGGTCTCGATCCTCGGCGGCCCTAACGACGATAGGGTCAGAATTCTCGCTCACATAGCTCGAGGTTACTCGGCGGGATGGCTCGCCGGATCCAAGGAGGCGAACGTGGGCCGATCCGACCGTGCGCGGGTGTACGCAGTGGCCGTCTGAAGCGGCACACATGGTGCCGAAAGGAGGAGACGATGCGCTGGGAGTACCGATCAGAGATGGTGCTCTTCGAGGAGACGGACCAGGGGCTCGTCCATCCCATGGGCTGGCTGGAGGAGGCGGGTCGGGAGGAATGGGACCTGGTGAGCGCCGCCCCACTCATCGCGCCGAACGCCGACGGGGTCGCCTACGGAACTATCGGTATCCTCGCGATCCTCAAGCGGGCGCTGGAGGAAACGGCGGACCGCGGGAGGGAGTGACCGCAGCTCGAACCGGCACAGACCGCCGCTGGGATTGGGCCGGTTCCTCCCCGAGCCCCCGTATACTCGCACCGTGTCGCCACGGCGAGCGATCGCACCACCGACAGCGGCCCTGACGGACGACCTGCTCGTCTACGAGGGGATGGTCGCCGCCTTCCAGGTTGCCGAGGCTGCCGTGAAGAAGGCCCTGGCCTCCTTTGGGATCACCCCGGCCCAGTTCGGAGTGCTCCGCCGCGTGGACGACGGCGAAGAGCTCAGCTTGACGGAGTTGGCTCACCGGCTCGGCTGCAGCAACGCCAACGTCACCCGCCTCATCGAGAACATGGTGAGGGCCCACCTTCTGGAGCGGGGCACCCACCCCTCCGATCGGAGGGTCTCGCCCGTCCGTCTTACCCCCCAGGGGGTACAGCTCAAAGAGCAGGCGGCGCAGGCCTACTCCCGCGCCGTGGCCCGAGTCGTGAACCAGCTGGGAGACGAAGAGCGCTCGGTGTTCCTGGCGCTCCGATCCCGGTTCGAGTAGGCGCGGTCGGTCCTACCCCTGGCCCACGTGTATCCGCTTCACGTAGGTCAGCTCGTGCACCTTGTGGGGACTTCCCCTCAGCCCGGAGTCCTTGATGCCCCCGATCGGTAGGTGAGGGTCGCCGAACAACGGGCTCTCGTTCACCGCCACCCGAGCCGACTCGAGCCGCCGGGCTAGAGCCAGGGCCCGGTCCACGGGCCCGAAGATGCTCGCCCCGAGCCCGTACACGGAGTCGTTCGCCAGGGCCAGGCACTGCTCGTCGCCCCGGAAGACCACCAGCGACCGGATGGGGGCGAAGGCCTCCTCCACCCACAGGAACGGTTTCTCCTCGGGAGCACGGTCCAGGAGGGCCCGGGCGTCGAACTCGATGAGGGTGGGCAGGATTCTCTCGTCCTCGGTGAATCCCCCGGTGAGCAGCGTGCCCCCCTTCCGCAGGGCCTCCTCGAACTGGTAGACGGACCGCCGCACCGTCCGGGGGTCCCGGATGGGGACCACGTCCACCTCGGGATCGGCGGCGTCTCCCACCCTGAGCGAGGACACCCGGCTCGCGAACCTCGTCCTGAACTCCCCGGCCACCCGGTCCTCTACAAGGATCCGCTTGGCCGAGAAGCACAGCTGGCCGGCGTTGGCGAAGGCTCCGACCACGGCGGCCCCGGCGGCGGCCTCGAGGTCGGCCCCGTCGAGCACGATGAGCGGGTCGTTGCCGGCCAGCTCCGGGACGTAGTGGAGCAGCCTCCCGTCGATTTGAAGGCAACCCTTCACCCGCCGGGTGGTCCCCTCCAGGTACCGCCCCAGCTTGACCAGGTTGTCCTTGCCCACCGCGCTCCCGGCGTACGTGACCAGGACCCGCACCAGGGGGTTCTCGATGAACTCCCAGGTGGCCTCCTCGGCGCGGCAGGTGGAGATCTGGATGGTGTGCGCCGGGGCTCCGGCCCGATAGAACAGGTCCACCAGGCGGTGGGCGACGGTGGGGGCGTGGGCCGAGGGCCGCAGGACCACGGCGTTGCCCGCCCCCAGGGCCGACAGGAGGTTGTACAGCGGGACCACGAGGGGGGCGTTGCCCGGAGACATCACGCCAACCACCCCGTAGGGCTCGTGGTACAGGACGTTCCTCCCCCGGCGAGCCGGCAGGTCGCGGGGCTTGATCTCCTCGAGAACCTGAGGGAAGTCCAGGGCAGTCTCGGTGGCCCGGGCCGCCTCCCACCGGGCGAACTTCCTCGGGTTGCCCGCCTCCTCGACCAGAAGCTCCTCGAGGTCGGACTGCACCTCGGCCAGGCCCTGTCCCACCCGCAAGCACAGGGCCACACGTTCCTGGAACGACAGGTTCCGAATGGCCGGCCAGGCCTCAGCCGCCAGCCGGATCTTTGCCCGAAGGTCCCGACGGAACTCCTCCGGTAGGGAGCGGGAGCCCGGTCCCACCTCCGTTTCCCCCAGGAGCCTCGCCGCCCGTACCGTGCTCGCCATCTGGGCCTCCTGTCGGATATGTCGCCCGAGGTGCACCGTCCCCCCCTGGAGAAGTTTAATGCATTGAATGACGGCCCGGCAAGGAGCCGGCCGCGATAGCGCGCGCCGCCGGGGGCGGCACGTCGCACGATTGTCGGCCCCGCCCGCCCCTGCCCCCCGAGTAGACTGGGTGGTCCCGACACTGAGGGTCCGTGAGAGTACACCGGATCTCGCTGCGCTTCGGCCCCGTGGAGGCTCCCGCCTGGGAGGTCAGGCCCGAGTCCCCTCCCGCGGCGGGTGCCGTAGTTGTACACGGGTACGCCTCGTCCAAGGAGGCCATGCTGGGCCTGTCGCTGGCCCTGGCCGAGGCCGGGTTGTCCTGCACGGTACCGGACCTGCCCGGGCACGGCGAGCATCCCGAGCCCTTCGGTCCCCGGATAGTGGAAGAGGTCCAGGGCGCCGTCGAGCACGCTCGGAGCCATGGACCGGTCCTGGCCGTCGGGCACAGCCTGGGCGGCCGGCTGGCCCTGCTGTCCGGCGCCGACGCCGTGGTGGCCGTCTCTCCCGCGCTCCCCCTCCAGCCCTCGCCCGAGGGGATGTACGGGCTGACCATCCTGTCAGCCCCGAAGGTCAGGCAGCCCAGCCGGGAGGCGGTGATCGAGGTCCTGAGGGGGCTTCCCCTCCTTGGCGCTTCC
>WNFU01001536.1_pt1 | contig 32568 bp, 32 predicted proteins | sample 5400121 | NCBI WGS metagenome assembly WNFU01 (sample SAMN13153360, study PRJNA577476) | soil metagenome | isolation source: 100 cm soil or saprolite under grassland replicate 1 | place: USA:California | collected 2016-06-15
GTGCCGATCTTCTCCCGCACCCCCGCGGCGATGGCGCAAACGGCCGCCACGATCGACGAGTTCTCAGGCGGGCGCATGGTGCTCGGGCTGGGCGTCTCCCACAAGGTGACCGTGGAGAACTGGTATGGCGCGAAGATCGAAAAGCCCGTCACGCAGATGCGCGAGTACGCGGGCATCGTGCGGGCCATCCTGCGGGGCGAGACCCCGCCCGAGGGCAAGTTCTTCAACACCGCCTTCCAGTTCATGGGGTATGAGGGGCGAGCCGAGCTGCCGATCCACGTCGCCGCGCTGTCCCCGAACATGCTTCGCCTTGCCGGCGAGATCGCAGACGGGGTGATGCTCTGGCTCTGCAACCCCGACTACATCCGCGATGTCGTGGTGCGGGCCGTGACCGAGGGCCGCGAGCGCTCCGGCAAGGGACTAGATGGATTCGACGTGGTCGCCGCCGTCCCGGTGGGGCTCACCGACGACCCGGATGCCGCCCGCGCCACGCAGCGCCAGGAGCTCGTCACCTACGCATCCCTACCGTTCTACCGCGCGATGCTCGAGCGCTCCGGGTTCGGCGAGGACATCGCAGCGTTCGACGAGGGGATGCAGGCGGGCGACCTGGAGCGCGCGAAGTCCGGCCTCTCGGACCGGATGCTCGGCGCCCTCGCCGGGATCGGATCGGCCGACGAGGTCCGCGCCGCCGTCGAGCGCTACCGCGACGCCGGCACCACCTCGCCCTGCATCGGCGGGATCCCGGGCACGGACTTCGACGGCGCCCTCGACGCCGTCGCCGAGCTCCTGTAGCGGACGACGCCCGCTAGCCCGAGCGGCTCGCCACGAGGCCCCGGTAGACGCGGAACGCGGGCTTGCGCGAGTAGTCGTCACGCAGCAACCCGTAGTGATGCTGGAAGTTCTCCGACGACGTGTTGTGATCGCGGAGGTCGAACCAGCGGTAATCGGTGACGTGGTAGGTGCCCCGGAAGTCGCTCACGGCTCCCACCATCTGGCGCATCGCGGTGACCTGCTCGTCCTCCGGACGGCCCGGGCCGGTGGGCCACCCGTTCTCCTCGACGTGAATCGGCACCTTGCGGCCCAGGCCGGGGATCGGCATGAAGCACTCGCGAAGCTGGCTCATCGCGTTGACCATCCCGTCGCGATACCCCTCCCCCACCGGCGGCTCGAGCAGCGGGAACACCGTGCCCGGATAGGCGTCGAGGCCGACCCAGTCGACGGCGCGCACGAAGCGCTTGCCGCCGTGGTCGCGCAGATAGGTCCAGAAGCTCGACTCGCGGCTCGGGTCGGTGCGGTAGGCCCAGTTGAATCCCACCTTCAGCTGATCGAACCCGAGCCTGCGGGCCAACCGGTGTGCCGCCTCCACGCCCCTGATCAGGGCATCGCGGGCGCGGTCGTAGGCGCTGTCGGAGGCATCCGGTGCGATCGGGTAGAAGTTCACCTCGTTCGTCACCTGCAGGCCGACGATCCTTGGGTTCGGCCCGAAGCGGCGCACCACCTCTCGCACGAACCCGACCCAAGCCTTGATGTCGCCCTCCTGCTTGGGCGTCGGGTGGTAGCGAAGCTGGAGCTCGACGCGGTAGCCGTGGCGCGTATAGCCCCGCGCCATGCGCAGGAAGCGACGTACGCCCTTCTGCCCATCGGACCAGAAGAAGCGGTTCAGGCGCAGTACGAACGGGGCCCGAGAGGGCCGAAGCCGGGCGAGCGCCTGGAGCGTCTTGCGGCGGTCGATCGGTGCCAGCGGCGCCGAGCCGATCGCGCCGGCCTCGCCCGCAGGCGTGATCCCCATGTGAAGCGGCGGCGCCGGCTTCCGCGCCACGCCGCGGGCGCCGAGATCGCCCGTGCAGGGGCTCGACTGCGCCCAGATGGGTCCTGTGGTGGTGCCGATGCCCCCGGCAACCAGGGCAAGAAGGGCGAGCGCGCCCACGGCCCAATTGCTCGGCGAATGAAGCATTAGGTACGCCATGGCGTACCAAACCGTTCAATCGCGGGCGCCAATTGGCCGGCTCCTCGGCGCGACCCTCGAAGCCGCTTGGCGCTTTATGAACCGTATAGGTACAAAAGTCGCCAACGGTGCTCATGCACCACGCTGCCGATCGGCACCGCCACCGAGTCGCCTAGCCTTCGATCGCGGCGCTACTCGACCGGTCCCTCGGCCTTTGACCCCTCACCCTCGGCTGCATCCGGGCTGCGCGGAACCAGCACCGCGCGCTTGAACTCGGCGACCAGCGTCCCGTCCTGCTTGTAGACGCGGGTGTGCACCTTGACCACGCCGCGGTCGGGCTTGGAGGTCGAGGGGCGCACGTCCAGCACCTCGGACTCGGCAAACAGGGTGTCGCCGTGGAAGACCGGCGCCGGGTGGCTGAGCTCCTCGGTGGCGAGGTTGGCGATCGCCTTGCCGGAGACGTCGCTGACCGACATCCCGAGCGCCAGGGAGTACACCAGCGGCCCAACCACCACGTTTCGCCCCTGCTGGGACTGCGACGCATAGAGGTCATTGATGTGGAGCGGATGATGGTTCATGGTCAAGAGGCAGAAGAGGTGATCGTCCGCTTCGGTGACCGTCTTCGCCGGCCAGTGCTTGTAGACGGCGCCCACCTCGAACTCCTCGAGGTAGCGGCCGTAGGAGTGCGCCCCCGAGGCCTCGCGGCCCGGCTGGTCCGTTGTCAGCTCGTGGTTCTCGGTATCGCCCATCGGGGCGCGGAGGCTAGATGATCGACGTTTCGTCCCGCAAGCCGGTCAGTGAGCCTTCCTCAGCCTCCCGCGGGCCTCGTGGCGCTCGATCACCGTGCTCAGCAGCCTCTGCATGTCGCGATCGCCGCTCACCTTGATCTGCCCGCGTTCGTAGGCCTCGCGCCAGTCCCTCAGCCTGCCCTTCTCGGCGAGCTCGTTGAACTGCGAGCGCGGCATCGCGATCTCCAGGCGTGCGTCCTCGGGCTCGCCCTTGCTCACTTCGGGCGCCGGCATCCGGACGCGGAAGACCTGGACGTCTCCCCTGCCGCGGAGCTCGAGCCGCACGGCGATCGTCAGGCGGGCAAGCGCAGGGACCTCGCGCTCGAGGTTCCGGACGGCAATCGAGATCAGCTCCGCTGGACGCGCCAAATCAGATCTTGTTCCGCTCCAGGAGCTTCTTCCCGATCACCATCTTCTGGATCTCGGAGGTCCCCTCGCCGATCAGGAGCAGCGGCGCGTCGCGGTAGATCCGTTCGATCTCGTACTCCTTCGAGTAGCCGTACCCCCCATGGATCCTCAGGCACTCCTCCGCGTTCGACCTCGCGGCCTCGGAGGCGAAGAGCTTCGCCATCCCGGCCTCCAAGTCCGAGCGCTCGCCGGCGTCCTTGAGCCGCGCCGCCTTGAGCGTCATCAGCCGAGCCGCTTCCACCCGGGTGCCCATCTCGGCGAGCTTGAAGGTGATCGCCTGATGCTGGGCGATCGGCTTGCCGAACGTCTTTCGCTCCTGGCTGTAGCGGAGGGCCAGCTCCAGCGCGCGCTGTGCCACCCCGACGCCGCGGGCCGCGACGTTGACGCGGCCTACCTCCAGCGCGTCCATCATCTGGATGAACCCCTGTCCGAGCCCATCGGGGCCGCCGAGGATCCGCTCCTCGGGGACCTTGAACCCGTCGAAGACGAGCTCCGTGGACTCCACTCCCTTGTAGCCCATCTTCTTGATCTTGGGCGGGATGGTGAGGCCGGGAACCTTGTCGGCCCCCGGCTCCTTCTCGCAGATGAAGCAGGTCATCCCCTTGTAGGGAGGCTCGGCCTTGGGGTCGTTCTTGGCGAGCACGAACACGACCCCGGAGAGCAGCCCGTTCGTCACCCACATCTTCTGCCCGCTCAGCTCCCAGTTGCCGTCGTCGCCCTGCTTCGCGGTCGACTTGATCCCCTGGACGTCGGATCCCACCTCGGGCTCGGAGAGCGAGAAGGCGGCGCGGATCTCGCCCGTCGCCATCTTCGGCAGGAAGTACTCCTTCTGCTCGTCGGTGCCGAACTTCATCAACAGGTAGGAGCCGATGAAGTGGGTGTTGACGACTCCGGAGATCGAGATCCAGCCGCGCGACAGCTCCTCCACGATCATCGCGTAGGTGGTCAGGTCGAGGCCCATGCCGCCGTACTCCTCCGGGATCGTCACCCCGAACAGGCCGAGCTCCTTCATCTGCTCCACGATGGCCTCGGGGAACTTGTCCTCGTGGTCGAACTCCTCGGCCACGGGGAGGATCTCGTTGTCCGCGAACTGGCGCACCATCTCGGTGATCGCCTTCTGCTCGTCGGTCTTCTCGATGTAGGTGTCGGTAGCGATCGCCATCGCCGGGCAGAATACTGGGGCGATGCCGTCGAACCTGGAGCTGGCCGCGAAACTCACCGAAGTCCTCCCCACGGGCGACTGGGTGACCGCCATGCGCGACGAGGAGGCGCGGGCGAGCCGCCTGGAGGTGCTTCGCGAGCTCGCCTGGCCCGACCTCGAGGTCGCGATGGTCGGACCCGGTGGGTTCACCGGCACGTTCCACGGCATCGATGGGTTCCGGGAGGCGTGGGAGGACTGGCTGCGGCCGTTCGAGACCTACGAGGTCGAGGTCGACGACATCAAGGAAGCCGGCGACCGCGTGATCGGGTTCGCACATCACACCGCCACGACCCACGAGAGCGCCGCGCCGATGCGGGAACCGGCGGCCGCCATCATGACGTTCCGTGACGGCAAGCTCGCCCGGATCGAGTTCACCCTCGACCGCGAGGCCGCGCTGCGCAGCGCCGGTCTCGATCCGGAATAGGAGCGTGATGTCGGCGGCGAACGTAGAGCTGGTCCGCTACATCCAGGACGCTCTGGGCACCGACGATGTCGTCGCGGCGCTCGACGACGAGGAGCGCGAGCGCGGGGTCCGAGAGGCGCTCGCCGAGGCCGCCGAGCCCGAATTCGAGGTGGCGATGGTCGGGCCCGACTACGTTCCCACCCAAGCCGAGGGCGTCGGAGCGGACGGCTTCGCGGCCGTCTGGAGCGACTGGGCCAGTGCGTTCGCAAGCTTTCGGATCGAGATCGAGGACGTGATCGACGCGGGCGAGAAGGTGGTCAGCCTCGTACGCCTGCACGGACGAACCCGCACCGACCAGGTTCCCATCGAGAAGGAGGCGGCCGCGGTTTGGACCGTCCGCAACGGCAGGCTGGCGCGCGTCGAGTTTCACCTCGATCGCGAAGTCGCGCTGCGCGCCGCCGGATTGAGCGAATCGCCGAGATGACGCGATCCAGCGCCGAAATCGTCCGCTCGCTTCGCGAGCAGTTCCCAGCGGACCCGCTCGCCCTCACGGATGAGCAGCGACGAGAGGCGCTCGAGGAGGCCCTCGGTCCTGTTGCGTGGCCGGACTTCGAGGTCGCGATGGTTGCGCCAGGCGGCTGGGCGGCCGAGCGCAGCGGCGCCGCCGGCTATGCGGACGGCTGGAACGACTGGCTCGCGCCGTTCGAGTCGTTTCGGGTCGAGTTCGAGGAGTTGGTCGAGGGACCGGACGGCATCGTCCAGTTCGTCCGCCAGATCGGGACGCCGAGGGGAAGCGCGGCCGAGATCGAGAATGTCGGTGCAGGGGTGTTCAAGTTCCGCCAGGGCCGGATCGCGCGGCTCGAATTTCACCTCAGCCGCGACGACGCTCTCGCCTCGGCCGGGCTCGACCCTCAGAGCTCCCAGCCGTAGCTGATCGAGCGCCGATCCGCGCCCTCGCGCTCGTAGAAGCGCTGGGCGTCCCTGCGCTTCTCGGCGGTGTCGAGCTCGAGATGGGTCGCGCCGCGCGCTCGCGCCCAGTCCCGGGCCGCGGCTAGGAGGCGCTTGCCGATCTCGCGCGAGCGATGGTCCGGGTGGACGGCGAGGTCCTCCACCCAGACGCGGTAGCCGAACCGCACCGAGTGGAGGTCCAGGTACACGCTGCAGATCCCGACCAGCTCGGCCCCGGTATCCGCAACGAGGATGACGGAATCGTGGGAGGCGATCGCCTCGCGAAGGGCCACAGCCGCGCGTTTCTCGTCCCACATGGGGGGCTGCGCGCCCGGAGGAGCGAACAACCACTCATAGAGCGGCAGCAGACGCTCCTCCTCCCCATGCTCGGCGGCGCGAATCTCGACATCGCCTGTGTCGACCCGGCTATTCACGCTCGACATTCTGCGGCACGGGGGGCGAAACGCGCTCACTGAGGAGCTTTACCGTCTATGGGGAGGCAAACTCCGCAGCGAACGGGTTCTCGGGTCTGGGCACTCGCCCAGGGCCAGCATGGGCTTGTTACTCGTGTCCAGCTGGTTCAGCTCGGCTTTAGCCGCCAGGCGATCGAGCACCGCATCGCCAAACGTCGGCTCCACCCGGTTCGCCGCGGCGTTTACGCGCTCGGCCGGCCTCAACTCAGCCGGTACGGCCGCTGGATGGCCGCCATCATGAGTTGCGGCCCCAGGGCCGTGCTGAGCCACGCGAGCGCCGCCGCGCTTTGGGAAATAGGCAATGAATGCACGGGCGAGATCGAGGTATCCGTCCCGGCGGGAGTCGATAGGCGCCGGCCCGGGATCCGCGTCCACCGCCGTACAAGCCTTGAGGCGCGGGATGTTGCGCTCCACCACGCGATCCCGGTAACCAGCCCCGTCCTCACCTTGGTGGATCTGGCGACACGCCTTGGGCCTGAGCAGCTCGAAGCCGCCATCAATGCGGCCGACAAACGCGATCTGGTCGATCCCGAGGGGCTGCGCTCGGCACTAGAGGAGATCCCGCGGCGACCGGGCGTGGCGCGGCTAGGCACGACCCTCGACCGCCGCACCTTCACCCTCACCGAGCTCCCAGCTCGAGCGTCGGTTCCTGCCGATCGCTCGTCGTGCCGGCCTTCCGCTCCCGCGGACGGGGCAGCGGGTAAAGGGCTTCCGGGTCGACTTCTACTGGCCTGAGCTCGGATTGGTGGTGGAGACGGACGGCTTGCGCTACCACCGCACGCCCGCGCAGCAGGCCAGGGACCGTCTACGCGATCAAACGCACTCGGCTGCGGGCCTCACACCGCTTCGATTCACCCGGGCGCAGGTCAGGTTCGAGCCGGGGCACGTCGAGGCGACGCTGGCAGCGGTGGTTCGTCGGCTGCGGGCCAGCGGGCCCGCAGTACAGGGCCCGAGTCCCCTGGCTCCGCGGCACGGATCTCGACCGCCATGGACGGGAAGTTAGTGTTCAAGGCGATGAGGAACCCGCGCGACTTCTTCAAGCCGCTCGCGATCGACGCCCCGCGGTCGCCGGCCGAGATCCCCGTGAAGCCCTCGCGGATGATCCACTTCTTCGACGCCTCGAACGAGAAGATGAAGGCGAAGGTCCCGGACATGGCCAAGCAGGCCGACATCCTGCTCGGCAACCTCGAGGACGCGATCGCCGCCGACCGCAAGGAGGCCGCGCGCGAGGGCCTGATCGAGGTGGCGAAGTCGACTGACTTCGGCGACACGGCGCTCTGGACCCGCGTCAACTCGCTCGAGAGCCCGTGGGTGCTCGACGATTTCCTGCGCCTCGTCCCCGAGATCGGCGACAAGCTCGAGGTGATCATGGTCCCGAAGGTCGAGGGGCCGTGGGACATCCACTACGTCGACCGCCTGCTCGCCCAGCTCGAGGCAAAGGCCGGCCTGCAGCGCGCGATCCTCGTCCACGCGATCCTCGAGACCTCTCTGGGGGTCGTCAATCTCGAGGAGATCGCCACCGCGAGCCCGCGGATGCAGGGAATGAGCTTCGGGCCGGCCGACCTCGCGGCCTTCAGGCGCATGAAGACGACGCGGGTGGGCGGCGGGCATCCCGCCTACCGGGTGATCGAGGACCCGGACCCGGACAATCCCGACGCGCCGCGCGCCACCGCACAGCAGGATCCCTGGCACTACTCGATCGCGCGCATGGTGGATGCCTGCACCGCGGCGGGAATCCTGCCCTTCTACGGCCCCTACGGAGACATCAAGGACACGGAGGGCTGCGAGACGCAGTTCCGCGCCGCGTTCCTGCTCGGCTGTGTCGGTGCCTGGTCGCTCCACCCCGTGCAGATCGAGATCGCGAAGAAGGTGTTCAGCCCTCCGGCCGAGGAGGTCATGTTCGCGAAGAAGGTTCTCGAGGCGATCCCCGACGGCCGCGGCGTCCACATGATCGACGGCAAGATGCAGGACGACGCGACGTGGAAGCAGTGCAAGGTGATGGTCACGCTCGCGGAGATGCTGGCGAAGAAGGACCCGGAGCTGGCGGAGGCCTATGGATTCGCCGACGGGGCCGGCGAGCAAGCTCCCGCGCCGACGACCTAGGCGACCGCTGCCTCCTCGACGGGCTCGAGCACCACGACCGGAATCTCGCGGTCGCCGGCGCGGTCCTGGTACACGGCGTAGCCGGGGTAGCGTCGGTTGACGAGCTCCCAGAGGCGGGGGCGCTCCTCGGCGGTCGCCGTCCGGGCACGGTAGCGGCGCTCCTCCCCGTCGATGGAGAAGCCCACGTCCGGGTTCGCGACGACGTTCCGGTACCACGCGGGGTGCCTGACGTCGCCGCCTCGCGATGCGACCAGCAGGACGACGTCGCCGTCGCGCGTCCAGACGAGCGGCGTCGTCCGCTCCATCCCGCTGCGTGCCCCGCGCACCTTCAGGAACCCGACTCGCCCCCGCCCGGCGGTCGTCAGCCGACCTTCGGTCAGGCGAAGGAGCGCACGATCGAGGTGGGGGGCGATGTGGACATAGAACCAGGCACCGCCTCGCGATGAGATGAGCGGAATCGCGAGCCGCTCATACAGCGGGCGCTGGAGCTCAGCCGGCACCGATGCGACGCTCGAGCGCCTCGAGCTGGTGCTGGACCTCGTCCGGCAGGCGATCCCCGAACCGCGCGAGGTGCTCCTTCACCTGCGGTAGCTGCTCGCGAAGGTCGTCCGCGCTCACAGTCAGAAGCTCGCCCATCTGCTCAGCCGACAGGGCAAGGCCCTCGGTGTCGATCTCGCCTTCCTCCGGCACAAGCCCGATCGGCGTCTCGACGGTCTCGCCCACTCCTTCACAGCGACGGAAGACCCATTCGAGCACGCGGCTGTTCTCGCCGAAGCCGGGCCAGATGAAGTTGCCGTCGTCGTCCTTGCGGAACCAGTTGACGAGGAAGATCATCGGCAGGCTTCCTGGATGCTCGCGCCCGACGTGGAGCCAGTGCCCGAAGTAATCGGCCATGTTGTAGCCGCAGAACGGGAGCATCGCCATGGGGTCGAAGCGAAGCTTTCCGACCTCCCCCGCGGCGGCGGCCGTCGTCTCCACCGACATGGTCGCGCCGAGGAAGACGCCGTGCTCCCAGTCGAACGCCTCGGTGACGAGGGGGACGACTGTCGCCCGCCGGCCGCCGAACAGGAAGGCGTCGATCGGCACGCCGTCCGGGTCCTCCCACTCGGGGGCGATCGAGGGGCACTGAGCGGCCGGAGTGGTGAAGCGGGCATTCGGATGGGCGGCGGGATCGTCGGAATCGGGGGTCCAGTCATTGCCGTGCCAGTCGATCGCGTGCTGGGGCGGCTCGTCCGTCATCCCCTCCCACCACACGTCGCCGTCGTCCGTCTTCGCGCAGTTGGTGAAGATCGAGTTGCTGGCGACCGTCGCCATCGCGTTCGGGTTCGTTCTCTCGCCGGTCCCAGGCGCGACGCCGAAGAAGCCGGCCTCCGGATTGACTGCGTAGAGGCGACCGTCCTCGCCGAACTTCATCCAGGCGATGTCGTCGCCGACCGTCTCGACCTTCCACCCCGGCAGCGTCGGGATGAGCATCGCCAGGTTCGTCTTCCCCGATGCCGACGGGAACGCGCCGCTCACGTACTTCACCGTCCCCTCGGGGGAGGTGAGCTTGAGGATCAGCATGTGCTCGGCGAGCCAGCCCTCGTCGCGGGCCATCGCCGAGGCGATCCGTAGCGCAAAGCACTTCTTGCCGAGCAGCGCGTTGCCCCCGTAGCCCGAGCCATAGGACCAGATCTCGCGGGCCTCCGGGAAGTGGACGATGTACTTGTTGTCCGCGTCGCAGGGCCATGGAACGTCCTGCTTCTCCGGCTCGAGCGGGGCGCCGAGGGAGTGCAGGCAGGGGACGAAGTCGCCGTCCTCCCCGAGCACCTCCAGCGCGCCCTTGCCCATCCGGGTCATGATTCGCATCGAGGCAGCGACGTAGGCGGAATCGGTGAGCTGCACCCCGATGTGGGCGATGTACGAGCCCAGCGGCCCCATCGAGAACGGCACGACGTACAGCGTGCGGCCCTGCATCGAGCCCGTGAACAGCTCCTGGAGCACGTCGCGCATCTCGGCCGGGTCTCGCCAGTTGTTCGTCGGGCCCGCGTCGTCCTCGCGCTCGGAGCAGATGAACGTCCTGTCCTCGACCCGCGCCACGTCGCCTGGGTCAGAGCGGGCGAGGTAGGAATTCGGCCGCTTGGCGTCGGAGAGCCTCTCGAACGTCCCGGCCTCCACGAGCCCCTGGCACAGCCGGTCGTACTCCTCCGCCGAGCCGTCGCACCAGTGGATCGAGTCCGGCTGGGTCAGCTCGGCGAACTCCTCGACCCATGAGATCAGCCTTTGGTTCTTCGTCCGTGCATCGGCGGCGGCTGCCGTCGTGTCGCTCAAGTGCTCCCTCAACTCCTCTCTCGTGTCCGTAAACGGCAAACGCCCAGGAGGTCTCTGCCTGGACGTGTACCCATTCTGTCGCAACGGGACGCGACAGGGAGTTGGAGCCCGTTCCGGGTGGATGGGCGATTAGTAGGGTTGCCGCCCCTGACGCCCCGCACATATGCGTTTCTTCGAGTACGAGTCCAGGAAAATCGTCGAGAGGGCCGGCATCCCGGTCACCCGCTATGGCTTCTGCACCACGGCGGAGGAGGCGCGCGCCGCGGCCGAGGAGATCGGCGGCCCCGTCGTCATCAAGTCCCAGGTCCTGACCGGCGGCCGGATGAAGGCAGGCGGGGTGAAGTTCGCCGACACGCCCGACGAGGCAGCGGAGCACGCCGCGGCGATCCTGGAGCTCGAGATCAACGGTCACATGCCGCGCGGCGTGCTGGTCGACCCCAAGGCCGATGTGGAACAGGAGTACTACGCGGGGGTGATCTGGGACGGCACCGCGAAGCGGCCGATGATGCTCTTCTCCGACCTGGGCGGCATCGACATCGAAGAGGTCGCCGAGAAGCATCCAGACCACGTGGGCCGCGGGCATCTGTCGAACCTGCTGCCGATCTCGGACTTCCACGCCAAGCAGGTCATCGCCCAGACCGGCGTGACGGGATCCGAGCTGACGCGCGCGACACCGATCCTCGCCCGCCTCGCGGAGCTGTTTCGCGACCGCGACATGACCCTCGCCGAGATCAACCCGCTGGCGCGCCTGGACGACGGGAGATTCGTGGCGCTCGACGCCCACATGGAGATGGAGAACGAGGCAAAGCCGCGCCAAAAGCCCCTGCTGGACGAGCTGGGCGTCGAGCCCGGCGACACGCGCGAGCCCTACGAGCCAAGCGAGTTCGAGCGCAACGTCGCGGCCATCGACGCGGCCGACCATCGCGGCGTGATCCAGGGCCGCGACCACGGCTTCGAGGGAAACCTGGGACTGGTGATTGGCGCGGGGGGCGGATCGCTGACGCTGACCGACGCCGTCCGCAACCAGGGCGGGAGACCCGCCAACTACACGGAGATCGGCGGCAACCCCTCGGTGGCGAAGGCCTGCGGCCTCGCCAAGGAGGTCCTGAAGAAGGACGGCGTCGAGAAGATCGCCGTGATGATGTCGATCGTCTCCAACACCCGCGTGGACATCGTCGCCCGGGGGGTGATCAAGGCGTGCCTGGAGCTCGACCGGGATCCCGCGGAGACGATCGCGATCTTCCGCATCCCCGGAGCCTGGGAGGAGGAGGGCTTCAAGATCCTTGATCGCTATGGGGTGGAGTACTGCGACCGCAGGGTTTCCCTTTGGGAGGCCGCTGGCAGGGCTGTGACGAAGGTGCAGGGAAACCCATGAACAACAGCCCGCCGGCTGCTCCGCTCCCGCACCAAATACCTTGCCCTCGCCTGCGGCTCGGGCATATCCATGCTGCTCCCGCGTCCGCGCCGGCGGGGTTGCGGTCACTCTGCTCATTAGGCGGTGACGCATGAACATCCTGCTCTCCCGGGACTTCACCTTCATCGTCCAGGGCATCACGGGGCGCGAGGCGGTGAACCTGACCAAGGAGTGCCTCGACTACGGCTCCAAGGTCGTGGGCGGCGTGACCCCCGGGCGCAAGGGGCGCGAGGTTCACGGCGTCCCGGTCTACGACACGGTGCAGCAGGTGGCGGACGCCCTGGGCTACGTGCCGAACGGCTCGGTCGTCACCGTCCCCCCCGCGTTCACCAAGGACGCCGTCTTCGAGGCGATCGAGGCTGGGATCGAGCTGATCGTGATCGTCACGGAGCGCATACCCCGCCGCGACGTGGCGGAGATGGTGGAGCTGGCCGGGATGCGTGGGGCGCGCATCATCGGCCCGAACTGCCTGGGTGTGATCGTCCCCGGCGTCTGCAAGATGGGCGGCATCGGCGGGCCGGCGAAGGATGCCGCCAAGGCCTACGCGCCGGGGCCCGTCGGCGTCATGTCGCGAAGCGGCGGGATGACCACCGAGATCTCCTCATCGCTCACCGCGGCTGGGCTCGGCGTCTCCACTGCGGTGTCGATCGGAGGGGACGCCATCATCGGCTCTACCTACGCGGAGCTCATGCCCCTGTTCGAGGCCGACGAGCAAACCGAGGGCATCGTGATCTACACGGAGCCCGGTGGCCGCATGGAGGCGCAGCTCGCCGAGTGGGTGAAGGTAAACGAGTCCCGCCTGCCGATCGTCGCCTTCATGGCGGGGCGGTTCATGGACGACGAGGAGATGAAGGGGATGAGCTTCGGCCACGCGGGAACCATCGTCGAGGGAGCGGAGGACACGGCCACGGAGAAGATCGCCCGCCTCGAGGCCGCCGGGATCCCCGTCGTCGAGCGGATCGACGGGATACCCGATGCGGTCAAGGACAAGCTGGGGGCGAAGGTCTGATGGAGGCCGCCGCGAAGGAGCTCCACGGGGTCTTCATCGACGTCGAGGTCGACGACTCGGTCGCCAAGGACCCCGAGATGGCCGCGAAGCTCGAGGAGGTCTGCCCCGTGGACATCTTCTCGAACGAGGGCGGCCGGGTCGGGATCGTGCGCGAGAACCTCGACGAGTGCGTTCTTTGCCGCCTCTGCCTCGACGCGACGCCGGAGGGCGCGGTCACCGTCCGCAAGCTCTACGACGACACAGTGCTCTAGGCTCGCCTCCCAAGGGGAACGAATCCGAATACGTGGGCGAACAGTGCCTCTCGCCAGCGCGTGCCTGGTGGCGATCATCGTGGTCGGCGTGCAAGCCTCTTCGGCGCTTGCCGCGGCCGAGGACGCGAGCTTCGCCGGCGCCTCCGCGGACGGCGCCAAGGTCTTCTTCCAGACGCCCGAGCGGATGGTCCCCGCCGATACCGACGGCTCGGTTGACGTGTACGAGCGATCGGGGGGCACGACGACATTGATCTCGCAGGGGCAGGGCGGGCCCACCAACGGCGCCTTCGACGCCAAATTCGAGGGAGCCTCAGCCGACGGCACCAAGCTGTTCTTCGAAACCAGCGAGGCGCTGAGCAGCGCGGACACCGACGGCAACCACCGGGACGTGTACGAGCGCTCCGGCGGTGTTACGAGCCTGGTCTCGGGTGGCGGCACCGGAGCGTTCGACGCGTCGTTCGAGGGAGCCGCGACCGACGGCAGTCACGTCTTCTTCGAGACGGCCGAGCCACTTGCCGCCACAGACACTGACGCGTCCGTCGACGTCTTCGACCGCTCGGGAGTCGGCACCACCGAGATCTCGGTCGCGCAGCCTCCGAACGCGGGGAACGGCACCTTCGACGCGAGTTTCAAGGGCAGCTCCGACGACGGCACCCAGGTCTTCTTCAAGACCGCGGAGCCGCTCGTCGCCACGGACGCCGACAGTTCGGTGGACGTCTACAGGCGGGAAGGCGCGGCGACGTCGCTCATCTCGCGGGGGCAGACCGGGGGTGACGGTGCCTTCGCGGCTCACTTCAAGGGAAGCTCGGTGAACGGCGGCGACGTCTTCTTCACGACCAGCGAACCGCTCGTGACCGGCGACACCGACACCGAACGGGATATCTACGACAGGTCGGGGGGCAACACCACGCGGGTCTCGGTCGGGCAGAAGTCCAACAGCGCCCACGGCGCCAACTTCGAGGCCAACTCGACAGACGGCGACCACGTCTTCTTCAGCACCCACGCGAGGATGGAGGCGACCGACACCGACACCGCGACCGACATCTACGATCGCTCCGGCGTGGGAACCCCACAGGCGGCGACCACCCAGGTCTCGGTCGCCCAGCCGCCGACCGCCGGCAACAGCGAGCTCAACGCCAGCTTCGCGGGCAACTCGGCTGACGGCGCCCATGTGTTCTTCGAGAGCAACGAGCAGCTCGCAAGCACGGACACCGATCCTGGCTTGCTCGACGTCTACGACCGCACCGGCGGCGCGACCATCCAGGTGTCCCAGGGCGATCAGGGGGCCGCCGACGCAAGCTACGGAGGCGCCTCGTCCAACGGCATGATCGCCTTCTTCGAGACCCGTGGGCCGCTCGCGGCAACCGATGCCGACAACGCAACCGACGTCTACCAGCGCTCGGGCGGGGCGACCATGCAGATCTCCCGCGGCTCGATCAACGGCAACGAGGACCTGAACGCGTCGTTCAAGGGGACCTCGGACGACGGCGGCCACGTCTTCTTCAATACCGAGGAGCCGCTCGTGAAAGCCGACGCCGACAACGTGCGAGACGTCTACCAGCGCTCCGGCGGCGTCACTTCCGTGATCTCGGTGGACCTGGTCCCGCCGCAGACGAAGATCACCAAGGGGAAGAAGAGGACTCCCGACCGCACGCCGACCTTCAAGTACACGTCAACCGATCCCGGCTCGACGTTCAAGTGCAAGCTCGACCGCGGCGGCTTCAAGACGTGCAAGCCGAAGGGGTTCACCACGAAGAGACTCCGGCCCGGCAAGCACACCTTCCAGGTCCGCGCCACCGACTCCTTCGGCAACGTCGACAAGACCCCGGCCAAGAGGGCCTTCAACGTCGCTCGCTAGTGCCACGATCGCCCGGCCTGCCGGTTAGGCAGACTGCCGGGCCGTGAACTTCATCGAGGAGGTGCTCGAGCGCTTTCCGGCGTCCAAGCCGGCTCTGGTGACCATCGACCGCGCGGGCGATCGACGGCAGTGGCACTTCGGCGAGCTGATCGCGCGCTCGGCAGGTCTGTCGGGGGCGTTCGCCGCCCGCGGCGTGGGGCGCGGCGACGTCGTGATGACGCTCGTCGGCAGCCGGATCGAGTGGGTGCTGTCGCTGCTCGCCTGCTGGCGGATGGGAGCGGTGGCCCTTCCCTGCAACACCCAGCTTCGACGGATGGACCTCGAGCACCGAGCCTCCGCGGCCAATCCGGTGCTCTGCGTCGGCGAGGAGGAGCCCCTCACTGAGCTCCCTGACGGCATCCCGTACATGACGACGGCCGAGGTCGCGGCGGTGATGGACGAGGAGCGCCCGCAGGAGCCGCCGGTCGAGCCGGCGGACCTGGACCCGGAGGACCCGGCGCTGATCATCTTCACGTCGGGCACGACGGGGGTCCCCCGCGGCGCCGTCCACGTGCAGCGGTATCTCACCGGCCAAAGCCTTCAGGCCCGTCACTGGTATGAGCCTCGTGAGGGGGAGCTCGCCTGGTGCACCGCGGCCACCGGGTGGTCGAAGTCGTCGCGCAATTCGTTCGTAGCCGCCTGGCTGATGGGCGCGGCGGCCCTGCTCCACGACGGTCGCTTCGATCCCGAGGAGCGCTTGGAGATCATCGAGCACGAGCGAGTCAACGTCCTGTGCCAGGCGCCCACCGAGTATCGGATGATCGCCAAGCGAGCAGAGCTCCGGCCCCTGCCGTCGATCCGGCGCATGGTCGCCGCCGGAGAGGCGCTGGACCCGGAGGTGATCGCTGCGTTCCGGGAACGCGTCGGAATCGAGATCCACGACGGGTACGGTCAGAGCGAGACCGGGGCGCTCACGGGGGTGCAGCCGGAAGACGAGCTCCAGCCGGGCTCCATGGGCCGGCCGCTGCCGGGGATCGAGCTGCGGATCGCCGATGGAGAGCTTCAGCTCCGGGCGGCGACGTGCCCCACGTTCTTCGCCGGCTACCTCGGTGCGGACGGGGGCCCGGACCTCATCGAAGGCGAGTGGTGGGCGACCGGGGACTACGTCCGCGAGGACGAGGACGGAACGATGTGGTTCGAGGGCCGCGGCGACGACATCATCGTCTCGGCCGGTTACCGGATCGGCCCCTACGAGGTGGAGTCGGCTCTGGTCAGCCACCCGGCGGTAGCCGAAGCTGCGGCGGTATCCGCGCCCGATGCCGAACGCGGCTCGGTGGTGCGGGCGATCGTCGTCCTGCGCGAGGGTCCCGCCTCGGAGGAGCTGGCGCGCGAGCTCCAAGACCACGTGAAGCGGGTCACCGCCCCGTACAAGTACCCGCGGATCGTGGAGTTCGCCGACGGGCTGCCGAAGACCTCGAGCGGGAAGATCAAACGCTCCGAGCTGCGCGGAAATTCGCGGAGCTGAGCGCGGGTGCGGCGCTCGCCACATGCCGCCTTCGCCGGCATCTTCGTCGTCACGCTGCTCTCGCTGACGGCGGTCGGGGCGGTGCTCCCGGTCCTGCCGCACTACGTGCGCGGGCCGCTCGACTCCGGCAACTTCGCGGTCGGACTGGTGATCGGGGCGTTCGCCTTCACCGCGCTGGCCGGCCGCCCGGTGGCGGGACACGTCGCGGACCTTCGTGGGCGCCGTCCGGTCGTCGTGATCGGATCGCTCTTGGCATCCCTGGCCGGCCTGCTCTACCTCATGCCGGGCGGGCTGCCGACGCTGCTCGTGGCGCGCCTGGTGCTCGGGGCCGGAGAGGGGATGGTGTTCACGGCGGGCGCCACCTGGGTCGTGGATCTGGCGCCTCCCGAGCGCCGCGGACGCGTGATCGGCCTCTACGGCCTCGCTGTGTGGGGCGGCCTCAGCCTCGGCCCGCCGATCGGGGACGCGATCCTGCGCGCCTCGAGCTTCGACGCCGTCTGGGCCTTCGCGGCGATCTCGCCGTTCCTGGGAGCCTTGGTCGCGCTGCGCCTTCCCGATCCATACCGCCCGGAGCCGGAGCACGAGAAACGGCCCCTGATCGCCCGCGAGTCGATCCGGCCGGGCCTCGCGCTCTCACTCGCGACCGTGGGCTATGCGGCGATGGCCTCGTTCATCGTCCTCGACCTGGACGCGAACGGCACCGGCCACGGGGCGGCCGCGTTCACGGCCTTCGCGGCCACCGTCGTCGTCACGCGATTGGCCGGCGGCGACCTCCCCGACCGAATCGGTCCGCTGCGGTGCGCTGCGGGCGCCGCCGTGGTCGAGGTGGGCGGTCTCGCCCTGATCGCGCTGGCCGACAGCCTGCCCCTCGCGCTGGCCGGCGCGGTCGGCATGGGGATGGCCTTCGCGTTGATCTACCCCTCGCTGTCGCTGGTCGTGATCGGCGACGTCTCGGAGACGCGCCGGGGCTCGGCGCTCGGAACCTTCACCGCCTTCTTCGACGTCGGCATGGGCGTTGGCGGCCCCCTCGCGGGGCTCGCGGCGTCGCTGGGCGGCTACCCGGCCGCCTTCTGGCTCGGCTCAGCCTGCGCGGCCGGCGCCGGCGTGGCGGTGCTGTCCGTCAGGGCGCGGTCAGTCGCAGCCGCGGCACCCGATCGAAGTCCCGCCGGTTCCGCGTGAGCAGCGAAAGCCCGTGAACGATGGCCGTCGCAGCGATCAAGGCGTCCGGTGTGAGGATTCCGGTCTCGCGCCGGATCGTTCCTCCAACCTCCGCTACGCGGCTGTCCACGGCGAGGCTTCGAAATGGCGCCAGAAGCTTGACGACCGCAGGCTCTTGATGCTCAGGACCTGCGAACAGCTCGCAACGGCTGATGGTCGAGTAATAGACGCTGTCTCCTCCGAACCGGAATTCCCGTGCGCCACGTAGATGGTCGACGAAGACGTCCGTATCGACGAGCAGGTCAGCCATTCCTTGCCTTCCGCTCACGCTCGGCCCACTCCTGGCGGGGCGGGACCTCGAATTCAGGAGCGATACCGAACGTCTCCTCGAGCGCCTGCCCCGGATCCGGCGCCGCACGGGTGAGGTAATCCTCGACGGCATCCCTGATCAGCGCGGCGAGCGGCCTTCCCTCTCGCCGTACGAGGGCGTCCAGCCGCCTCCGCTGCTCGTTGGTCAGGTAGATCTGCGTGCGGGTCGCCGCCATATACAGCGCAGTATACAGTGGATACCTGGATAGAACCGTGGCTAGAACAGCTTCGGCTGCAGTCCGTCTGGGGCCGGCGCCGGGTCGTCGCCCGCCTCCTCGGCGGTTCCGCGGAACCGCCCTGGGCGCCCGCCGGGGTTGCGTAGTCCCCCTCGCTTGCGCGCGCCCCGCGTGCCCCCGCCGCGCCGCACCATCCCGCTCAGTCGCTCGGCCTCGGCCCGCGGCAGGTAGGCGCCCCACGCGTACAGCTTCTCGTAGCGCGGGATCAGGTCCGGCCGGTGCGAGCGCAGCCAGTCGAACCAGATCTCCCGGACCTCGCCCCGCAGGTGCAGCCCGACGCCGCCGATCGACTGCGCCCCGGCCTCGCCGGCGAGCTGGAGGATCTCCTCGACCTGCTCCGGCGCGTCGTTGACGCCCGGGATCAACGGCGCGACGAGAACCCCTGTCGGGATGCCCGCGCGGTTCAGCTCCCCCACCGCTTCCAGGCGCTTTCGGGGATGCGGCGTGTGGGGCTCGGTCTCGCGCCACGCCTTCTCGTCCAGGGTCGGGACGGAGAGGTTCGCGGTGAAGTCCGTGACCTCGACGAGCTGCTTCATGAGCTCGAGATCTCGCAGCAAGAGCGGCGACTTGGTGAGCACTGAGCAGGGATTCGCGAAGTCGCGCATCGCCTCCCAGATTCCGGGCATGAGCCGGTAGCGGCCCTCGACCCACTGGTACGGGTCGGTGTTCGTCCCCAGCGCGACGTGCTCTCCCTTCCACGAGGGCCTTCCGAGCTCGGCGCGAACCAGCTCCGGCGCGTTGACCTTGACGACTATCTCGCGCTCGAAGTCCTCGCGTGCGTTGAAGTCGAGGTAGGTATGCGTGGGACGGGCGAAGCAGTAAAGGCACGCATGAGTGCATCCTCGGTATGCGTTGATCGTGTACCGGAACGGCATCCGCGAGCGCTTCGGCACCTGGTTGATGGCCGAGCGCGCCTTGACCTCGTAGAAGCGGGTGCCGAGCGCCTCGGGCGCGTCGAAGGTGCGGATCAGCGCCGGATCCTTGAATCCGGGCAGCCGAGCGCCCTTCTCCTGCTCGACCGTGAGGTTCTCCCAGCGCACGAACACATGTTCGCAACCGGGCCGGACGTAGCGGGCCCCGCCGGCCCTGGCCGCGCACATCCCTACAATCGAAGGCGATGGCGCCAAAGAAGGCGCTGGGGGACGTTACGAAGGCAGTACCTGTAGAAGAGAAAGAGCGGGTCGTCGTCCGGTTCGCCGGCGATTCGGGCGACGGCATACAGCTCGCCGGCGACCGCTTCGCGGCGGCGACCGCGTTGATCGGCAACGACCTCGTCACGCTGCCCGACTTCCCTGCCGAGATCAGGGCCCCCGCCGGGACCCTCGCCGGAGTCTCGGCGTTTCAGATCCACTTCGCCTCGCGCGACATCCTGACGCCCGGCGGGCGGCCAAACGTGCTGGTCGCGATGAACCCTGCGGCACTCAAGGTGAACATCGGCGAGCTGGAGCGCGGCGGGATCGTGATCGCCAACGAGGACGGCTTCACGGACCACAACCTGCGCAAGGCGGGGTACGAGGCCAACCCGCTCGAGGACGGGGCGCTCGACGACTACCAAGTGTTTCGCGTGCCGATGACCTCGATGACGGTGCGCGCAACCGAGGGCGTGGACGGGATCACCGCCCGCGAGGCGGCGCGGTCGAAGAACCTCTTCGCGCTGGGCCTCGTCTCCTGGATGTACAGCCGCCCGACGGACGTCACGTCGCGCTGGATCGAGGCGAAATTCGCGACGGCTCCGCAGGTGATGGAGGCGAACCTCGCGGCCTTCCGTGCGGGCTACAACTTCGGTGAGACCGCAGAGCTGCTCCAGGTCCATTACGAGGTCAAGGCCGCGCCGGCCGAGCCGGGCACCTACCGGGGAGTGAACGGCACCACGGCCGCCGCGCTCGGGCTGATCGCGGCCAGCGTCCGCAGCGGCCTGCCGCTGTTTTACGCGAGCTATCCCATCACCCCCGCATCGGAGCTCCTCCACGAGCTCTCGCGCCACAAGCGCTTCGGCGTCCGCACGGTGCAGGCCGAGGACGAGATCGCCGCCTCGAACATGGCCCTCGGGGCCGCCTTCGGCGGCCACCTCGGAGTCACCGCCACGAGCGGGCCCGGAATGGACCTGAAGGCCGAGACGATCGGGCTCGCCGTCGCCCTCGAGCTGCCGCTGCTCGTCATCGACGTCCAGCGTGCCGGGCCCTCCACCGGCATGCCGACCAAGACCGAGGCGGCCGACCTCCTGATGGCGCTGCACGGCCGTCACGGCGAGTCGCCGCTGCCCGTGGTCGCCGCCGCGACCCCGGCCCAGTGCTTCGACGCCGTGTTCGAGGCCGCACGCATCGCCATCACCTACAGGACGCCGGTGATCCTGCTCTCGGACACCTTCCTCGCGAATTCATCGGAGCCGTGGCGCCTTCCGGACGCCACCGATCTCCCCGAGATCGATCCCGGCTTCGCAACGGGCCCGAACGCGGACGGGGAGTTCCTGCCGTACCTGCGGGACGAGCGTGGCGCGCGGCCATGGGCCCTGCCGGGCACCAAGGGCCTGCAGCACGTGATCGGCGGCCTCGAGAAGGAGGACGTCACCGGCCACGTCAGCTACGAGCCAGACAACCACGCGCGGATGACCCAGCTCCGCGCCGAGAAGGTCGCCGGCATCGCGACCGACATCCCGGATCTCGTCGTCGACGGCCAGGAGGGCGCCGAGCTGCTCGTCCTCGGCTGGGGATCGACCTATGGCGCGATCACGGGGGCCGTGCGGCGCCTCCGGCGCCGGGGCAAGAAGGTGGCCGCCGCCCACCTGCATCATCTCAACCCGCTGCCGCGCAACACCGGCGACGTCGTGCGCTCCTACCCGCAAGTGCTAGTGCCCGAGCTCAACACGGGGCAGCTCGTGAAGATCGTCCGCGCGGAGTTCCTGGTGGACGCCGAGAGCTACACGAAGGTCTCGGGCCTGCCGATCTTCGCCGAGGAGCTGGACGAAGAAATCGAGAACAGATTGTGAGCGGGAACGGAAACGGCGCCGGCCCACTGGGCCTCACCAAGAAGGACTTCGCCTCCGACCAGGAGACCCGCTGGTGCCCGGGGTGCGGCGACTACGCGATCCTGGCCGCCGTCCAGCAGTACCTGCCCGAGCTCGGCATTCCGCCCGAGCGGCTCGTCTTCGTGGCCGGGATCGGCTGCTCGGGCCGTTTCGCGTACTACATGAACACCTACGGGATGCACGGCATCCACGGCCGCGCCCCCGCCCTGGCCACGGGTCTCGCGCTCGCGCGACCGGACCTCTCGATCTGGGTCGTGAGCGGAGACGGCGACTCCCTGTCGATCGGCGGCAACCACTTGATCCACGCGCTGCGGCGCAACGTCCCGATCAAGATCCTGCTCTTCAACAACCAGATCTACGGGCTCACCAAGGGCCAGTACTCGCCGACGAGCGAGGAGGGCAAGGTCACGAAGTCGACGCCATTCGGCTCCCTGGACCACCCCTTCAACCCGATCGCGCTCGCGCTTGGCGCGGAGGCCACGTTCGTGGCTCGCACGATCGACACCGACCGCGACCACCAGACGAAGGTGCTGCGGGCCGCCGCGGAGCACGACGGCTCGGCCTTCGTCGAGATCTACCAGAACTGCAACGTCTTCAACGACGGGGCGTTCGATGCCGTGCGCGGCAAGCAGGGCCGGGCCAACCAGATCAGGCTCGAGCACGGCGAGCCGATCCGCTTCGGCGCCGAGGACGAACGAGCGGTCGTCCGAGATGGCGACGATGGGCGCCTCTCGATCGCGAGCGGCTCGGAGGCCGGCGACGACGCCGTTCTCGTCCACGACGCGCGCGACCCGAACCCCAGCCAGGCGTTCGCCCTCGCCCATCTGGCCGACCGGCCCACGGGCCCCACCCCGATCGGCATCTTCCGCGCCGTGGAGCGTCCGATCTTCGCCGAGATGGTGACGCGCGAGCTCGAAGCGGCCCGCGAGGGCTTCGGCACGCCAGAGCTCGACGCTCTCTTGCGCTCCGGCGACACCTGGACCGTCGACTAGCGCCTTAGGCCACCTGGACGGATAGTCGAACCGCCCGCAGGAGGCTGGGTCCGCCGTGCCTGCCGTGCCGATCTAGCAAGCAGAAGAGCGTCTGAAGGAGGATCGGCTCGCACAGCGAGCCCCAATCGCATGTTCGACCGTGGAGAGCACCGCCTAAAGCCAGGCGCCGGCTACCTGTGGCGGCTGACGCTCGTTTGCGCGGCGTACTTCGGCCTCGCGAAGGCCGGCCTCGCCTTCGCCTTCGCGAACCAGAGCGTTACCTCGATCTGGCCGCCGACCGGCCTGGCGCTCGCGGCGGTCGTGATCTGGGGCTACCGCATGTGGCCCGGCATTGCCGCGGGCGCCTTCCTCGCGAACATCACGACGGCGGGCTCGATCCCCACGGTCCTCGGGATCACGACGGGGAACACGCTCGAAGCCCTGATCGGGGGATATCTCCTTGTCGAGGTGGCCGACTTTCGCCCCTCCATGGAGCGTGTCCGGGACGTCCTTGCCCTGGTCGTCTGCGGCGCACTCATAAGCACCATGATCAGCGCGACGATCGGCGTCGCGAGCCTCGCCGTATCGGGATTGGTGCCCGCCGGCGAACTGGCCTCGACCTGGAGGGTGTGGTGGTTCGGGGACGTCGGAGGGGATCTTCTGGTCGCGTCCGCGCTGCTGATCTTGGCCTCACGCCCGCTTCTTGCGCGCCGTCCCTCGGTCCGGGCCGAGGCGGTGGCGCTTCTGGCGGTCCTGGTCGGCGTCGACGTCGTCGCCTTCGCCGCGGGCCAGAAGATCGTGTACACGATCTTCCCCGTCCTCTTCTGGATCGCTTACCGGTACCGCCAACCGGGAACGGCGATCGCGGGTCTGATCACCTCCGGCATGGCCGTGTACTTCACGGCCCACGGCCAGGGCCCCTTCATGGGCGGTTCCGAGGACACGGAGCTATTGCGCTCGCAGACCTTCGCGGGCGTGGCGACGATCACCGGGCTGCTCATCGCTGCCCTGGCCACCGAGCGACGGCACGCCGAGGAGGAGCTCCGGCACCGTGCGGAGCATGACCCCCTCACCGGGCTCGTGAACAGCAGGCGGTTCACCGAGGAGCTCAATCGATGCATCTCCTACAACGCCCGCTATCGGGGCGAGGGCGCGGTCATGGTCCTGGACCTCGATCACTTCAAGCGAGTCAACGACGCGCTGGGACACACCGCCGGCAACGAGCTGCTCGCCCGCGTCGCCCACCTGCTGCGCGCGCGCCTGCGAGAGACGGACGTCGTGGGACGCTGGGGAGGCGATGAATTCACCGTCATGCTTCCCCAAACGAGCGAGGAAGATGCGGTCCGCGTCGCGACGGACTTGCGCCAGATGATCGCCAGCGAGGCGGCGATCGTGAGCGGTGGCGAACGACTGGCACTGACGGTCAGCATCGGGGTGGCGCTATTCGGCGATGGCGACGGGCTGGAGCCGGAGCAGGTGCTGAGGACCGCCGACGCGGCGATGTATCGCGCCAAGGAGGCGGGGCGAAACCAGCTCGCGCTGAGCGGACCCCGGCTGAAACGCGGCGACAACCCGCACCCGGCCCACGCCGGAGCTGCGCGCCGGCGCGCAAGCTAGCGGCGCGCGGCTAGCCGGTGCGCGCCGCGGTGCGGGGATTGACGAGCGGCGTGAGGTTCGGCTCGACCTCGTCGCGAACGTACTCGAGGAAGGGCGGCAGCGAGATCTTCTCGCCGAGGCTGTCCGCGGGCTCGTCCACCGTGAAACCGGGCCCGATCGTCGCGATCTCGAACAGCACGCCGCTCGGCTCGCGGAAGTAGACCGAGCGAAAGTAGAAGCGATCGATCACCGGCGTGGGCCTCAGGCCCGCTGCCACGACCCGCTCGCGCCACGCTTCGTGCTCGTCGGGAGGGGACGCCCAGGCGACGTGGTGAACGGTGCCGGCTCCCTGCGTACCGGGTTCCGCGGGGGGCTCGTGGTACGCGTACAACCCCCCGCGGAGCTCGCCCCGCGCCTCCCACAGGAGATCGCCGCGGGGCGAGAACCCCAGCGTCTCCTCGAGGGCCTGGCGGCTTCGCTCGGGCTCCGAGGAGTAGGCGCACACGCCGTCGAATCCCTGAAGCGCAAGCTCGGACGGGACCTCGGGATGCTCAGCGACGAGTGGCTCGTCGTCGACGTCCGCGACGAGCAGCTCGTGCTCGAGGCCCTCCGGATCGTCGAAGCGAAGGGCGGGACGATCCTCCAAGCGGCGGGTCTCGAGGCTGCGCTCCCCCAGGCGCTCCGCCCAGAAATCGAGCGACTCGGAGGATCCGACCCTCCAGACCACCCTGTGGATCATGCCGTCGCCCGCGCGACCAGCGGGAATGCCCGGATACTCGAAGAACGTTATGTCGGAGCCCGGATCGCCGTCCTCGTCGGCGTAGAAGAGGTGGTAGACGGTGGGGTTGTCCTGGTTGACGCTCTTCTTCACCAGCCGCAGGCCCAGAACGCCGGCGTAGAAGTCCACGTTCGCCTGCGCGTCGGCGGTGATCGCGGTCACGTGGTGAACGCCCTCGAGCTTCATGGTCCTGACCTTAGCGCGCCGGCGCTGCGTCCAATCGGTCGGAAACAGCTTGTACGGACCCGAAGTCGATGGGGCGCTAGGCTCGCCCCCACGAACCGCGATTCAGGGAGGCCGATAACCGTCGAGACCACAGCGACCGGCTCCGCCATCGACAGCGCGCGACTCGCGGAGCTAACGAAGCGAGAACGGGAGACGTTCGCCAGCCGGACGAGCCGCTCGCGTGAGTACCTGGCGCGAGGCCGGAAGGTGATGCCGGGCGGCGTTCCGTCGTCGTTCCAGTCGATCGAGCCCTGGCCCGTCTACGTGGAGCGCGGTGAGGGGTCGCGCGTGTGGGACGTGGACGGCAACGAGTACGTGGACTTCCACAACGGCTTCGGCGTCATGTGCGTGGGGCATGCGAACCCGAAGGTGGTCGCAGCCGTGCAGGCCCAGGCGGAGCAGGGCACCCACTTCGCCGCCCCGACCGAGCATTCGATCGCGGTCGCCGAGGAGCTCCAGCGGCGGTTCGGCCTCCCCCAGTGGCGCTTCAACAACTCGGGCAGCGAGGCCACCCTGGACGCGGTCCACCTCGCCCGCGCTGCCACCGGCCGCGACGTGATGCTGAAGATCGAGGGCGCGTATCACGGCCACCACGACCACGTGATGGTCTCGGTCTATCCCGACCTGGAGGAGCTCGGCGACCCGGACCTGCCGAACAGCGTCCCATGCGGAGCCGGATTCCCGAAGGTGCTGACCGATCTGACCCAGTCCGTTCCGTTCAACGACGCCGATGTCCTGGCCCGGATCCTGGAGCGCCTCGAGGGCAAGGTCGCCGGGATGATCATGGAGCCGGCGATGATGAACATCAAGATCATCCCGCCCGTAGACGGCTATCTGGAGCGCGTTCGCGAGTTGACGGCGGAGCACGGGGTGAAGCTGATCTTTGACGAGGTGAAGACGGGCTCCACGATCGCAGCGGGGGGCGCCACCAAGCGGTTCGGGATCGAGCCGGACATGATCGCCCTGGCCAAGGCGACCTTCGCGGGCCTGCCGGGCGGGGCGATCGGGATGACCGGCGAGATCGCGGAGCTGATCGACAGCGGCATGGTGAACCAGTACGGGACCTTCAACGGCAACCCGCTGGTGATGGCGGCAACCGAGGCGGCGCTCACCCAGGTCCTCACGGACGAGGCATATGTGCGGTTCGAACGCACCAACCGGAGGCTTCTCGCCGGCTCCCAGGAGATCATGGACCGCTACGGGATCGCGGGCTATGCCGAGGGGATGGGCGCCAAGGGCTGCGTCGTCTTCGCTCCGGAGCCGATGCGCAACTACCGCGACTACCTCACCAAGATCGACCGGGAGCTCGACGAGCTCGCCTGGCTGTACCACATGAACCACGGCATCTTCATGACTCCCGGCGTAGAGGAGGAGTGGACGCTCTCCGTCGCCCACTCCGGCGAGGACGTCGACCGCTACCTCGCGGCGTTCGAGACCTTCGCCCGCGAGATCACAGGGAACTGAGCGGCCGCACTTCGCCGCCGTCGAAAGGCCGAAGCCGACCCCGGCTAGAGAACCGCGCGGGCGCTGTCCAGGTCGTCGGTTGCCACCACCAGCTTGATGCCGCCGAAGGTGGTGTAGGCGAGCTCGATGTTGACGTTGGCTTCGCCCAGGGAACGGGCAAGGTCGCCCAGGGTCCCGGGCCGATCGTTGAGGTCGATCACCAGGACCTCCCGCTCGTCCGCCACTCCCATGCCGGCGTCCTCGAGGGCCTTGTGCGCGACCGAGGCCTTGTCGTCGGGCACCAGGATATGGATGACCCCCCGGCCCTCCCCCGTCATCGCGCACATCCCCTCGATGTTCACCCCCGCCGAGCCGGTGGCCTCGCCAAGGCGCGCCAGCTCGCCGGGCCGATCCTTGAGCACGATTGTCAGGTCCGTGGGCACCTCGCCTCCGCTCCTCGGGGCGGGGTATATCAGCAGCGGAGGCTCTTCGACGCCTGGAACTGGACGGGTGTCCAGGTTCGGTTCCTCCCCCGGGTTGCCGATAGGGAGGTCGATGGGCGCAAGTTCCCCGCGGGCGCATCGCCAGGGCCAAGGACGGCCGAACGTCGTCCCCATCTCCGGAGGCTCGCCGGCGGCCGGCGGTCCGATCCCGCCGCGCTTCGAGCGCCAGCTTCGCGGCGCGGCGCGGCGACGGCGCGGCGACGAGAGCTCCTGGGTCGCGGTTGCGCGGGTGGACGGCGTGGACCACATCCGCAGGGAGTACGGCGATCCCGCCGCCGAGGAGTTCCTGCGCGGCACCGCCAGCGTGCTGCGCTCCACGCTGCGTGAGTCCGACAAGCTCGCGCCGGTGGCCCGCGCCGAGTACGGAATCCTGCTCGACGCGCCGAGCGGTGACGATGCCGTAGCCGGACTCCAGCGCCTGGTGGAGAAGGTGCGCGAGCTCGCCGGCCGCGATCATCGCTGGAGTACCGGGTCGCTGAGCGTGGGCGTCACCCCGCTGTGGACGGACGAGCCCGCCGCGATCATCGCGCGGGCGCGCACCGCCCTCGAGCGCTCCGGGAGTGACGGCGCGGCTCGGGTCGTGATGGCCACCGCGCTGCGCTGATTCTTCCCCGGTTCGACCCGTCCCGTTGAGCCGACTTGTCGTCACAACTGGACGGGTGTCAACGGGGTAAGCGGTGCGGCGGTGGGTAGCCTGACAGGGATGCCGAATCGACTCGCCGAGGAGACGAGCCCCTACCTCCTCCAGCACAAGGACAACCCCGTCGACTGGTACGCGTGGGGCCCGGAGGCGCTGGAGCGGGCGCGCGCGGAGGACAAGCCGATTCTCGTCTCGATCGGCTACGCGGCCTGTCACTGGTGCCACGTGATGGAGCGCGAGTCGTTCGAGGACCCCGACACGGCGTCCTTCATGAACGAGCACTTCGTCTGCGTGAAGGTCGATCGAGAGGAGCGCCCGGACCTCGACTCGATCTACATGGAGGCGGTACAGGGGATGACCGGCCACGGAGGCTGGCCGCTCACCGCGTTCCTCGACCCGGACGGCGTGCCGTTCTACGGCGGGACCTACTTCCCACCCGAGCCTCGCCAGGGCATGCCCAGCCTCCGGATGGTCATGGAGGCGGTCGTCGAGTCATGGGGCACGCAACGGGAGCGAATTCGTGCTGCCGCGAGGCGCATTCGCGAGCAGCTCGGCGCCGTCAGCCGGGTCGAGCCGTCGACGGAGCCTTTGAGCGCAGACCTCATCGGCACCGCCACGAGCAAGCTGCGGATGATGGCCGACATGCGTCACGGCGGTTTCGGCGGCGCGCCGAAGTTCCCACCGTCGGATGCGCTGGAGCTGCTCCTCGCCCGAGCTGAAACCGACGTGGTCGAGGTGACGCTCGACGCGATGGCACATGGCGGCATCTACGACCAGGTCGGCGGCGGCTTTGCCCGCTACTCGGTCGACGAGGTCTGGCTCGTCCCCCATTTCGAGAAGATGCTCTACGACAACGCCCTCCTCGCACGCGTCTATCTGCACGCTTGGCAGGCGCTGGGACACGAGCGGTACCGCCGCGTCTGCGAGGACACCCTGGTGTGGGCCCTGCGCGAGATGCGGGGACCCGAGGGCGGCTTCCATTCCGCGCTGGACGCCGACTCCGAGGGTGAGGAGGGGCGCTTCTACGTCTGGACTCCGGACGAGATCCGCGAGGCTCTCGATCGTGCAGGGCTGGGCGAGGTCGCCGGCGACGTCATCGCCTACTGCGGCGTCACCGACGCGGGCAACTTCGAGGGCCGAAACATCCTCCACGTCCCCGGTGGGACCGGAGCCGAGGCTCCGGCGCGCCTGGAGGAGGCGCGTCGTGCTCTCTACACCCACCGCTCGCGCCGAGTTTGGCCGGGAAAGGACGACAAGCGACTCACTTCCTGGAACGCGCTGATGATCGCCGCCCTCGCCGAGGCGGGCGCGGCGCTCCCGTGCGCGGACTATCTCGACGCGGCGGTTGCCTGCGCGGAGTTCGTTTGGCGCGACCTGCGGGACGACCGCGGGCGCCTCCTCCGCTCGTTCAGGGATGGCGAGGCGCGCCTGGACGCCTACCTGGAGGACTATGCCTACCTCGTCGAGGCGCTGCTGACCCTGTACGAGGCGACGTTCGACGTCCGCTGGTTCGACGCCGCGCGTGAGACAGCCGACCGGATGATCGAGCTGTTCGCCGACTCCGATCGGGGCGGGTTCTTCACCACCGCCCACGACCACGAGCGGCTCATCGCCCGGCGCAAGGACATCGACGACCATCCGATCCCGTCCGGCAACTCCTCGGCCGCCTTTGGGCTGCTTCGCCTGGCGGAGCTGACGGGCGAGCGCGAGTACGAGCGGCACGCGGTTGGCGTCTTTCGCCTGCTTCACGGCGCGGCGAGCCGGCACCCGCACGCGCTTGCGCATCTGCTGCGAGCGATGGACTTCCACTTCGCTTCCGTCAAGGAGATCGCCCTGGTGGGTCCGCCCGACGGTGACGGGCTCGGCGATCTGGCGGCAGTGGTGCGCACGGACTTCCGCCCCCACGTGGTCCTGGCCGGAGGTCCCGAAGGAATCGAGCGCCCTGAGCTGATGCGCGAGCGCACTGCCGTCGACGGCAGAGCGGCGGCCTACGTGTGCGAGAACTTCGCCTGCCAGCGGCCGGTCACGGAGCCGAACGAGCTCGCCGAAGCGCTAGCGTAGGCGCCCATGGGCGAGGCGCTCCTGTGGGGACTGGCGGGAGCGTCCTCGCTCATGGTCGGCGCCGCCCTGGGACTTCGGTTCACGGCCCCGGCCGTGGTGATCGGGCTGGTGCTCGGGTTCGGCGCCGGGACCTTGATCAGCGCGGTCGCCTTCGAGCTCACGGACGAGGCGTTTAGGCTCGGCGGCGCAGACGCGGTGGCGTTTGGGCTCGCGGCGGGAGCGCTCACGTACTTCGCCGGCGACTGGTACATCGATCATCGTGGGGCCGAGCGCCGCATGAGCTCGAAGGGCCACCAGCGCGAGGGATCGGGCAGTGCGCTCTTGCTCGGCGCGGTGCTCGACGGGATCCCGGAGTCCGCCGTGATCGGAATCAGCCTGCTCGGCGGCGGGACGGTTGGGGTTCCGGTGCTCCTGGCGGTGTTCCTCTCCAACCTGCCGGAGGGACTTTCCTCGGCCACCGGGATGCGGAGAGCCGGCCACCGGCCCACCAGCGTGCTACTCACCTGGCTCTCCGTCGTGGCGGCATCTGGGGTGGCCGCAGCGCTCGGCTATGGGCTTCTGGACGGGGCGTCGGGCAACGCGATCGGCTTCATCGAAGCCTTCGCCGGCGGGGCGGTCCTGACCATGCTCGCAGACACGATGATGCCCGAGGCGTTCGAGAACGGCGGCAAATCGGTTGGCCTGATCACGGTCCTCGGCTTCGCGCTCGCGTATCTGCTGTCGACGCTCGAGTAGCGACTCCTCGCCGGAGGCAACCCGGCCCGGGCCTCCGGAAGCGCGGGGGCACGCCGCAACCCAGCGGGGTTACCCCACTCGATTCCCACCGAGGAGGAGTGCGATGGCTCACGAGTTCAAGCGCGGCGACCGCGTTGAGTGGAACTTTCGCGGCGTCAGGGTGGCCGGCCGGGTGCGACGCAGGCTCACCTCCCGCACCGAGATCGGCGGACAGGTCGTCGCGGCGTCGAAGAGCGACCCCCGCTATCTCGTCAGGACCGAGAAGAGCGGGAAGGAGACGGCGCGTCGGCCGGCCGCGCTGCGGAAGCTCCCGTAGCGCCGGACAGGAAAAGCAGGGCGATCGCGAGGGCCATCGTCACCACGAATCCGCCCAGGCTGGCGACGTTGTCGCTGCTCGAGTAGTGCCCGGTGGTCGTCAGGTGGTAGACGAAGTGCGGGATCGAGTAGGCGATGAACGCGATCAGCGCCACCTGGACGATTCGGCGCTCGAGGAGGATCGCCGCCGCGATGAGGAACACGACGATCGCCAGCGACGCCGCCCCGAAGTCGCGGACCAGGTGCTCGTTGTACGGCGGCAGCGCCGAGACCCAGTGCCGTCCGCCGCCGGGGAAGTCATCGTAGAACGAACGCGGAGCGACGAGCGACCAGGCGGCGATCACCGCGGACGGCAACGCCAGCAGCACCAGGCCGGCGCGCATCGTCCACCGCGGGGTTGGCGCCCGCCGGCTCACAGGCGGCGATTCTGGCGCCGGCTCAGAGGATCGGCAGGAACTTGTCGATCTCCCACGGGGTGACCTGTACCCGGTACTCGGCCCATTCGGCGCGCTTGATCTCGACGAAGCGCTTGAACGTGTGCTCGCCCAGGATCCGGAGGACGAGCTCGGAGTGGGCTGCGATCTCGATCGCCTCGCCGAGCGTCTCGGGCAGCTCCTCGATGCCCCGCTTCTCGCGCTCCTCCGGGGTCAGGTGGTAGAGGTTCTGCTCCATCGGCTCGGGCAGCTCGTAGCCGTGCTCGACGCCCTCGAGGCCGGCATGGAGCATCCCAGCGAAGCACAGGTACGGGTTGCAGGCCGGATCCGGGCACCGAAGCTCGGCGCGCGTGGCCTGCTCCTTGCCCGGGTGGTAGAGGGGCACGCGGATCAGCGCCGAGCGGTTACGCCGCGACCAGGCGAGGTACGTGGGCGCCTCGAATCCCGGCACTAGGCGCTTGTAGGAGTTAACCCACTGGGCGAAGAGCGGCGCGATCTCGCGCGCGTGCTTCAGCTGTCCGGCGATGAACGCCTTGGCAGTCGGCGAGAGGTAGAAGGTGTCGTCGGCGTCGAAGAAGGCGTTCTTCCCGTCCCTGGTGAGGGACTGGTGCACGTGCATGCCCGAGCCGTTCTCGCCGAAGAGCGGCTTGGGCATGAAGGTCGCGTGCCAGCCGTACTTCATCGCGTACTCCTTGACGACGATGCGATACGTCATGCAGTCGTCGGACATCGAGAGCGCGTCCTTGTAGCGCATGTCGACCTCGTGCTGGGAGGGCCCCACCTCGTGGTGGGCGTACTCGACGTGGATGCCAAGCTGCTCCAGCGCCAGGATCGTCTCGCGCCGCACGTCGGAGCCGGCATCGAGCGTCGTCAGGTCGAAGTAGCCGCCCTCGTCGAGGATCTCCGGGGGGCCGTCCTGCGGCTTCGCCGAGCGAAAGTAGAAGTACTCGAGCTCGGGACCGATGTTGTAGGTGTCGAACCCCATCTCCTGCGCGCGCTTGAGCGCGCGGCGCAGGATCCAGCGCGGATCGCCCTCGTACGGATCGCCGCCGGGGACCCGGATGTCGCAGAACATCCGCCCGGTCGCCTTCTCCGCCGGGCGCCAGGGCAGGACCGCGAAGGTGGCCGGGTCGGGCATCGCGATCATGTCCGACTCCTCGATCGGGTTGAAGCCGGTAATCGAGGAGCCGTCGAAGCCCATGCCACCCTCGAACGCGTCGTCGAGCTCCGCGGCGTTGATGGAGAAGCTCTTCAGCTGCCCGAGCACGTCGGTGAACCAAAGGCGGATGAAGCGCACGTCGCGGTCCTTGACGACCTTCATCACGTCGTCGGAGGTCTCGGTCCTCACGGCGGCTGCGCTCGCGTGCATGTGTCCTCCAAGTCGGGTCTGGTGTCCGGGCGGCGCCGCCGGCCGGGGCCGCGGCGAGGGCGGAACCATACCTGCGGCGCCACGCTTGGACGGTG
>WNFU01001538.1_pt1 | contig 32565 bp, 26 predicted proteins | sample 5400121 | NCBI WGS metagenome assembly WNFU01 (sample SAMN13153360, study PRJNA577476) | soil metagenome | isolation source: 100 cm soil or saprolite under grassland replicate 1 | place: USA:California | collected 2016-06-15
CGATCGGCAGCTTGTCCTCGGCGTCCTGAACGAGGCGGCCCGTCTGCGTTTGCAGCAGCTGTGCGAACGTTCCTTCGAGGGAGTCGGGATGCCTGTGCTGCGCGATCACGATGGGCTGATCGAGCTCGTCAGAGATGTCTGAGAGCACACGACCGATTGCCTCGAGCCCTCCCCAGGACGCGCCGATGCAGATGAGCTCGTACAACTAGGCGACCTTTCGGTACAGCTTCTGGCTCGGGTCGAGCTCCTCGAAGCGGTCCGCATGCGGGCTGAAGCGCACCGACTCCTTGTGACCGAGCCCGAGGACGCCGAACGTCATCAGGCTCTCGTAGAAGAGGCGATGGACGCGGTCCTGCAAGATCCGGTCGAAGTAGATCATCACGTTCCGGCAGACGATCACGTTGAACTCGTTGAACGAGCCGTCCGAAACCAGGTTGTGCTGGGCGAAGACGACGTTCTCGATCAACGACCGCTGGAACTGCGCCCCGTCGTACTTCGCGAGGTAGTACTCGGAGAAGGCACGCGTCCCTTCGGCCTTGATGTAGTTCTGCGTGTACTCGCGCATCTTCTCGAGCGGGAACACGCCCGTGCGTGCTCGCTCGAGCACAGACTCGTTGATGTCGGTCGCGTAGATGCGTGTGCGGTCGTAGAGACCTTCCTCCCGCAGCAGGATCGCGAGTGAGTACACCTCCTCGCCTGTCGAGCACCCCGCGACCCAGATACGTGTGAATGGATAGGTCCGGAGCAGCGGCACGACCTTCGTGCGGAACGAGCTGTAGAAGCTGGGATCGCGGAACATCGCCGTGACGTTGATGGAGAGGTCGAGCAGGAGCCGCTCCATGCAGGCCGGGTCGTGCAGAAGCTTCGCCTGCAACGCCGAGATGGTGGAGAGGCCTTCTGCGTAGACGCGTCGCCAGACGCGCCGGCGCAACGAGGCCGGTGCGTACTCGCGGAAATCGAAGCCGTACCTACGGAAGATGCCCTCGAGCAGGAGGGCGAGCTCGATCTCCTCGAGGTCGTCCCGGGCCGGCGGGTGCTCGCTCGAGCCCGCCGGCTCACGGGATGCCCCAGCGGATGTCATGGATCTACTTGTACAGCCAGACTCGCATAAGTGAAAGCAGCTGGTCGGTGTCTACGGGCTTCGTGATGTAGTCCGAGGCGCCGGAGGCGATCGACTTCTCGCGGTCGCCCTTCATCGCCTTCGCCGTCAGCGAGATGATCGGCAGCTGCTTGTACTGGTCGTCTTCGCGGATGGCTCGGATCGTCTCGTACCCGTCCATCTCCGGCATCATGATGTCCATCAGGACGAGATCGACCTCCGGGTTCTCCCGGAGAACCTCGACGCCATCCCTGCCGTTCTCGGCGTAGAGGACATCCATCCCGTGCGCCTCGAGGATGCTGGTGAGCGCGAAGACGTTCCGTACGTCGTCGTCGACGATGAGGATCTTCTTCTCCTTGAAGACCTCCTCCGCCGAGTGCAGCTGCTCGAGCATGCGCCGCTTTTCTTTCGGCAGCTTGCGCTCGATGCGGTGCAGGAAGAGCGAGGTCTCGTCGAGCAGCCGCTCCGGAGAGCTCGCGTCCTTGACGACGATCGTGTCCGCGAACTTCCTCAGCTTGGTCTCCTCCCGGCGGGTGAGTTCCTTCCCGGTATAGACGATCACCGGAATCGAGGAGAAGCGTTCATCTTCCTTGAGCCGCTCGAGCAGGTCGAAGCCGCCCATCTCCGGGAGCTTCAAATCGAGCACCATGCAGTCGAAACGCTGAAGCTCGAGCGTCTCGAGCGCTTCCTCGCTCGAGCCGACGGCGGTCACCTCGACGTCCTCACCGCTGCCGATCAGCTCGACGACGGCCTCCCGCTGAGCCTCGTCGTCTTCGATGACGAGGAGCCGCTTCACGCCACGGTCGAGGAAGCTGAGGATCTCGCCGAACGTCTCCTCGAGTCCTTCCTTCGTGATCGGCTTCTCGAGGAACGCAACTGCGCCCGCTTTGAGCGCGTTCTGCCGGCCGTCCCCGGCCGAGACGATATGCACGGGGATGTGCCGTGTCTCGGGATGGTGCTTGAGGTGATCGAGCACGGTCCACCCGTCCATCACCGGCAGATTCATGTCGAGGATGATCGCGTCGGGCTTGAACTCATGGGCAAGCGCGAGCCCGGAGTCGCCGCGAAGTGCGACAACACCTTTGAAGCCGCGCTCCCGCGCGACCTCGAGCTCCGTCCAGGCCATGTCGGCGTCGTCCTCGACGATGAGCACGACCCGGTCGCCCGCCTGGATCTCGTCCCGATCATCGTGGATCTCGCTCGGCAGGAGCATCGCCGGGTCGAGCTCGGGCTGCTCCTCGATCGCGGGCAGAGCAGGCGGCACGACGGCGTCGCTGTCGGTGTCGGGCGTGAAGGCCACTGCCTCTTGGAGCTCCAAGGCGTCGAGCGCGGCGGGATGCTCGACGTACCTGAAGTTCGCCGGCAGGTAGAGCGTGAAGGTGCTGCCCTCGCCGACCTGGCTCTCGACGTGGATCTCGCCGCCGAGCAGCCGCGCGATCTCCCGGCTGATCGAGAGGCCGAGACCAGTACCGCCGTAGCGCCGGCTTGTTGTCCCATCGGCCTGCTGGAACGCTTCGAAGATGAGGCGCAGCTTGTCCTGCGGGATGCCTACGCCCGTGTCCTCGACGCTGAAGCCGATGACCGCATCCGCGCGCGTCAGTGTTTCGCTCGCGAACTGGCGGCCTTCGGCCAGGGCAATCCGCAGCTTCACGCTGCCTGCGTCCGTGAACTTGAACGCGTTGGAAAGCAGATTCTTCAGGATCTGCAACAGGCGCTGTTCGTCTGTCTCGATCATCGGCGGCACGTCCGCTCCATGCACCTCGATCTCGAGGTCGAGCTTCTTGTCCTGCGCGACTGGCCGGAATGAGCGGTCGACGAACTCGCGCAGCTCCGAGAGCCTGACGTCACCGACGTTGACGTCCATGCGTCCGGCCTCGACCTTCGAGAGGTCGAGGATGTCGTTGATGAGGTCGAGCAGGTCCGAGCCCGCGCTGTAGATGGTGTTTGCGAACTCGATCTGCTTTTCGTTCAGGTTCTGGTCGGGGTTCTCTCCGAGCAGCTTCGCGAGGATCAGCAGTGAGTTGAGCGGGGTGCGCAGCTCATGCGACATGTTCGCGAGGAACTCGGACTTGTAGCGTGACGAAAGCGCGAGTTGCTCGGCCTTCTCCTCGAGTGCGGCGCGGGCGAGCTCGATCTCACGGTTTTTGATCTCGATCCGTCGGTTCTGCTCCTCGAGCAGCTGTGCCTTCTCCTCCAACTCCTCGTTCGTCTGCTGCAGCTCCTCCTGCTGCGTCTGCAGCAGCTCTTCGGACGCCTTGAGCGATGCCGCCTGCTCCTCCAGCTCCTTGTTCGTTTGCTGGAGCTCCTCCTGCTGCGCCTGCAGTTCCTCGGACTGGCTCTGGAGCTCCTGAGTCAGCTGCTGGGACTGCTGCAGGAGCTCTTCGGTCCGCATGTTCGCCTGGATCGTGTTGAGCACGACCCCGATGGACTCGGAGAGCTGCTCGAGGAACGCTTGCTGCACCGGCGTGAAGCGCTGGAACGAGGCGAGTTCGACCACGGCCATCACCTGGTCCTCGAAGAGGACGGGGAGGACGATCACATTCACGGGCGAGCCCTCGCCGAGGCCGGAGGTGATGCGGACGTAATCATCCGGCGCCTGGGTGACAAGGATCGGCTTCAGCTCCAGCGCCGCTTGTCCGACGAGCGCCTCGCCGATCTTGAACTTCATCGGGACGTTCTTGCGCTGCTTGTAACCGTACGAGGCGATCAGGCGGAGGTCGAAGTCGTCGCCCTCGCCCCCGGGCGACTCCATCATGAAGAACGCGCCGTGCTGCGCGCCGACGAGCGGTGTCAGCTCGGACATGATCAAGCGCGAGACCGTCTCCAGGTCGCGCTCGCCCTGGAGCATGCCGGTGAACCGCGCCATGTTGGAGTTCAGCCAGTCCTGCTCCGCGTTGATGCGGGTGGTCTCGGCAAGGTTCGTGATCATCTGGTTGATCGTGTCCTTCAGCTCGGCGACCTCGCCCTCGGCCTCGACGGCAATCGAGCGGGTCAGGTCGCCTTGCGTCACCGCCGTAGAGACCTCCGAGATCGCGCGGAGCTGGGTCGTCAGCGTGCCGGCGAGCTGGTTCACGTTGTCCGTCAGGCCTTTCCAGACGCCCGAGACCCCCTCGACCTTCGCCTGGACGCCGAGCTTGCCTTCGGTACCGACCTCCCTGGCCACACGGGTGACCTCGGCCGCGAAGGTCGAGAGCTGGTCGACCATCGTGTTGATCGTGTTCTTGAGCGCGAGGATCTCGCCTCGCGCATCGACGGTGATCTTCTTCGAGAGCTCGCCCTTTGCTACGGCCGTGGTCACCTCGGCGATGTTCCGCACCTGGTTCGTCAGGTTGTCCGCGAGGGTGTTGACGTTGTCGGTGACGTCCTTCCACGTGCCGGACGCGCCCTTGACTTTCGCCTGGCCGCCAAGCTTGCCCTCGGTCCCGACCTCGCGGGCAACGCGGGTGACCTCGTCCGCGAAGGACGAGAGCTGGTCGACCATCGTGTTGATCGTGTTCTTGAGCTGGAGGATCTCGCCCTTGACGTCGACGGTGATCTTCTTGGAAAGGTCTCCGTTGGCGACTGCCGTCGTCACGTCGGCGATGTTGCGCACCTGAGTCGTGAGGTTCTCGGCGAGGGTGTTGACATTGTCGGTCAGGTGCTTCCACGTCCCGCTGACGCCCTCGACGTTCGCCTGGCCGCCGAGGCGGCCCTCCGTGCCCACTTCCTTCGCGACGCGAGTGACCTCCGCTGCGAACGACCGCAGCTGGTCGACCATCGTGTTGATGGTCTCCTTCAGCTCGAGCACCTCGCCGCGCGCGTTGACGGTGATCTTCTTCGAGAGGTCGCCCGTCGCCACTGCTGTCGTGACGTCTGCGATGTTGCGCACCTGCTCGGTGAGGTTGTCGGCCATTGCGTTGACGTTGTCGGTCAGGTCCTCCCACGTTCCGGACACGCCCTTGACGTTGGCCTGACCGCCGAGGCGTCCTTCGGTACCCACCTCGCGCGCAACGCGGGTGACCTCGTCCGCGAAGGTCGACAGCTGGTCGACCATCGTGTTGATCGTGTTCTTGAGCTCGAGGATCTCGCCCTTGACGTCGACGGTGATCTTCTTGCTCAGATCGCCCGTTGCGACTGCCGTCGTCACCTCCGCGATGTTGCGAACCTGGCTCGTCAGGTTGTCCGCGAGTGTGTTGACGTTGTCCGTGAGGTCTTTCCAGGTGCCGGAGACGCCCTTGACCTGAGCCTGGCCGCCGAGCTTGCCCTCGATTCCGACCTCGCGGGCGACGCGAGTGACCTCGTCGGCGAAGGACGAGAGCTGGTCGACCATCGTGTTGATCGTGTTCTTGAGCTCGAGGATCTCCCCGCGAGCCTCGACGGTGATCTTCTTCGAGAGGTCGCCGGTCGCCACGGCTGTGGTGACTTCGGCGATGTTGCGGACCTGGTCGGTGAGGTTTGACGCCATCCCGTTCACGCTGTGCGTCAGCTGGCGCCACCTCCCGGAGACGTCTTTCACCTCGGCCTGGCCGCCGAGGCGGCCCTCGGTACCCACGTCGGTCGCGACGCGCGTGACCTCGTCGGCGAAGGACGAGAGCTGGTCGACCATCGTGTTGATCGTGTTCTTGAGCTCGAGCACCTCACCCTTGACATCGACGGTGATCTTCTTGCTCAGGTCGCCGAGAGCAACTGCAGTTGTGACCTCGGCGATGTTCCGCACCTGAGTCGTGAGGTTGTTCGCCATGAAATTCACGTTGTCGGTCAGGGCCTTCCAGGTCCCGGAGACGCCCGGGACATCAGCCTCGCCGCCGAGAATTCCTTCGGTACCGACCTCGCGCGCAACGCGGGTGACCTCGTCCGCGAAGGCCGAAAGCTGGTCGACCATCGTGTTGATGGTGTTCTTGAGCGCGAGGATCTCGCCGCGTGCGTCGACGGTGATCTTTCGCGAGAGATCGCCCTTCGCGACCGCCGTCGTGACGTCCGCGATGTTGCGCACCTGATTCGTCAGGTTGTCGGCGAGCTGGTTGACGTTGTCGGTCAACTCGCGCCACGTCCCGCTGACGCCCTTCACCTGTGCCTGGCCACCCAGGCGCCCCTCGGTGCCGACCTCCTTCGCGACACGCGTCACCTCGGCGGCGAACGCGGAGAGCTGGTCGACCATCGTGTTGATCGTGTTCTTGAGGCGGAGAACCTCGCCTTTCACCTCGACGGTGATCTTGCGGGAGAGATCGCCCTTCGCGACCGCCGTGGTGACGTCCGCGATGTTCCGCACCTGATCGGTGAGGTTCGCGGCCATGCCGTTGACACTGTCGGTGAGCGCCTTCCAGGTACCGGCGACGCCGGGCACCTCCGCCTGGCCGCCGAGCTTTCCTTCGGTGCCGACCTGCCGCGCCACGGTGGTGACCTGTTCTGCGAACACACGCAGCGTGTCGATCATGGAGTTGATCGTGTCGGCGAGCGCGGCCACCTCGCCCTTCGCCTCGATCGTGAACTTCTGCGCCAGGTCGCCGTTCGCGACGGCGGTGACGACGCGCGCGATACCGCGCACCTGTGTCGTCAGGTTCGTCGCCATGAAGTTGACGTTGTCCGTCAGGTCCTTCCAGGTCCCGGACACGCCTTTGACCTGGGCCTGGCCGCCGAGGATCCCCTCGGTGCCGACCTCGCGCGCCACGCGCGTGACCTCGTCGGCGAACGACGAGAGCTGGTCGACCATCGTGTTGATCGTGTTCTTGAGGCGGAGGACCTCGCCCTTCGCGTCGACGGTGATCTTCTTCGAGAGATCGCCGTTCGCGACAGCGGTCGTGACCTCGGCGATGTTGCGGACCTGGTCGGTCAGGTTGTCGGCCATGCCGTTCACGGACTCGGTGAGCCCGCGCCACGTTCCGGAGACGCCCTCGACCTCGGCCTGACCGCCGAGCTTGCCGGCCGTGCCCACTTCCTTCGCGACGCGCGTCACCTCCGCGGCGAACACGCGCAGCGTGTCGATCATGGAGTTGATCGTGTCCGCGAGCGCCGCGACCTCGCCTTTCGCCTCAATCGTGAACTTCTGGTTGAGGTTGCCGTCTGCGACTGCTGTGACGACGCGGGCAATTCCACGTACCTGTGTCGTCAGGTTCGTGGCCATGAAATTGACGTTGTCAGTCAGGTCCTTCCACGTACCGCTGATGCCCTTGACGGTGGCTTGCCCGCCGAGCTTGCCCTCCGTTCCGACCTCGCGGGCAACGCGGGTCACCTCATCCGCAAACGAGCGCAGCTGGTCGACCATCGTGTTGATCGTGTTCTTGAGCTCGAGCACTTCACCCTTGACGTCGACGGTGATCTTCTTGCTCAGGTCGCCGTTCGCGACGGCGGTCGTGACGTCGGCGATGTTCCGCACCTGCGTCGTGAGGTTGTTTGCCATGAAGTTGACGTTGTCCGTGAGATCGCGCCAGATGCCCGACACGCCCCTCACGCGTGCCTGACCGCCGAGGATTCCCTCGGTGCCGACCTCGCGGGCCACGCGAGTCACTTCGGACGCGAACGAGCTCAGCTGGTCGAGCATCGTGTTCACAGTCGTGCCGATGCGCAGGAACTCGCCGCGTACCGGCTGCCCTTCGATCTTGAGCGCCATCTTCTGAGAGAGGTCGCCCTCGGCGACGGCATCGAGCACGCGGGAGACCTCGATCGTCGGCCGCACCAGATCGTCGATCATCGTGTTGACCGACCCGAGCGAGTCGGTCCATGATCCCTTGGCACCCTTCATCCGCGCCCGCTCGGTCATCCGGCCCTCGCGCCCGATGACTTTGCTCACGCGGGAGAGCTCGTTCATGAGCCCTTCGCGTCGATCCGAGAGCTGGTTGAACGCCTTCGCCACGTCGCCCATGACACCGCTCTTCTGAGCAGTCAGCCGCACGCCCACCTCTCCGTCCCTCGCTGAGCGGAGAGCCTCGAGCAGCTCCTGCAAGTCCTTCTGCCTGATCTCGACCGTGCGGTTGTCCGCCGCGCGGCGGTTCTGTGCGGGCGCGCCACCTGGCGCCCTCCGTTTCCGGGTCTTCGTGTCTGGTGCGGCAGCCACAGCTGACTCCTTTGTGCGAGGGATATGGGTCCGCCGGTGGACCGTTGGGCGACGCGTCTGCCGGCTAGGAAGGGGTCTTCGCCCCCGAGCGCGGAAATCTTACTCGCGCGCGCGAGTATCTAGACCCGATTTGGTCCGGGCTCGCTAGGCTCGAGCCAGGGCCTGGTCGAGGTCGCGCCAGAGCTCCTCCACCGGCTCTAGGCCTACGCTGAGGCGCAGGAGTCCGGCCGGGACGCGGTCGCCCTCCCAGCGGGCGCGAGCTTCCAGGACGGAGTCGACCCCGCCCAGGCTGGTTGCGTTCGTGATCAGCTCCAGGGAGGTCTCGACCCTTCTGGCCTCGTCGGCCCCGGCGACGTCGAAGGAGAGGAGGCCGCCGAGTCCCGGATACCTCACCGTCTGCACCTTCGGATGGCCTTCGAGCCGACGGGCGAGCTCCGTCGCCGACTCGGTCTGGCGCTGGACGCGGAGCTCGAGGGTCTTGAGGCCACGGAGCAGGAGGAAGCAGGGATCGGGGGCGGCGACGATGCCCGTCCGCGTCCGGAATTCCTTCAGGCGAGCTGCATCCTCCTCGCGCCTGCACACGACCGCGCCCAGGAGAGCGTCGTCATGTCCGGCGAGGTACTTCGTCGCGCTGTGGAGGACGAAGTCGGCGCCGTGCTCCAGCGGCCGGAGCTGGATCGGTGTGGCGGCTGTAGCGTCGACGACCACCGGGGCGGGATGCGCCACCGCGGCTTCGAGATCGGGCATGGTCAGGAACGGGTTCGACGGCGCCTCCAGCCACACGAGCTGCACCCCCTGCGGGGGCGGCCCCGTCTGGTCGAACTCGACGGTGCGGAGGTCCCAGCGTCCGAGCTCCTCAAAGGCGACCCCGGTTCCGAAGTACGCACCCTCGGCGAGCGCGATCGTGTCCCCCGGCGCGAGCAGCGCAAGCACGAGTGCGGTTGTCGCACCCGCGCCCGATGCGAACAGCAGGGCGTACCCGCCGTCGAGCTCGCCGAGCCGGCGCTCCGCCTCGACGCCGGTGGGGTGGCCGTGGCGCTGGTAGTAGAACTCCCCCGGCTCGCCGTCGCGATAGGGCCAGATCGTGGACCGGTCGACGCTCACCCGGCGACTCTATGAGTAAGTGGCTCTGAGCCACAAGCGCCCGTACGGGGCTCCGACACACGTTGTGCACGCCGTTCTCGCTCGCCGACAGCGAGTTAGTGGCTCAGAGCCACAAGCTGTGTGCGGGCCTCAGCATCCCAGCGCTGAGCCGACCTCCAAGATTTGCCAGCGGGAAGCAGTCGAGGAAGTACTCTCCGCGCATGGCGACGACCGACGAGCCGCGCGCGGAATCGACTCAGTCGAAGCTCGATCAGCTTCAACAGCTGCGCGAGGAGGCCGAGAATGCGGGCGGCGAAGAAGCGGCCGAGCGCCAGCGTCAGCAGGGCAAGCTGCTCGCGCGCGAGCGGTTGATCGAGCTGCTCGATCCGGGATCGTTCGTCGAGCTCGACCGCTACGTGCGCCATCGTGAGCCGAACTTCGGGATGCTCGAGCGGCGCCCGTACGGCGACGCGGTGGTCACCGGCTACGGCACGATCTTCGGCCGCAAGGTCTTCGTCTTCTCGCAGGACTTCACCGTCTTCGGCGGCTCGTTGAGCGAGGTCTTCGCGGAGAAGATCTGCAAGGTCATGGACCTCGCGCTCAAGTATGGCTGTCCCGTGATCGGCATCAACGATTCCGGTGGCGCGCGGATTCAGGAAGGCGTCGTCTCGCTCGCGGGCTACGCGGAAATCTTCTGGCGCAATGTTCAGTGCTCGGGGGTGATCCCGCAGATCTCGCTCGTGATGGGACCATGTGCGGGCGGCGCCGTCTACTCGCCCGCGATCACGGACTTCGTCTTCATGGTCGAGGGAACGTCGTACATGTTCATCACGGGCCCCGACGTCGTGAAGACGGTGACCGGAGAGGAGGTGACGTTCGAGGAACTCGGGGGCGCGTCGACCCACGCCTCGAGGTCCGGCGTGGCGCACTTCACGGCTCACGACGAGAAGGCATGCCTGGAGGACGCGCGCTACCTCCTGTCCTTTCTGCCGCAGAACAACATGGATCCGGCCCCATACGCAGAACCTTCGGACGCGCGTGACCGGGAAGAGCTGGAGCTCGACACGCTCGTCCCCGACAGTCCGAACAAGCCGTACGACATGCACGACGTTGTCCGGCGCATCGTCGATGACGGTGACTTTCTCGAAGTGCACCAGCTCTGGGCGGAGAACGTCGTCTGCGGTTTCGCGCGGCTCGGCGGTCATCCGATCGGCGTGGTGGGGAACCAACCGCGCTCCCTCGCCGGCGTGCTCGACATCGACTCATCGGTGAAAGCGGCGCGGTTCGTCCGCTTCTGCGACGCGTTCAACATTCCGCTGATCACGTTCGTGGACGTGCCTGGATTCTTGCCCGGGACGCAGCAGGAGTGGGGCGGAATCATCCGCCAGGGCGCGAAGCTCCTCTACGCCTTTGCCGAGGCGACCGTGCCGAAGCTGACCGTGATCACGCGCAAGGCCTACGGAGGCGCCTACGACGTCATGAGCTCGAAGCACATTCGCGCCGACTTCAACTTCGCCTGGCCGACGGCCGAGGTCGCCGTGATGGGCCCCGAGGGAGCGGTGAACATCATCTTCCGCAAGGAGCTAGAGACCGCAGACGATCCCGAGGCACGCCGCGCGGAGCTCATCGACGACTACCGCGAACGGTTCGCGAACCCATACAGCGCCGCCGAGCGCGGCTACGTGGACGAGGTGATCGAGCCGCGTCGCACGCGGTCCGTGCTGATCGACGCGTTGGAGACGGCGCTGACGAAGCAAGAGCCCAGGCCGCGCCGGAAACACGGCAACATCCCACTCTGAATCCCCCTCAGGGGGTGAGCGCCCGCGGCATGGGTTTCGCCGCGAGCCTCTAAGAGGCGATTGACGCGAGTGCCGGGGCCGCAACCCCTGCGGAATAGGAGATCTCCAGCTCTTCCGCAAAGGCCGCGACAATGCCGGGGTCGAACTGCGTGCCCGCGCAGCGTTCGAGCTCCGCGAGCGCTGCTTCTGAAGAGCGCTTCGGCCGGTAGATCCGGTCGGACGTCATCGCGTCGTACGCGTCGGTGACGAAGATGATCCGGGCGCCGAGCGGGATCTGCGCCCCGCGCAGGCCGTCGGGATAGCCGGCGCCGTCCCACCGCTCGTGGTGGTGGAGCACGAGATCGGCGACGGGATCTACCCCGAGGCTGTCGAGCATCCGGAAGCCGATCTGCGGGTGACGCTCGAGCACGAGCCGCTCGGTGTCGGTCAGCTCGCCCGGCTTGCGAAGGATCTCCTCCGGGATCGCGAGCTTGCCGAGGTCGTGCAGGCTTCCGGCCAGGCGTGTGAGCTCGACCTGCTCTGGAGTGAGCCCGAGCCGGATCGCCACGCGCGCGGCCAGCTCGGCGACGCGCTCCGAGTGGCTGCCGGTATAGGTGTCGCGCGCATCGACAGCCTTCGCGAGCGACGCCGCAGCGCGATAACGCGCGGCCTGGTCGGGTCCCGCTGCGAGACGCTTGAGCTCCGCGAGCTCAACGACGTCGGGCCGGTAGAGGCGCACGCGGTTCTTCCCGTGCTCCTTCGCCCAGTAGAGCGCGCTGTCGGCCAGCCGGATCAGCTCGTCGCGACCGTGCCCCTGGACGGGGAACGTCGCCAGCCCGGCGCTGACCGTGACATTGCCGATGTGTTCGAGATCGAGTTCGGCGGTTCGCTGGACGATCGAGTTCGCCGCCGAGAGCGCCATGTGCTCGTCGTGATCCGCGAGCAGCAACGCGAACTCGTCGCCTCCGAGCCTGAACGCCTCGCCCCCCTGACGCAGCCGGGCCGCGACCTGCGACAGCACACGATCGCCCGACGGATGCCCGAAGCGGTCGTTGATCTTCTTGAAGTCGTCGATGTCGACGAAGCAGAGCGTCAATGGCGCCTCCTGCTCTTCCGCCTTCCGAAGCTCGCGCTGCAGGCGCTCGTGGAAGTGACGGTGATTTCCGAGCCCCGTGAGTGGATCCGTCAGCGCAAGACGCATGGCGCGGAGTGCGCGGTGCGTGGAGCGCTGATACAGCGAGATGGCCAGGAGGGGCCCGACGAGAGCAATCGAGAGCACCGGCGAGCGCTCCCACAGCACGACCAGCATCACCGCGGCCGAAGCCATGAAGGCGAACGGCACCATCGTTGCCTGAGCGTTGTTCCTGATCAGCTGGCGGTACGGCTGGCCCGTGCTGGCCGCGATCGCCGCCGAGATCAGGATGATGTTCACCCACGAGTCCGCGGTGGCCGCGACGACGACGCGAGCCGTCAGCGCACCGACGCTGTCACCGTTGATCGGCGCGATCAGCGCCCCGGCCACGAGTGCCACGATCGAAAGTACCGCGACGTTGAACGAGATGCGCTGGAACGGGCGGTGCTCGAGCAGCTGGATTGTCGCCGTGGCGACCAGGAGCAGGATCGCTCCCGCGGCCCAGCCGTACAGGACGATTGCGCCCACGGCGAACACGAACGTCAAGGAAACGACTCCGCCGCCACTTTCGGCGTTGATCGGCACGGGGAACCGCTCGGCGAGCGTTGCCGCGCCCATCAGCGCTGCGAGACCGATCAGCTCACGACCGCTGTGTGCATTGGTCGCGAACGTGTAACCGGCCGCGATCAGCACACCGAGGCCCCCCAGACATACGGGGAGGATGAGAGCGGTAAGCCGGCGTGGCGTGACCGCCTGGGGGGTCACGTCAGGCTACAGCCAGGTGAATTGCTCGATTGAGTCCCACGTGAACTGCCCGAGGAGTGCTGCAACCAGCACCAGGACTGCCACGAGGACGATCGACTTGGGCTTCCATTGCAACATTTCGAGATACCTCCGTGAGGACCGCCAGACCGCGAGATTCTCTCGTGCAGGGCCTATGCCGCGTATCCCTCCATAGGGGGATTTGCAGGCAGTACGACTTACGAAGAGGAAACGAGACCCGCCTCGGCGAGAGGCCGCCGGCCCCACGCGAAGCGCTTTTCATACCAGCCCGACAGCGTTGCAACCGCGACGCCGTAGCTCGAGGAATGGATGAACCAGCCGTTCCCGAGGTAGATGCCCATGTGGTTGACCTGGCCCGGTTTCGACCTCGGTCCTTTCGGTCCGAAGAAGATCACGTCGGCCGGCTCGAGTTTGGCGAAAGCGATTCGCTTGGCGGCGGGTACCTCGCCGCTCATTGCGTAGGTCGTCCTTCCCTTGAGCGTTTCCGAAAGCCGGCCCGCGTTCGGGTACGGCTGCACCTTGTAGACCCGCCAGACGAAGCCCGAGCAGTCGAAGCCGCCGTGAACCTGTGGGCCAAAGGGCGAGTCCTGGAACTCGCTCTCGCCACCCCAGACGTACGGATAGCCGATGAATCGGGCTGCTGTGGTGAGGACTCGCTTCTGCCAGGGGGTCAGTGCAGGCAGGACAAAGCTGGTCGCGAGCTCTTGCGTGCTCCCCGATTCCCACTCACCGAACCGCAGAATGCGTGCCGCTGAGAAGGCGGCTTCGGCTCGGGTTGCGGCCTCGTTCGGTAGGAGCTCGAGTGCGTCCAATGAGGCCGGGTGGTTCGTGCGCAGGCCGAGCAAACGCGAAACGGCCTCGGTTCCGAAGCGTGCTGGCGGGGTGAGGCCGGCCGTCTTCGCACCCTGAGTGAAGAGCTTGGCAGCGTCACCGAGGCCAAGCGTCGTCACCAGCCTCGAGTCGAGGGCCGTCATCGTGACGGCCGCCGCAGGCCTGCTCGGCGCGGCCGGCGCCGCGTGCGTCAGGCCCGCGACGAGCGTCTCGAGTGCCCCGCGGGTGAGCGGATCGTTGGGCCTGGCGGCGATCTCCTTGGTCATGAGGCCTGCAGCGACGACGGCTTTCAGCTCGGCGTACGCCCACGAGGTCGCCGGCCTGGCGGCGGCGGCCGGCGACGTCGTGAGCAGCGCGACGAGCGCGCAGACGTAGGGGATGAAGCGGCGCATCCTCGTTCCGTATCGGCGACCGGACACATCCCTTTAACCTGGGGGCGAATGGACGTCGAAATCACCCCAGAACCAAGCGAAGAGGAGCGCGAGGCGATCCTGGCCGCCCTTGCGCCGGCCCGGGGCGAGCCGGAGCGGCCTCCACCCTGGCGACAGGCGGGCCTAGGACCAGAACAGGACGATCAGGCGGCCGCGCTGCCTCTCCAGAGGCGCGGCGCGGCCCGGGCGTAGTCGAGCCCCGAGATCCACGTCAAGACCACGGCGACGAGAAGCGCCCACCAGGCGATGTCGTCGCGCCAGGCGCCTGCCGCGGCGAATCCGCCGATCGCGGCAGCGACCGCCTGGGACCAGGTCTTGAGCTTGCCGAGGTCGCGGGCCTGCAACACGACTCCCCGCTCGAGCGCCGCCAGGCGCAGCGCGGTGACCAGGAACTCGCGCACCACGATCAGCGCAACCATCCAGCCGGGCACGACGCGTTGGTCCACGAGCATCACGAGTACGGCGAGAACGAGGATCTTGTCGGCGGCCGGATCGAGCAGCGAGCCGAGTGGAGAAGAATGGCCTCTGCTTCGCGCGATCCGTCCGTCGAACCAGTCCGTCGCCATCGCGGCGGCGAAGAGGGCGGTGGCCCAGTAGTTATGACCGTCGAAGTTCCAGGCGTAGAACAGAACGACAAACGGGACTGAGGCAGCGCGCGCGACTGTCAGCACGTCGGGGAGGCTCATCGGCCGATCCTCGGCCGATGAGGGGAAGGGGCGTCGGGGGAAACCGTGAGGTTTCCCCGCTTCTTGTCCTCAGCCCAAGCGGCGATCTCAGCGGCGCGAGGGCTGAGGGGTGACCTAAAGAAGGGGGCTCGTGGGGGAAACATGGTTTCCCCCACGGGAGCGAGCCGAAGGTGAGCGACCACGCTAGAGAGAATACGAGCGCATGCCGGTTTTCAGCAAAGTCCTCGTCGCCAATCGTGGAGAGATCGCGATCCGCATCTTCCGGACGTTGCGGGAGCTCGGAATCGGGACCGTGGCCGTGTACTCGGAAGCCGACCGCGGGGCGGCCCACGTCGCCTACGCGGATGAGGCCTTTCTCGTCGGTGGCGGTGCCCCGGCAGAGAGCTATCTGAACCAGGATCGGATCCTCGACGCGACTCGACGGGCGGCGGCCGAGGCCGTTCACCCGGGGTACGGTTTTCTCGCCGAGAACGCCGGGTTCGCGCGCGCGTGTGCGGATCAGGGACTTGTCTGGATTGGTCCTCCGCCGGAAGCGATCGACGCGATGGGCTCCAAGATCGAGGCGCGCGAGCGCATGAGCCTCGCAGGGGTTCCGATCATCCCCGGAGTGACCGAGCCGGTCGAGTCCGCGGATGAGGTTCGGCGCCTGGGCGACAAGCTCGGCTGGCCCCTTGCGATCAAGGCGTCCGCGGGCGGAGGCGGGAAAGGCCTGAAGGTCGTGCGCGAGGCTTCCGAGGCCGAGCGAGCCTTCGAGTCGGCGAGGCGCGAGGGGGAGGCCTACTTCTCCGATCCCGCTGTCTACGTCGAGAGCTATCTGGAGGATCCGCGCCACGTCGAGTTGCAGGTGCTCGCCGACGCGCACGGCAACGTCATCCATCTCGGCGAGCGCGATTGCACGATCCAACGCCGGCACCAGAAGCTCGTCGAGGAGACGCCGTCGCCGGCAGTGGATGCGGAGCTTCGCGAGCGCATCGGTGCGATTGCCGTCGAGGCGGCCCGCGCGGTGGCCTACCAGAGCGCGGGCACGATCGAGGGCCTGCTCACCCCCGCCGGCGAGTACTTCTTCCTCGAGATGAACACGAGGATTCAGGTCGAGCACGCGGTGACGGAAATGGCCACAGGGCTCGACCTCGTGCGCGAGCAGGTTCTGATCGCCGCGGGCGAGCCGCTTTCATTGACGCAGGAGGACGTGCGGCTCACCGGGCATGCGATCGAGTGCCGGATCAACGCGGAGGACGTCGCGAACGGATTTCTGCCGGCGCCGGGACAGATCGGCGCCTATCGAGAGCCGGCGGGCCCCGGCGTGCGTGTGGACTCCGGAGTGGTCGCCGGCTCTGAGGTGTCTCCGCTGTACGACCCGATGATCGCCAAGCTTGTCGTCCATGGTGTCGATCGCGAGCACGCCCGGCGGCGAATGCTGCGTGCGCTGGACGAGTTCGTGATCGGTGGCGTCAAGACGCTTGTCGGCTTTCACAAGGCTTTGCTGACGCATCCCTGCTTCGTCCAAGCTGAGACGTGTCACGGGCTCGTCGAGTCGGAGCTCATGGCAGCACGCGCAGCAGAGCTCGAGACCGGCCGCCCCGTCGCGTCCGAGGTCGCCGGGTCAGCAGCGATGCGCGAGAGCGTCCGCTTGATCGAGGTCGACGGGCGTCGCTTCGAAGTTCGCGTGGTCCGGCCCGAGCCGGCCTTCGCGGAGCTCGCCCGGCGCAGGCGCGAGCGCGAGGCTGGCCACGGGGCTGCCGGTGCGGGGAAGGACGCCGTGGTCAGCCCCATGCAGGGAACGGTCCTGGCCGTCGAGGTGGAGGAAGGCGAGGACGTTGAGGCCGGGCAGGTGCTCTGCATCGTCGAGGCGATGAAGATGGAGAACGATGTGCGCGCGCATCGCGCCGGCCGTGTGACGGAGCTGTCGGTCGCGCCCGGGCAGCCGGTCAAGACCGGCCAGGTGATCTGCGTCGTCGCTTCGGACTGAATCGGCGCGGATCCGACACAGACGAGTCGGTGTTTCCGCGGTATCGTCGACCGCGAGCGGGCGGTGGGAGCAACCCCCACCCGGGTGGGGCCGCGCGCGTGTAACTGGGTACTCCTCGAGAGCCCGCCTTGACCGGCAGCTCGCGGAGTCGGACTGCGCGTTCGACGCACGGCGGCCAGTACACTCGCCGCGCCCCGTGGACCTCTACGAGTACCAAGGCAAGGAGCTCTTTCGTCGCTTCGGGATCCCCGTGTCCGACGGTCGGCTTGCGACCACACCCGAGGAGGCGCACGAAGCTGCCGAGCAGCTCGGTGGGCCGGTCGTCGTCAAAGCCCAGGTCCTGACGGGGGGCCGGGGCAAGGCGGGCGGCATCAAGCTGGCGGACGATCCAGCTGACGCTGAACTGAAGGCCGGCGAGATCCTCGGCCTGGACATCCGCGGCCACATCGTCCGCAAGCTCTGGATCGAGAAAGCGTCTGACATTGCGAAGGAGTACTACCTCTCGGTCACGTTCGACCGAGGCGAGAAGAAGCCGCTCTTCATGCTGACGACCGAGGGCGGCGTCGAGATCGAGCAGGTCGCCGAGGAGAGTCCCGATGCACTTGCGCGTCTCCACATCGACCCGCTCGAGGGCTTCCAGCCGTATCAGGCCCGCCGCCTGATCTACGAGGCCGGGATCGACAGCCTGGATGAACAGAAGCAGATCCTCGGGATCATCGAGAAGCTCTACGCCTGCTTCGTCAGTGCCGACGCGATGCTGTGCGAGATCAACCCGCTGATCGTTACCCCCGCGGGGGAGGTGCGCGCCCTCGACTCGAAGTTCACCGTCGACGACAGCGCGCTCTTCCGCCACCCGGACATCGCCGAGATGCGCGACGTCGCGGCAGCCGACCCGCAGGAGGCGCTTGCTCGGGAGAAGGGGGTCACGTACGTGAAACTCGACGGGGAGGTCGGGATCCTCGGCAATGGGGCGGGGCTGTCGATGGCGACGGTCGACGTTGTCGTGGTCGTGGGCGGAAGGCCGGCGAATTTCTGCGACCTCGGCGGTGGCGGCGACGCGCAAGGGGTCGTCGATGCACTCGAGGTGATCACGAGCGACGACCAGGTGCGCTCCATCTTCTTCAACATCTTCGGCGGGATCACGCGCTGCGACGAGGTGGCGCGCGGGATCCTGGCCGCCCTGAATCACATGAAGATCGAACTCCCGATCGTCGTCCGCCTCGACGGGACGAACGCCGACGCGGGACGCAAGCTTCTCACCGACGCGGCCCCGCCAAACCTCCACGTCGAGCCGACGATGCTGGAGGCGGCACAACGGGCTGTCGAGTTGGCCGCTAAATGAGCGTCGCTCGCCTCCGGCTCGCTCCCGTGGGGGAAACCATGTTTCCCCCACGCGCGCCCTTCTTCAAGGATCGCCTCGACCCACGCGCCGCTGAGATCGCCGCGTGTGCCGAGGAGGAAGAGGGGGGAAACCTCACGGTTTCCCCCGGTGCCCCTTCCCTTGCTCATAGGGCAGAGGGCGCCCAATGAGCGACGTCTGGAGCACGCGCGCCCAGGCGTTCCGGGAGAGCCCGACCCATCGCGAAGGACCGGATCTCGACCTGCTCGTCGAGTGGTGCGATCCCGGCCACGACGTGAAGGTGCTCGACGTCGCCACCGGGGGAGGCCATGTCGCACGCCGTCTGCGAGAGGAAGGGTGCACCGTCCTGACGGTCGATCCCGCGCCTGGAATGCAGCCGGACGTGCTTGCACCGGCCGAGGACCTGCCGTTCGAAGACGGAGCGTTCGACGTGGTCACGTGCCGAATTGCTGCCCATCACTTCCAGGACGTCCGGAAGGCTGTCGCCGAGATGGCGCGCGTGACCCAGCGACTCGTAGTGATCGAGGACAACGTCTTCACGGATGAGCGCGTGGAGGAGGCCGAGCGCCTGCGCGACCCGACGCATGTGCGCTGCTATTCCGAAGAGGAGTGGAAGGAGATGCTCACGGACGCGGGCCTGGAGGTCGAGCAGGTCGTGCATTTCGAGCGCCGGCCCGTGCTCGACGACTGGCTGGCCCGGGTGGACACGCCGGCGGAGGACGCCGAGCGAGTGCGCTCCCTGCTTGCGGACCGCGTCGAGGAAGGCGTGCTGCCGCTCCAGTCGATCGTCGTCAAAGCCCGGCGAAGTCAGAAATAGTGGCCTGATGGCGATCATCGTCGACCGAGACACGCGCCTCGTCGTCCAGGGACTCACCGGCAGCGAGGGCCGCTTTCATGGTCTCCGCAACCGCAACTACGGCACGAAGGTCGTGGCCGGCGTGACCCCCGGCAAGGGAGGTCAGGACGTCGAAGGCATTCCGGTCTTCAACACGGTGACGGAGGCAGTCGACGAGACCGGCGCGAACACGACGCTCATCTTTGTTCCCGCGCCCTTTGCCAGGGACGCCGTCTACGAGGCGGTCGACGCTGGCATCGGCACCGTGATCTGCATCACCGAGCACATCCCGGCACACGAGATGCTGCGCCTGTATACCTACCTGCGCGGCAAAAGCGTGACGATGATCGGCCCGAACTGCCCTGGTGTTCTCTCTCCGGGGAGGGCCAACGTCGGAATCATTCCGGGCGAGATCTTCAGGGAGGGCGCCATCGGCCTGGTTTCGCGCTCGGGGACGCTGACGTACCAGATCGGCCACGAGCTCACTCAGCTCGGTCTCGGCAACTCGACGATCGTCGGGATCGGCGGTGACCCGGTCGTGGGCTCCTCGTTCATCGACATTCTCGACCGCTTCGAGTCGGATTCCGAGACGGAGCTGATCGTGCTCGTGGGGGAGATCGGCGGCGATGAGGAAGAGAAGGCAGCGCGGTTCGTCGAGCAGCACGTGACGAAGCCGGTGCTCGCTTACATCGCGGGCTTTTCCGCACCGCCGGGCAAGACCATGGGCCACGCGGGCGCGATCATCTCCGGCTCGTCCGGGACCGCCCCTGCGAAGAAGGAAGCGCTCGAGGCGGCGGGCATCGAGGTGGGCACCACGCCGACCGAGGTCGCCCAGCTCGTCGCAGATCGCTTCGGCGCGAGGGCTTAACGAACGTTCAGATTCGTTTCGTAGTCCCGCTCGCAGTGCACCGCCGTGCCGCTGCGTTGTCCGCCGCACTCCTGGTCTCATTCGCGCTCGCTCTGTTCGGGCTAACGGGGCCTGCGGCGGCGGCTGAGCCCACGTACGACCCCATGTCGTGGACGAGCTACGGCTATGACAATCAGCTCGGCAACGCCATCCAGACGAAGACCCTGACCCAGCGCGCTGTCAAAGGGCTCGAACTGGGGTGGTCACTCCAACTGGACGGCCCCGTCTTCGCATCTCCGCTGGCTGCCCGTGTGGATGGGAAGCAGCTCGTGTTCGCGGCGACCGAAGCGGGGACGGTGTACGCGGTCTCGGTCTCGAGTGGAGAGATCGCCTGGCAGCGGAGCCTCGGCACGGTGCAGACCCTCGAGTGCGGGACCTGGGGCATCACCTCCACCGGCGCGATCGATCTCGATCGGCGCCTTCTCTTCGAGGTCAGCGCCGACGGGATGCTGCACGCGCTCGACCTGGCGACCGGCGACGAAGCCCCGGGCTATCCGTTCCCGCTCGTGACGAACAACAAGTACGAGTACGTGTGGGGCGGGCTTCGCATCGCCAACGATCGCCTCTACGTGGTGGTCGCCTCGTACTGTGACGCCGGTCCGCCCGGGGGGTCGATGCCGGAAGGGCGTCTGTTTGCGGTTCCGCTCGAGCAGCCGGGCGAGATCGCCAGCTGGGACCCGGTGCCCGGACCCGGCAATCTGGGCGGCATGTGGGGCTGGGGCGGGGTGTCCGTCGATCCCGGCAGCGGCGTGGTCTTCACCGGCGTCGGAAACTCGTACGTCTGGTCGGACGAGTGCAGCTGCTATGTGGACAACGCCGGCTACGGGAACGAGCTGGTCGCTCTGACGCCGGACCTCTCGCGTGTGGTCGACTCGAACGATCCGGGCATCGCGGCAACGGGGGACTCCGACTTCGGCGCCGCACCGCTGCTGTTCCAGCCGCAGGCCTGCGCGCCCCTTGCCGCCGCCAATAACAAGAACGGCACGCTGTACATCTGGGAACGCGACCGGCTTTCAGCAGGACCGCTCGTGTCGATCCCGCTCGGTGACGGGATCGCGGCCTTCATCGGCACGCCCGGGTGGTCAGCGGCGAGGCAGATGATCTACGCCGCGCAGTCGGTGATCCACGAAGATGGCCAGCGGCTCGGCAACGGTGTCACCGCGTGGCACGTCGACCCCGGCTGCGGTTTCCGGCCAATCTGGAGGAGGGCGCTCGGTGACGGCAACCAGGCGACGCCGCTCGTGGTCGGTAACTCGCTGTTCGCCACGGGCGGCCGCCCGGGCGGGTTCTTCGCTCTGGAGGCGGGGAACGGCTCCCTCCTCTGGAGCTATCCGACCAAGGGTCGGACGCTCGCAGCCATGATCAGCGTCGCGGGAGCGGTGTTCGGCGCGGACACCGCGGGAGTCCTCTACGCGTTCGACCCTGGCCCGAGCCTGCGCGGTTCCGGCTCGAACCACCGTTTCCGCGCCTGACCGGTCCTCGCCCTACACTCGGTGGGGTGGAGACGATCTCGTTCGCACGCGGCGTGCCTGCGCCGGAATGCATCCCCGTGGCAGAGCTGGCGGACTGCGCGCGTGCCGCCCTCGAGCGCGACGGCCCGACGGTGCTCTCGTACGGTCCCGCCGGCGGATACCAACCGCTCCGGAGCTGGATCTCCGAACGCCATGGTGTCGATCCCGCGCGTGTGCTCGTGACGAACGGGTCACTGCAGGGAATGGTCTTCCTGGCGGAGCGGTTTGCCGGGCAGCGGGTCATCGTCGAGTCCCCGACTTACGACCGGCCGCTGAAGATCCTGGCCAGCCGCGGTATCGAGGTGACTGCCGTTCCGATGGACGACGACGGTCTGGATCTCGACGCACTCGAACAGGCGCTCGAAACCGGGGCCAGGCCGGCTTTTCTCTACACGATCCCGACCTTCCAGAATCCGAGCGGCAGGAGCCTGGCTGCGGAACGCAGGCGGCGACTCGTCGAGCTCGCGCGGGAGCGCGAGCTGCTCGTGCTCGAAGACGATCCCTACGGCCTCGTCCGGTTCGAAGGCGATCCACCGCCGACGCTCTTCGAGCTCGATGGGGGTGAACGCGTCATCTACTCCTCCTCCTTCTCGAAGACGATCGCTCCGGGGCTCCGCGTCGGCTATTTCGTGTTGCCCCTCGCCCTCGAGGATGAGCTGGAGGCGATCGCCGTGTCCACCTACATCACCCCGGTCCTGCTCGGGCAAGCCACCGTGTACGAGTTCCTTCGACGCGGCAAGTTCGAGTCCAATCTCGAGCGGGTGAGCTCGCTCCTCGGCGCCCGCCGCGACGCGATGCTCGAGGCGCTCGAGCGCGAGCTCGCCGCTGCGCGCTGGAGCCGGCCCGAGGGCGGTTACTTCGTCTGGCTCGAGCTGGCCGGGAACGTCGATGCCGGCGCCATCCTGGATCGCGCCGCCGCAGCGGGCGTGACGTTCGTCAAGGGAGCCGATTTTGGCGGGACTGCGAACACAGCCCGGCTCGCATTCAGCTACGTATCGCCCGAGGAGATTCGAGTGGGCGTGCAGCGACTCGCCGCGCTGGTCGCGGAGCCGGTCGCGGTGTAGTCAGCTCACCGTCGCCGGCTGGACGAAATCGGCAAGCGGGCGCGGAACCAGGCGGGGTTGGCGCGGGGGAACGAGGGAGCCCCGGCTGTGCAGCCGGAACGTTGGACAGGGGGAGTCGGTAGGGAGTGCGCAAAGGCCCGCGCGACGGAAGTAGCAGTCGTCGCAGGTCACGTTGGTCGCCTTGCTCAATTTTTTCTCGCCTGCCTAGCGTCGAGGGGGCCGCAGTAGCAAGGCGTGATACTACGAGGGCGGCCGTCCCAGAAAAGGGTTGTCGCGGATGAAAACTACGCACTTTCCTGCAGTTTCAATCCGCCCAAAAGTGCGTCTAGCTAGTCCTTCGGCGGCAATGTTGCCAGCGCCTGCAACGCCTGTTGAAAAGTCTCCACAGGAATGATCCGCAGCCCGTGCGCATAGCGCTTCGCTTCGCGTGCGTTGTCCCCATCCGTAGGCACGAGGAACACGTCGACGTGGGCCTGGCGTGCGCCAATCGTCTTCTGCTTCACGCCGCCGATCCTCGTCACAGAGCCGTCGAGCTGAATCTCCCCGGTGGCAGCGACCTTGTAGCCGTGGTCGACGTCGCGTCCCCGTTTTTCGAGCAACTCGAGCGCGAAAGCCAAGCCGGCCGAGGGTCCGCCGACGTCGCCGAGAGAGAAGCGGATGGTGAAGGGAAAGTGAACCTCGAACGCCTGGATCGGCAGCACGCCGATGATCGGCCGCTTCGGCTCGCTGTCGTCGCTGATCGTCCGGATTGCGAACGTGCGCCGCGCTCCGGCTCGTCGGATTCTGAGCCGGACGACGTCGCCGGCGCTATGCCGAGCAAGAACCGCGCGGAGGTCAGCACGGTCGCGGACGACCTTGCCGTCTGCAGCGACGATCACGTCTCCGGATTTGAGGAGGCCGACCGCATGCGAGTCGGACGTGACTGCCACAACGCGCAAGCCCCCGAGCCGGATCGGGATCGGGTAGCCGAGCGTCCGCAGAGCCACCGTCGAAGCGACGACCTGCGACAGCTTCATGTCCGCGAGTTCCAGCTTGATGCGCTCCCGGTCGGAGATCCCCGGCTGGACGAGCTGCTCGCGCTTGATGACGTCCGCACCCTCTGGACGGACGGCAGGGACGACTGATTCCAGCAGGGTCGCGCGCTTGACGAGCACGTCCACGTAGTAGATCCCGCCGCCGTCCTGTTGCGTCTTTCCGCCGGACACACTCACGAGCCCTGCGAGCGGATGGGCCTCGTCCGGGATCTCCAGGTACTCGTCCGTTCGATGGACAACGAAGAAAGCGAGCGTGGCCGCGATGACGAGGGCGGCGGCCGCCAGGAGTCGGAACGGCGTCAATGCGCGCGCAAGCACGTGCCGAGGATAGTCTCGACTCAGAGGAGGCCGCGCGAGAGGCCGCCGTCGACCAGGACGGTTGTGCCGGTCACGTACTGCGCGCGGTCCGAGGCGAGGAAGCACGCGACGTCGCCGAATTCCTGTGGCGTGCCCCAGCGACCGAGCGGTATGGCCTTCACGTCGGCTTCGCTCGGGCCTTCGGGGTAGAGCTCTGCGAGCCGTGCGGTCTCGATGCGCCCCGGCGCCACGCAGTTCACGGTGATCCCTCGCGGGCCGAGATCTCGCGCGAGCGACTTCGCCCAGCCGGTCAGGCCTGGCCGCACCGCGTTCGACAGCGCAAGATTGTCGACCGGCTCCTTCACTGCGATCGACGTGAAGAACAGGATGCGCCCGGCAGGGCTCTGCTCCAGATGCGGCAGGCAGAGCTCGACGAGGCGAACGGCGGGGACGAGGAGGAGCTCGACGGCTTCCTCGACCGCGGTGGCGGTCACGTCGGCGGCTGACCCGGTCGGCGGACCGCCGCTGTTCCAGACGAGGATGTCGACGCCGCCGAAGGCCACCACAGTCTGCTCCACTGCCGAGGAGAGGTGACGAGGATTCCTGACGTCACCGCGCACGGCGAGTGCGCCGATCCTGTCCGCCTCGCGTTCGAGGAGGTCGCGCCGGCGCGCGAACATGGTGACGTTCGCTCCCTCGCCGGCGAGCGCCTCCGCCGTGGCGAGGCCGAGGCCCGAGGAAGCGCCGCACACGATGGCCGTGCGGCCTCTGAGACCGAGATCCACTACGAACTGAGGACGCCGACGACCTCGCGCACGGCGTCGGCCGACTCGTTCAGCATCGTTTGCTCCTCTTCGCTCAGGTCCAGCTCGACGATCTCTTCGACGCCCCCGGCACCGAGCTTCACCGGGACGCCCATGTAGAGCCCGTCGATGCCGTACTCCCCTTCCAGATAGGCGGTGCACGGCAGGACACGCTTTTCGTCCAGGATGATGGCGCTGACCATCTGGGCGGTTGCGGCGCCGGGCGCGTACCACGCGGAGGTTCCGAGCAGGTTGACGACCTCGCCGCCGCCTTTTGCCGTGCGCTCGACGAGCTCGTCGATCCGATCCGCGCTGACGAGTTTGGTCACCGGCACGCCGCCGACAGTCGTCGCCGAAACGACCGAGACCATCTGGTCGCCGTGGCCGCCGAGGACGAGGGCCTGAACATCCTTGACAGACGAATGCGTCTCCCAGGCGATGAACGTGCGGAAACGGGCGGTGTCGAGGACTCCGGCCTGGCCGAACACGCGCTCCCTGGGAAGGCGCGAGACGTTCTTCGCGACGTGGCACATGGCGTCGAGTGGATTCGAGACGACGATCAGGATTGCCGCGGGCGAATGCGCGATCGCCTGCTCGGTTACCGATCCGACGATCTTCTCGTTCGTCGTCACGAGGTCGTCACGGCTCATGCCGGGCTTGCGCGGCACGCCGGCCGTGATGACGACCACATCTGAACCAGCGGTCTCCTCGTAGCCGTTCGACCCCGTGACGTTCGCTTCGTAGCCGAGCACGGGTCCCGCCTCGTTGATGTCGAGAGCGATTCCCTGCGGCAGGTTCTCGACGATGTCGACGAGAACGACGTCGGCATAGTCGCGGCGCGCGACCTCTTGGGTGACCGTTCGTCCCACCATGCCCGCTCCGACGACGGTGACTTTCCGGCGTCCCTCGAACGGCCGGAACTCGTGCCGACCCGCATCCATCTGCTTGCTCATCCCACCCTCGCTCCGAGCTTGTCGATGATCGCGTCGGCGACCTCACTGGTCCCGACTGCCGTCGGATCGTCCCGCCTCGCCTTCATGTCGTAGGTGACGTTCTTCCCCTCGCGGATGACCTCGGCGATCGCCTGCTCGAGGCTGTCGGCCGCGTCCTGCTCTTCCAGGTGTCGCAGCATCAGCATCCCGGAGAGCATCTGCGCCATCGGGTTGGCCTTGTTCTGGCCTGCGTACTTCGGCGCTGAGCCGTGTGTCGGCTCGAAGATCGCGATGCCCTCACCGAAGTTCCCACCCGGTGCGAGGCCGAGACCGCCGATCATGCCGGCGCACAGGTCCGAGACGACGTCCCCGTAGAGATTCGGGAGGACCAGCACGTCGTACTCCTCGGGCCGCTGGACGAGCTGCATGCACATGTTGTCGACGATGCGATCATCGAACTCGATATCGTCGTTCTCCGCGGCGACCTCGCGTGCGACGCGCAGATAGAGCCCATCCGAGAACTTCATGATGTTCGCCTTGTGGACGGCAGTGACCTTGCGGCGGCCATTCCGGCGCGCGTAGTCGAACGCGAACTGCACGATGCGCCGGCTTCCCGTGATCGAGATCGGCTTGACCGAGATGCCTGCATCGTCGTGCGCGAGGCTGCCGCCTTTCGACTTGATCCACTGAATGAGCTCGACCGCGTCCTGAGAGCCTTCCTCGTACTCGATCCCGACGTAGAGGTCCTCCGTGTTTTCGCGGACGACGATCAGATCCACCTCTTCGAAACGCGTACGGACGCCTGGATAGGTCTTGCACGGACGGACCTGACCGTAGAGATCGAGGCTCTTGCGAAGCGCGACGTTCACGGAGCGGAAGCCGCCTCCGACCGGTGTTGTGATCGGGCCCTTGAGGGCGACGCCGGTTTCGCGAATCGCGTCGAGGACGTCGTCGGGCAAGGGGTTTCCGGCGTACTTCTCCATCACGTCAGCTCCGGCCTCGCGCACGTCCCACTCGAACTCGACCCCGGTCGCCTCGAGCACGCGGCGCGTCGCCTCGGTCAGCTCTGGCCCGGTTCCGTCACCGGGGATGAGGGTCACGCGATGCGCCACGGCGGGCCGGACTCTAACGAGGCCCGGTAGAGTCCGGCGCCGGCATGACCCTCATGCAAGCCGCGAAAGAGGCGGAGGAGCTTGCGCAGTCCGGCGAGGAGCGCGAGCTCGCGACGTTGCGCCAGCAATGGGGCGAGGAGCTCGAATCGGCGGCGCGGAGCAGCGACTACCGGGAGCGTGCGGTCGCCTACCGGGCCATCGGCCAGTTCCGATTCCGGCAGAAGCTCGAGCTGCTGCGACGTGGGCTGGACGACGACAGTCCCGTCGTGCGCGGGTCTGCCCTGGTCTCAGTGCAGCAGCTGTCCACGGACTCGCCGGGCCTTGTCAACTCGATGCGGCCGATCCTGCACACGATCGCTTCCACCGACAGTAAGGAGGCGGTGCGTCGCCTCGCAATCGTGTGCCTTCGGAACGGCTCGCCTCAGCGGGAGACGATCGTCCTGCTCAATGGGCTCGCCGAGGACGACGAGCAGGATGCCGAGCTGCGCAGGACGGCGAAGGTTGTTGCAGCCGAGCTGAAGAAGAAGGCTGGGCCGAAGGGCTAGCGTTGACTCGGCGCTGCAGCGCTGCAGCTATTTCGTCTTCCTGCGCGCATGGGGGTGCGCCTGGAAGTACGACTCCCGGCGGCGACGGTCGGATACGTGGGTGTAGAGCTCCGTCGTGGCGAGATCCGCGTGGCCGAGCATCTCCTGGACCGAACGGAGATCGGCTCCCCCTTCGAGCAGGTGCGTTGCGAAGGAGTGGCGGAGAAGATGCGGATGCACGCGCTCGGGCTCGAGACCCGCCTTCGCGGCAAGACGGCGGAGGATCAGGAACGCGCCGGCTCGCGTGAGCCCGCCGCCTTTCGCGTTGAGGAACAGCTCCGGCCGGTGGCGCACGTCGAGGTAGGGCCGTCCCCTGGAGAGGTAGCGGCGCAGCGCTTGTGCAGCCTGGCGCCCGATCGGGACCACCCGCTCCTTCGAGCCCTTGCCAACGCAGCGGACGAGGCGAGCCTCGAGGTCGACGCTCGCTTTGTAGAGCCCGACAGCCTCGCTCACCCGCAGGCCGGCTCCGTAGAGCAGTTCGACGAGTGCGCGGTCGCGCAGCGCCCGCGGTGTCGTTCCTATGGCCGCCTCCACGAGCCGCTCAGCCTCCGCCGGCGAAAGCGTCCGAGGGAGGGTGCGTCGGCGCCGGGGCAGGTCGAGCTCCGCCGCTGGATTGTCGTCTCGTTCGCCGAGCAGCACCTGGTGCCGGAAGAACGAGCGGACGGCGGCGACTCGCCGCGCGATCGTTGCGGGTGATAGTCCGGCCGCGCGCAGTTCCGCGATGTAGTGCTCCAGCTGCTCCGTGCTGATCCGGCCGACGGGCCGGTCGAGCCAAGCGGCAACCGCGGCGAGATCGTGCCGGTAAGCCTCAACCGTCTTGGGAGCTCGTCGCGTCGCGAGGAGCGCGAGAAAGCCCTCCACTTCGGGGTCCGCAGGTGTAGTCGCCACGGCAAGAGCTTTCGCGGGGCGCCGCACATCGCCTCCCCAGTCGGCGAAATGTCACATATTTGACACGACGGGCACGCCCCTTTCCGCCAACCCAGGGTCAGACCCTGGTTTTAGGAGCGCGGATGGGCTCGGTCGTACACGCGGCGCAGGCGACGGCCGTCGACGTGGCTATAGAGCTGGGTCGTCGAGAGAGAGCTGTGGCCGAGCAGCTCTTGGATCGTGCGCAAGTCGGCACCACCCTCGAGCAGATGGGTTGCGAATGCATGCCGCAGGCGGTGCGGATGAGCGAAGACGCGGCGGAGGGTCGACGTGTCGAGGCGGCGACCTCGTGTGGACAGGAACACGGCCCTCTCCGCCCCGCGGGCGAGCTCCGGACGTGCTTCGTGCAGATACCGCGCGAGGAGGTGGCCCGCCTCTTCGCCGAGCGGGACGATCCGTTCCTTTCCGCCTTTGCCGCGGACATGAAGCTGCTCGCGGTCGAAATCAACGTCCGCGAGCTCGAGGCCGACGGCTTCCGAGCTGCGGAGCCCGGCCGAGTAGACCAGCTCGACGAGAGCACGATTCCGGAGCGCGAGCGGCCCGTCGCCCTTCAGCCCTTCGAGCGCCGCCTCGACCTCGGCGGTCTTTGGACTGTCCGGCAGGCGTCGTCGACGCCGTGGTCCGAGCGCGGCGTCGGGCACCTGTGACGGTCCGAGCGTGAACCGAAGGAAGCTCCGCACCGCCGCCAGCTTTCGCGCGATCGTCGCCGAAGCGAGCTTGCGAGGACGAGCTCGGCCCAGTTCGGTGACGTATTCGCTTAGTGCCCGCACATCGACGTCGCCGAGCCCGATTCCGCGGCCTGTCAGCCACCTCGCGAATTCCTCCACGTCGCCGCGATAGGCGCGTCGGGTCGCCTCGCCAAGCGCCGGTGACGCGAGGAACCGCTCGATCGCACGACTCGTGTCCACGCGAAGCCTTTCGCGGCGCAGTTAGCATCGCCTGCCTATGGAGCCGCCCGTGCAGGCCTTCGCCGACCTGATCGTCAACTTCGGCGCAAACGTGCAGAAGGGCCAGATCCTCGATGTCGCCTCTGCTCTCGGCAAGGAAGAGCTCACACGTGCGATTACGGTCAGCGCTTACCGTCGCGGTGCGAAGTTCGTCGACGTCCTCTACTGGGACCCGCACCTGAAGAAGGCCCGCGTCGAAAACGCCTCGGACGACGTGCTCGAATTCATTCCGCCGTGGTATGGAGAGCGCGCGCTCCAGCTTGGCCGGGAGCGGGGCGCGACCATCTCGCTGAGCGGACCGACCGAACCGCACCTTTTCGACGATCTCGATCCGGGCCGTCTTGGGCGGGACGTCTTCCCACGAGTCAAGGAGTACACCACCGTCGTCAACGAGCGGACGGTCAACTGGTGCATCGCGCCGTGCCCGACAATGAAATGGGCGAACCTCGTCTATCCCGAGCTCGAGCCCGCGGCAGCGCTCGACAAGCTCTGGGAACAGGTCCTTCACATCTGCCGTCTCGACGAGTCAGAGCCCGAGGCTGCCTGGGACGAGCGCAACAAGGTCCTGAAGGGCGCCGCCGAACGGCTGACCGCCCAGCACTTCGACGCTCTGCACTTCGAAGGTCCGGGCACGGATCTGACGATCGGTCTCCTACCGTCCTCCTGCTGGATCGGTGGTGACGAAGTGACGGTCGACGGCATCTCGCACATGGCGAACCTCCCGACCGAGGAGGTCTTCAGCTCTCCCGATCCCGAGCGCGTCGAGGGGACCGTGCGCGCGACCAAGCCGCTCTACACGCAAGGTCGAATCATCGACGGGCTGACGGTGCGGTTCGAGGGAGGTCGCGCGGTCCAGATCGACGCGGACTCCGGCGCGGAGACGCTACGGGCGCTCATCGAGCAGGACGCCGGCGGCGCTCGGCTCGGCGAGGTGGCGCTCGTCGATCGCGAGGGCCGGATCGGCCCGCTGGAGACCGTCTTCTACGACACGTTGCTCGACGAGAACGCCACCAGCCATATCGCGCTTGGCTCTGCCTACGACACGGCGGCCGGCGAGGAGGACCTCGAGCGCCTCAACCGCTCCTCGATCCACGTGGACTTCATGGTCGGTGCGGCGGACGTCGACGTGACCGGGATCAAGCAGGACGGCGAGCGCGTGCCGGTACTCCGCCGGTCGTCCTGGCAGGTCTAGCCGCCGGGAAGCGTTACCGAACGGCGGCGACGATTTCCGCCGAGAGGCTGGCGAAGTCGCTCAGGAACTTAGCCCGCTCGGCCTTCAGCCGCTCCACGTGTCTTCGGTACTCGTCGATCCGTCCCGTGCGCTCGTACAGCTTCCGCGGCTGCAGCACTTCCTCGTCGTCGATGCCTGGCACCGAAGCTGCGACGAGATAGCCGAAGTCGAGATCCCGCTCCCACTCGATCGTGCCCTCCGCGATGCCTTTGACGATCGCCGAGGAGTGCTTGATCCGCACCTTCTTCGACCGATCGTCCTCGTCCGGCCCGCCGACGCGCCCGGTGTTCAGGAGATAAACCTCGAGCGGGTGCTCGCCGAGCAGCTCGAGAAACCGGTTCCCCTGGAGATCGTGCAGCATCGGGAAGAAGGGATTCGTCCCGGGAACTCGCAGCGACTTGCCGGCCTCGTCCGCGCCTCCGGCTGCCGTCCCCTTCGTTTCGCCGAGCATGAAGAAGGCCGCTGCCTGCGGCCCTTCGAGCTTTGCGACGGCGGGAATGACGTTGTCGTTCTTGTTCAGCACGAGCAGGAAGTGCGCAGCGTCGATCTCGCGCTCGGCGGCCGACTCGATCACGCGGAACGGGAACGTCGCGCGCCCGTTCTGCGTGTAGCTCTCGTCGTAGAAGTCGACCTCGTCGCCGTGCTGGGACACGTTCTCGAGGTACGAGTCCGGCTGAGTGACGGCGCCGTAGATGGTCGGCTCGTCCTCGGGATTGAGCCCATACGTCTTGGCGAAGCAACCGTTCTCCGTCACGTAGACGCCGCCGTCTGGCATCCACGCGACGAAGTCGTCCTGAACGGGCAGCGAGCCGTTCTGCCGCGTGAAGGTCGTGGTCGTCTTCCCGGTGCCCGAGAGGCCGACGGTCAGGCAGACCTTGTCGCCCATGTGCGTCGGGATGATCTTGCAGCCCGCATGGAGCGGTAGTCCCCCTCGCTCGTAGACGAGCTTGTTCCACATGCGGAGGCCGCCCTTCTTCGACTCGCCGAAGTAGTCCGAGTTGAAGACGCGAGTGACGCCCTGCTCCAGGTCGACCATGATCAGCCGGTCCTCGGGGAAGCCTTCGGCCTTCAGGTTTGGGGTGTAGATGACGGTGAGCTCGGGCTCGAAGTCGTCCTCCGGCGGGCCGAAGTAGAGCTGTTGCTGCATCCCCGCGATGTTGGCGTTCGCCGCCTCCACGTAAAGCCGCGTCGGGGTGCGGAACTCGGGATCGTTTCCGATGTAGCCGTCGATCTGGACCATTTCCTGCCCGGCGATGTACTCGTCCTGGCGCTCTGCCCACTTGGCGCCGTCATCGGTCGTAATCGACTGGTTCTGCCCGTCCGGCTCGTCGGTGACGAGATAGGTGGAGCGTTTAGAGCGCGCGAGGACCTGGGTCTGCACGTTGAGGTTCCCGTACCTCGTCGGGCGCGCTGTGAGCATCTTCGCGGCGAGCTCCTTGACCTCCTCAGCGCTCGGGTTCTCGATCACCCGTTTCGCCTGCGGGAGGCGGAACAGCATCTTCGCCACGTGTAATCGCTCCTCTCTTCGCCGGGACTCGGGGAGTCTACCGGCGCTCAGTAGGGGGCTTTGCCGGCTCCGGATTAGAGCCGGATTAGCGAGCGGTCCTAGGGTCGCCCACGTGTTCGCAAACGACCCGAAAGGAGGGGCATGTTGAGCCTCGCTCTCATCAGCGACGTCTTCGCCCTGACTGGGTGGGTCGTTGTTTCGGCGTTCAGCCGGGACGCTGCGCGCAGCGCGGGTTCGCACTAGACGGGGCGTACCGCCCGCTGTCACGCGCACGCCGCGTCCCTAGCGTGGACGCCATGAACACAACTCATTAGTCGCCCGTTGGCGCCGCGGTAGTTCGCCGTGAGTGACCCCCCAGACGCTCGAGCCGAATGCGCAACGGCTCAGAGCGAAGGGAGGTGACTCAAATGTCGAAGACGAAGAAGCTGGTCGCCGCGGCGCTGGCAATTCTGGCTCTCGCGGCGGTCCCCAGCACGAGCGTCGCGCTGAGCGACAACAGCGAGGGCGTGCACCTCGCCTGCCAGGGAGGCGCGACCGGCGGATGCTCCGTCTAGGAGCACCACCCTGCCCGTGACGAAGAGTCCCATTCCGGGGCTCTTCGTGCTTTCTAGGGGCAAGCGTGTCGAGTCCTCCAACGAGCTCGTCTCGGTTATGCGACGGGTGATGCGCTAAGTAACGAGCGCGCTCGTTCC
>WNFU01003436.1_pt1 | contig 32555 bp, 36 predicted proteins | sample 5400121 | NCBI WGS metagenome assembly WNFU01 (sample SAMN13153360, study PRJNA577476) | soil metagenome | isolation source: 100 cm soil or saprolite under grassland replicate 1 | place: USA:California | collected 2016-06-15
TTCTCGATCGGATACCCCGCCTCGCGCCAGGCCCGGATGCCTCCGTCCATCGACGAGACATTGGTGTAGCCCATCTTCCGGAGGTTGTCGGCGGCCAGCGCGGACCGGAACCCCCCGCCGCAGTATAGGACGATCTCGGCGTGCTTGTCCGGGATCACGGTCTCGATGTCCCGCTCGAGGATACCGCGTCCTAGATGCACGGCGCCCTTGGCATGGTCGGTCGCGAACTCGTTGTCCTCGCGCACGTCGATGAAGTGGAACCGCTCGCCACGGTCCAGCTTGGCCTTCACCTCGGCGATCGTGCATTCTTTGATGTGCGTCTTTGCTTCTTCAACCAGTTTCAGAAACCCCGGATTGTGCTTCATCGTTCCCTCACGTATTCAATACCACAGGCTACGTGAGCTTGAGCTTACCCGAACATTCGGCGGAAGGCAAAATGGCCTTGTCAATCATCGGACGGTTCGGGTAGACTGACGCGGTTTTTCGAGGAGGACCGCATGGCGACACACAAGATCACACTGACCCGATACGGGATCGCCGAGGTGCTCAAGTGGTGCATCGAGCGCAATCACAAAAACATTCCCGGAACGGACAGTGCCGCGTTCCAACTGATGCAGGGGGAACTGAAGAAGAAGCCGGACTCGTCGGATTACTTCACCCTTCACCAGTTCTGGAAAGAGCCGGTGACCATCGAGTTTACGGACGAAGAGATCCACACCGTGGACCGCTGCCTGTACGACAACCCCAACGCCGAGAACAATCAGAACCCCGCGATCCGGTATCGCTTCTGGGTCGCCACAGAGAACGCCAAAGAAGCGGAAACGCAGATGGAGAAGAAAGGGCATTGATGCTGCTCCCTGCGGCGGTCGCACTCGCCCTGTGCCTGGCTGTGACCCACGCGGCGGCCGCCGATGCGCCAGCCGTCAAGCCGCCCCCCGACCTCAGCAAAGGAGAGGCCCTCTTCAACAGCCGTTGCGCGGCGTGCCACGGCATCGGCGCCAAGGGGACCCCCGTCGGTCCACCGTTCCTCGACAAGATCTACGAACCCAACCATCACGCGGATAGCGCCTTCTATCGCGCACCTGAGATGGGGGTGCGCGCCCATCACTGGAAGTTCGGCGACATGCCGAAGATCCCAGGCGTCACCCGGGACGATCTCGCCCAGATCATCGCGTACATCCGGTGGCTCCAAAAGCAGGCCGGCATCTTCTAGCAGCGCGCCGCGTCCACGCCCGTCACGGGGTGCCCCCTCCGTCCGCCTTCACCCGCAAAGAATGGGCGGTGATCCGAAAGCACCGGACCCCGCAGCAAGTTCAACGCCTTCTCGATTCCCTCCCCTATAACTGGGAGAAACCCAAGGACACGCTCCGCTCGTTTCGGGGCGTGATTGCCACCGGGACCGCGCATTGCCTGGAAGCAGCCATCACGGCCGCAGTGATCCTGGAGCAGTGCGGCTATCCCCCGCTCATGCTGAGCCTCGAGTCGGCAGACAAGCTCGACCACGTCCTGTATCTCTTCAAGCAGAACGGGCGCTGGGGGACCATCGCCCGGTCGCGCGAGGCGGGCCTGCACGGGCGCAAGCCGGTCTTCCGCTCTGTCCGGGATCTGGTCCTGACCTATGTGGAGCCCTACGTGGACTTCACCGGCCGACTGACCGGGTACGGCGTGGGGAACCTGCATGACCTCGGCCACTACGACTGGCGGTTCTCACCGAGGAACATCTGGAAGGTCGAACAGCATCTTCTCAAGATGCCGCACAAGAAGTATCGCATGTCGAAGCGGCGCTACGAGCAGGTGTTGCGGCGCTACAAAGCCTTCCGCGCCGACGATCCGGACGCCCCCGTCAACTACTACGACAGCCGCCCGACCTGGATGGGCAACCCAAACTTCCCCTCACCACCGATCCCGAAGAAGGTGTTACGGGAACTCAGGTCGTCCTGAACGTATCACCGAATCTCTTTTCTGACATCCTTTGACATGTTTCCTCAACTACATCAGGCCTTGGCATCGCATTTGCTTGCGTTCTGTGGTAGCGTAGTTAGGAACACCATCGAAAGACAGGTCACAGAGCTGCGGTGAAAGTCAAAAGATTCACAGCCATCTTGGGCGCCTGCGTGTTGTCGTTCTTGGTCTCGGAAGTCCCCGCGCAGAATGTGTTGCTATCGGAGTGGCACGTAGACAGCGGCAAGCGAGCCGTGAAGGAACGCCACTTTGATGAAGCGGAACAACATTATTTCGCCGCCCTCAAGGAGGCGGCCGGCGCCCCGGGCACCCGTGTGACCGAAAGTATTGCCTCACTGGCAGATCTGTACCTCACAGAAGGGAAGCCAGAGGCGGCGGAGCGCCTCTTCAGGCGGGCGCTCGCCCTCCAAGAGCGAATGTTGGGACGTGAGCATCCGGCAGTCGCCGAGACCATGAAGAGTTGGGCGGCCCTGCATGGCGATCACGGGCAGGACGAGGCGGCCGAGCGTCTCTACACACAGGCGCTCGCCATCCAGGAGAAAACACTGGGGCCTGAGCACCCGGACGTGGCAACGAGTCTGAACAACCTGGCGATCCTGTACAAAGGCCGCGGGAAGTATGAACTGGCAGAACGTCTGTACGCACGGGCGCTTGCTATTCAAGAAAAGGTGCTGGGGCCCGAGCATCTGGACATGGCTGAGACCTTGAACAATCTGGCAGTCCTCTACAAGACCCAAAAGCGGTATGCAGAGGCAGAAGATCTCTACGGGCGCGCGCTAGCGATCCAAGAGCAACACCTTGGGCGAGAGCACCCGGATGTGGCGGTCAGCCTGAGCAACCTGGCCAATCTCTATTTCGTCCTGGGGTGGTACCACGAGGCAGAGCCGCTGCATGAGCGCGCATTGGCGATCCGCGAGAAACGCCTCGGGCCTGAGCACCCGGACGTGGCGACGAGTCTGAACAACCTGGCGATCCTGTATAACCATCAGGGGAAACACGCCGAAGCGGAGTCTCTCTTCAAGCGGGCGTTGGCGATCCGGGAGAAAAGCCTGGGACCAGAGCATCCCAAGGTGGCCGCCACTCTGGAGAACTATGCGGCGTTGCTGTGGGCGATGGAACGCCCGGCGGAGGCTGAACAATTCGCGGCGCGGGCCAAGGCGATCCGCAGCAAGCAAGGGTCCTAGAGCTCACCTACCTCGGAGTTCAGCGCCGGCCGCTTCGTCCACCAGCCATCGCAGCCGCTCCGGTCCGGGTTGGATACACTTGGCTGGATACTGCTCGGGGGGCGCCGTCCCTTCCAACACTTCCCGAAGGGCAGGCGCTTTGCGACGGCCTGCCACCATGAAGAGCACCTGATGCCCTGCGTTTAACACCGGCAGGGTCACCGTCAGGCGCCGAGGCGGAGGCTTGGGCGCATCCTGCACGGGCGCCACCCACTGCGATTGTTCCTTGAGCACCGGCGATCCCGGAAACAGCGAGGCCGTGTGCCCGTCCGATCCCATGCCGAGTAGCACCAAATCAAAACGCGGGACCGCCCCGAAGGACGCGCGCAGCTCGCCCTCATACGCTGCTGCGGCGGCATTCAAGTCCTCCGCTTCCGCCTTCATCCGGTGTATGGATGATTCCGCAACCCCTAGGGGGCGAAACAGCATCTCATTGGCCATGCGGTAGTTGCTCTGCGGATGATCGGGTGGCACGGCCCGTTCATCCCCGAAGAAGAAGGCGACACGGTCCCAGTCCACCCGCGAGCGATACTCGGCGGAGGCCAGGAGCGTATACAAGGCCTTCGGCGTCGTCCCACCGGCCAGCAAGACATGAAACGGACGGCGTGCTCTCGCCGCCTGCGCAGCCAGCTTCACGAACAGCTCGGCGGCCGCCCGCGCGATCGCGGCTGTGTCCTTTACCACTTCCACTCTGCACGCGGTCATCGGCATATTCCGTCTCAGACCAGGAGCAGCCCAGCGGTCCGAGCCTGTCGCCACGGGACCGACCTGACCAGCACATCGAACCCGCGCGGCCCTCCCAGCGGATACGCCTCGCGGACTTCTCTGAGCGAGAGGTATCCCTCGCCTCGCTTCTCCCGTGTGGGCGTCGCGGATCGGATGAGGTCCAGCAGCCAATCTGCCTTTTCAGAAGAGAGTCGCATCTCGACGTCTTCGGTCTGATTGGGTAGGATGACTCGACTCCGGTCATGCCCGTACGATTCATTCACCGGCGCGCCCCCGATCCAGACGAACCGACGTTCTGCCGTCGGATCATGGTGAACGGGCGTCTCTTCCAGCACCCGTGTAACCCAATTGCGCGGCACCTTCGGTCGCGGGACCGGGTGGTCGAACCATTGTCGGACATCGGCCGTCAGTCCCTCCCCGCTCATATAAAAGGAGAGGGCGGCTCTCAATCCGACACCGAGCCACTCTGGCACTTGCACCGCGGGATCGTCGTGGGTGAGATCGTTCTCCGCAAAGCCGCCGAACGACGGCCCCGTGATGCGGATGCCGTGGGCCATTGGATCCAAACCGATGGGACTGTGAGCGGTCGCCACGAACCGGTGCCAGAACGCCGATTGGATCAGGCCGTGCGCGAACAGTTGCCGTACGCGCTCGAGGGTCTCCACGGTCTCTACGATGGTTTCGCCCGGGAACCCGTACATGAGATAGGCGTGCACCATGATGCCGACGGTCTGGAACGCCGCCGCCACGCGAGCGGCCTGGGCGACGGTGATCCCCTTCTTCATGACGTCAAGGAGCCGATCGGAGGCCGCTTCAAGTCCTGCAGTGACGGCGACACACCCAGACGCGGCGAGCAGGCGACAGAGGTCCCGCGTGAAGACCGGCTCGAAGCGGATGTTCCCCCACCACGTGATCGCCACGCCCCGTTCCAATAGACATAACGCCAGGCCCTTGAGCCCCGCCGGCGGCGCCGCCTCGTCCACGAAGTGGAACCCCCGTCGCCCTGTCTCTGCGATCAGCGCCTCGATGCGGTCGGTCAAGATCTCGCTCGGCGTGGCCTCGTACCGGCCGATGTAGTCCAGGCCGACATCGCAGAAGGTGCACTGCTTCCAATAGCACCCGTGCGCCACCGTCAGCTTGTTCCAGTGCCCGTCTGACCACAGACGGTGCATGGGATTCAGCGTGTCAAGCACGGAGAGATACCGGTTCAGCGCCAGCCCGGCGTAGGTCGGCGTGCCGATCTCGGCCATGCCGAATTCGGGATCGCAGGACCCGTCCCGCCACGCGACACGCCCCTCCGACCGCAGGAAGGTCCGTCGCAACTCAGCCTCGTCGCGCTTGCCGGCGAGGTGCTCCAGGAGACAGAGCAGTGGCCGCTCGCCGTCATCCAGCGTCACGTAGTCCACGTAGTCGAACAGACGCAGATCCTGAAGGCGCCGCAGTTCCGTGTTCACGTAACCGCCACCGAGCACGATCCGCACGGCAGGCCGCCGCGCTTTCACAGCCTGGGCGATTCGGAGCGCGCCATAGAAGTTGCCAGGGAACGGGACCGTCAGCCCGAGAAGGGTCGGAGCGGCCGCCTCCACGTGCCGCCAGACGGCGTCGAGCAGCATCTCGTCCGTCAGGCTGGGTGGCTCGGCGAGGGCACGCGCCACCGCATCGAACGAGGCGGCCGAGACGCCGACGTGCTCCGCATACCGGCTGCGAGATACCGGGCCCGGTCCGTCGCGCCCAGTGTTCCGAAGGCGCCGCTCTGCTCGTCCGCATGGGCAAACCGGGGGCCTTGCGGGAGGAAACCTCCCTGACAGATCCGAGGCGCCAGCGTCGGATCCTGTCCTTGGAGAAACCCGATCACGGCGTCAATCGAGTCGCGATACGCCTGTTCCAACGCCAGCATCTGCTCGGCTTCGCCCGGCAGGTCTCCTGGCATGGCACGGACCCGGTCGAACACGCGCGACAGACCGTCGCGGGAGAGTAACGCGAGGACCATCTCGATCCCGACATCGGCCTGAACCACCACACCCGCCCACCCCGACTCCGCCAGGACGGAGTCTTTTCCCGGCACACCCGCCCACCCCGCCCCCGCCGAGACGGGGGCCTCGCCCGTGGCATAGCCATGCCGCTTGAGAAAGCCGGTCAAGTAGGCGGTGGAGGGATAGGGCGTGTTGAGTTGGGTCAGCGGCGGGATCAGCAGGAGGAGACGCGGGGCGCTCATGACGCAGTCACCATCGCACCCGCCCGCCCCGACTCCGCCAAGACGGAGTCTTTCCCCGGCGTTTCCTCACGGAGGCCGACGGCGGTTAACAACTCATCGCGTTCCTTGGGCGTGAGGTGCCGCCATTTCCCGACCGGCAGATCGCCCAGGCGAATGTGCATGATACGGGTACGGACAAGCGTGACGACTCGGTATCCGTGCACCGAGCACATGCGGCGAATCTGGCGGTTGCGTCCTTCCGTCAGCGTGATCCGGAACGTGGTCGCCTCCACCTTCTTCGTCCGGCACGGTCGGGTCTTTTCTCTCAGCACCAGAACCCCCTTCTCCAGGTGTTTCAGAAAGGACAGCGGGTACGGACGATCCACGGTGACCACGTATTCCCGCTCGTGTCCGAACTCCGCCCGCAGGATGCGGTTGACGATGTCGCCGTCGTTGGTGAGCAGGATCAAGCCCGAGGAGTCCTTGTCCAGGCGGCCGATGGGGAAGATGCGCTCGGGATAGCCGACGGTGTGCACGATGTTGCCGGCCACCTGGGATTCCGTGGTGCAGGTCACGCCAACCGGCTTGTGGTACGCCAGGTACACCGACGGAGGCCGGCGGGACACCGCATGTCCGTCCACGGTCACCACGTCCGCATCAGTTACCTGATCGCCCAAGATCGCCACATGCCCGTTGATCCGGACGCGCTCTTCTTCGATCATGCGATCCGCAGCGCGACGGGAGCAGAACCCCTGTTCGGTGAAGAACTTGTTGATGCGGACCGTGCTCATGTGCAAGCGACCCGTGCCAGGAAGCCATCTCCAAAAGAGAGCATAGGCTCAGCAGTGTAAGCCGAACGGGAGGAGATTTCAAACCGGGAGTGTCGCGGATGGTCAGGTAAACAGCAACTCGCTGAACTCGGACATGAAGCCGTAGTACAGCGGTGCGAAGTGCGTCAGACCGTCGGGGCTCGTCTCCTTCAGCCTCTTGAAAAAGAATACTTGTTGCCGCGGGTCCACCTGCTCGAGCAGCTTGCCGAGGTTGGCGATCGAGTAGCTGCCAGCCGGGACGCTCAGGACGTAGTGGACGAGGCGCTCGACGAACTGCTCGGCGACATACGGACTCGTGATCAAGCCGTCGGGGATTTTGCCCGTCGCCAGCATCTCCTGAAACGGCACCGCCTGGGCTGCGAACGGGACGGTCGCAGGCTGGGAGTCTGACATCGCCACCTCCACATCAACGAAAAAGCGAAACTGCGGCCACTCTACAAAAGGGTCGGACCAGAGTCAAGAACGGTGGGGCCTGTCCAGCGGCGACTGGCTGGATTTCGCTGTGGCAATCCCTGCGATGCTTGTGTAGAATGCCGTCGCTTTGTGCTCCTTCATGGGAAGTCTGCATGACAGTCCGCGTGCCTGCTCAGTGGTGGTTAACGCTCGTCCTCATCGGCGCCGGGCTGGTGGGTCTGCAGGCGCCGCAAGCCGCCACGGCGCCCGTCTTCGCCGACAACGTTGTGGTAATCATGGTGGACGGGTTGCGGCCCGACGCGCTCAAGCACGCCAAGGTGCCAACCTTGGATGGGCTGATCAAGCGAGGGGCCTCCACCATGAAGGCGCGGACCGTCGAGCCCAGCCTCACGCTGCCGGCCTTCGCGTCGATGATGAGCGGCCTGCCCGTCGAACAACACGGAGTGGACTGGAACGAGTACGATCCGCCGCGCGGCTTTATCAAGTCCCCGACCCTGTTTGAGATCGCCTCGTTCAACGGCAGCAAGTGGGGCGCGGCGTTTCTCAATAAGGAGAAGCTGCTGCACGTGATCAAACAAGATCGCCGGCTGCTGTTGAACGTGTGCAGCATCAACGAGCCGGGCTGCAACGCCAAGAAGATCACCGGCGACGTGATCGCCTCGTACAAGACCGCGACCGAAGGCAAGCCTGCCCTGTTCGTCGTTCACCTGGCCGACGCCGATACGGCCGGCCACGACCAGGGCTGGATGAGCAAGCCCTATTTGAAGGCGGTGGAGGAAGTCGATCGGGCGATCGGGACCCTCATCAAGGGATTCAAGGACCTGGGGCTCTATGACCGGACCACGTTCATCGTGACCACCGACCACGGGGGTCATGCCAAGACCCATGGCACCTCGATGGCCGAAGACATGACCATCCCCTGGATCGCGGCAGGGCCAGGGATCAAGGACGGGTATGAGATCAAGCAGCCGGTCTCGCTGATCGACACCGCCGCGACCGTCATGCGCGCGTTCGGCATCACCGACTACTACGTGGAATGGAAGAGCCGACCGATCGAGGAGATCTTCGAAGAAAAACCTAGTTGATGATGTACTTGATCGGGTCGACGGCGGCGCCGTGGACCTCGATTTCGTAATGGAGGTGGGGACCGGTCGAGAGGCCCGAGTTCCCGACCTCCCCGATGATGTCTCCCCGCTTCACGGTCTGGCCCGTCCTCACTCTCACCTTGGACAGGTGCCCGTAGAGCGTCTTGAAGCCGTAGCCGTGAGACAACACGACCACATGCCCCAGGCTCTTCTCAGGTCCGGCCGCGATGACGAACCCGGCCGCCGGCGCTTTGACCGGCGTGCTCATCGGCGCGGAAATATCCAACCCGCCGTGCATCGTGTCTTCTCCCGTAAAAGGAGACACGCGGCGCCCGAACCCTGAAGAGACCCAGCCACGGACCGGCCAGATCGAAGGCGTGGACGCCCACTGCGCGCGCCGCTGACCGACGATCCCTGTCAGTTCATGCAGGTACCGCTCTTGGATGACCGCTTCCTCCTTGAGCCACGTCAGCTTCTGCTGCAATGGCACTACGACCTCCGACAGTGATTCGCCCTCGCCTCCCATACCACCCGCCGAGTGGGGAACCACTCGGGACTCCTCCTTACCGCCCAATCCAAGAGGAGATGGCGGGATTTTGGGGGGGTCCAAGCCCAGCATGACGCGCAGCCGGACATTCACTTCCCGCATGTTGGACAGTTGCTTGCGCAGATCCTCCATTGCCGAGGAGAGGGCGGTGGCCTGCTGGCGATGCTGGGTCGCCTCGGACCGCAAGGTCTCGAGTTCCCAGATCTCCCCACTACGGGTGACGTACTGGACGAGGAAGAGAGCTTCCAGGACGACCGCGACCATGGTCGCGAGCAGCAGCACGCGGACGGTGCGCCGCCTGATGCTGAACCGGCGCGGACGCGAGGTTGCGCTCGGGAAGACGACGATATGGAATTCCTGGTCTGCCTTCTTACTCAATCTAGGTTGCCTCTCTAGGAAATCCCGCCACTCCTGCAAGATAAGTAGGGGCAAAGGACTACCACAACGACTGGCCCGATGTCAATAAGAGCGGCTGCCCTGTCATGCAAAGCGTATGGTTGTCAAGCGAAATCGCGTGTCGCGCCGGGCTCAGGTGGATTCGGCCACCCACCGGAGGTAATCGGAAGACCCCACCAGGATTGGGAGGGCGATGATCTCCGGGACGCTATAGCTATGGAGCTGCGTGACGGCGGTCGCGAGTTCCCGAAACCGCGCGCGCCGAGTTTTCGCCACCAGGAGGAGTTCGTCTTCCTGGGAGAACTTACCCTGCCAGATGAAGAACGACCGTACCTGGGACACGATGTTCACACACGCAGCAAGCCGGTCCTCGACCAGACGCCGGGCGATGCGTTCCGCTTCCTCGCGCGAGGCCACCGTGATCAGGACCACGAGGGCGTCCTCCCCCTCGACGACCTTCATCTGTTCTCCACACATCGCCTCACCTCGCTTTCATGCCTGTGCAGCCGCATCCCAAGAACCCACGCCTTTGCGTACTGCGTCGGTTGACAGCACGAAGAGGGTGGGCTTACTATCCTTCTGCAAGAGGAGAGTCCACGCCATGGGTTTCACCATCTCGGTCCAGGAGTTGAAAGAAAAACTTGATCGGGAAGAAAAGTTCGTCCTGATCGATGTCCGGGAACCGTGGGAATACAACATCTGCAAGATCCCGGGCGCTCAGCTCATCCCGCTCGGCACGCTGGCTACCGAGTACAAGAAGCTCGACCCGAACGCCGAAATCGTCCTGCACTGCCACATGGGAATGCGCAGCATGGACGCGACCCAATTCCTCCAGCAGCAAGGGTTCAAGAACGTGAAGAATCTCACCGGCGGCATCAACGCCTGGTCCCTGCAAATCGACCCGTCCGTGCCCAGATATTAGAAGATAGCCATCACGCCGACCGGACCGTTTTCCTGTAATACTCCACGGTCCTCTCCAGGCCGTCCTTCAGCGAGACTCTCGGCTCCCAATCCAACTCCTGGGTGAGCCGGGATGCGTCCAGCGCGATCCTCATCTGCTCGCCTCGCTTTTCCGGCCCGTGGATCTCGTGGACGGAGGGATTGATCAGGCCCGCCAGCATCGCGAACAGCTCGTTGATGGTCGTCTCCTTCCCCGTCCCCACGTTGTAGATCCCGTGGGCGGCCTTGTTCATGGCGGCCATGTTGGCCTCGACCACGTCGTCCACGTAAATGAAATCGCGCGTCTGCCGGCCGTTGCCGTTGATGATCGGCTGCTCGCCGAGCAGTATCTTCTGCGCGAAGATGCCCACGACCCCCGCCTCGCCGTGCGGGTCCTGGCGAGGCCCGTAGACGTTGCCGTACCGCAGGCTCGCGTACTCCAGACCGTCGGCGTCGCGGAAATACCGAAGATACTCGTCCCCCATCGCCTTGCTGATGCCGTAGGGGGAGGCCGGACGTGTCGGGTGGGACTCCGACACCGGCAACGACTCCGGCTCCCCGTACACTGCCCCGCCGGAGGAAGCGAAGATCATCTTGCGCACGCCGTACTTGATCGACTGCTTCAGGACGTTGAGCATTCCCAAAATATTGACGTCAGCGTCGAACCTCGGGTCCAGCACGGACCGACGCACGTCCATCTGCGCCGCGTGGTGCGACACGACTGCTGGACGCTCCCGGCGGAAGACCCGCTCCAGCCACCACCCTCGAATGTCGCACCGGTAGAACCTGGCGGCGCGGTTGACATGCCGCCGCTTGCCCGTGGACAGGTTGTCGACGACTACAACTTCATAGCCCTCTTGGACGAGCCGGTCCACGATGTGCGACCCGATGAAGCCAGCCCCGCCCGTGATCAGAATCTTCATCTTCACGAAGCAGCCCCTCCTGCCCCACCGCCGTCCTTCACGTGTGCAGCCCGTCCCTTCCCGCAATCGTTGCGCGCATCCGGCGATCAGACGCCAGGCCGTAACCAGACCACGTACTCGACGTTTCCCTTCTGACCGGCGATCGGCGAGCGCACCTCGCCCTTCCATTTCCACCGCTGCGCTTCCACAGCCGTGCGGACCTTCCGGACGGCCTCCTGCCGCAGACTCTCATCACGGACGATGCCGCCCTTTCCGACCTTACCCTTGCCGACTTCGAACTGTGGCTTGAGCAAGGCCACCACCTGGCCCTCGTCCTTGAGACACTGGCGCACGGCCGGGAGGATGAGCGCGAGCGAGATGAAGGAAACGTCAATGGTAGCCAGGTCAATGGGCTCAGGCACCCGCGAGCGGTCCAGGTNNGCGTTGCACCGTTCGACCACGACCACCCGGGGGTCCTGCCGGAGGCGCCAAGCCAGTTGGCCGTAGCCGACATCCACCGCGTAGACGCGCGCGGCGCCGCGCTGCAAAAGACAGTCCGTGAACCCACCAGTCGAGGCGCCGACATCCAAGGCGACCAGGCCCTCCGGATTGATGCTGAACGCGTCCAGGGCCGCTGCCAGCTTGAGCCCGCCACGCCCCACGTACGGGTGCTCCGGCTCGGTGATCTCGATCGGGGCGGCAGCAGGAATGGGTTGAGAAGCCCGGCTGGCAACTCGGCCGGCCACGGTGACGACGCCGGCCAGGATGAGACTCTGGGCCCGTGCCCGACTTTCCACGAGCCCGCGGCGGACCATGGCCAGATCCAACCGCTCCGTCGCTCTCTCCCCCCGCGGGGCCGCCACCTTTGCACCCGCCCGCCCCGACTCCGCCACGACGGAGTCTTTTCCCGGGGCACCCGCCCGCCCCGACTCCGCCACGACGGAGTCCTTTCCCGGGGCACCCGCCCGCCCCGACTCCGCCACGACGGAGTCTTTTCCCGGGTCAGTCTTCGACGCCGCTGTTGTCCTGGCCAGCTTCAGAGAACTCCTCAAGGTCAAACGTTCGGGTGCGTTTCTTGCCGTCCTTATCCTTGACGAGGACCTCCACCCTGCGCTCGGCCTCCTCAAGCATTTTGAGACAGACCTTGGAGAGCTTGATGCCCTCCTCGAAGATCCGCATGGAGTCTTCAAGCGGCAACTCGCCGCGCTCCAATTCGGCGACGATCGCTTCCAACCGGGCCAGCGCTTCTTCGAATTTGACCGTGGCCACTCTTTCGCTCCTTCAACCGCGCATTATACGCCGCCGGGCTTCCGAATCAACTCGTTGGCGGTCTTCTGGACCTCGCACAGCAGCTCGCCGGCGGCCAGCCGCACATGCACGACCTCGCCGGGCGCGACGGCGGAGGCTGCCCGCAAGACGGTTAGCTCCGGCCACCGCCGCGTGATGCTGTACCCACGTCCCAGGATCGCGAGGGGGCTCAAGGCATGGAGCGTCCCGATGGATTCTTCTAAGGAGCGCCGCCACAATTCCAACGCCACCGTCATCCTCTGCTGGAGCCGCATCCGCAGGTGAGGCAACAGGGTCAAGCCCCGCTGGATCAGCTGGAGGGGGCTCCGCAGCAGTACGTCCTGCCGGAGGGCCTCGACCGCCGACCGCAAGTCTTTCAGGCGGTTCACCTGCGCCAGGCGCAGGCGCATCTCCAGCTCGTCGCGGCGCTGCATGGCGCGCGCCACGAGCGCGGTCGGATCGAGGAGGCCGCGTCGCTCGGCTTCCACACGCGCGCACAGACCCCGGAGAACGGTCCGGACGGCATGCACGGCGCGGTCCCCATAGCCAACGACCCGCTTGAGGAGATCGACCCGGTCTCGCACCACCAGTTCGGCGGCCGCCGACGGCGTGGGGGCTCGCATGTCGGCAACGAAGTCGGCGATCGTAAAATCGATCTCGTGCCCCACGGCCGATACGACCGGAATGCGCGATGCCGCGACGGCCCGTGCGACGATCTCCTCGTTGAACGGCCAGAGGTCCTCGAGCGATCCGCCGCCGCGCCCCACGATCAGGACGTCAAAGCCGCCCATCTCGTTAAGCTCCTCGATGGCGCGGGCGATCTCGCCGGCCGCGCTCTCGCCCTGCACCACGACGGGATCGAGCACGATGGTAACGCCGGGGTCGCGCTTATGTGCGACCTGCACGATGTCCCGGATCGCCGCGCCCGTGGGCGAGGTGACCACCCCGATCCGGCGGGGAAGGAACGGCAACGGTCGCTTGCGTGCCTGGTCGAACAGACCCTCCGCAGCCAGCCGCGCTTTAAGCTGCTCGAAGGCAAGCTGGAGCGCTCCGACGCCCTTCGGCTCGGCATACTCCACGATCACCTGATAGTCGCCCCTAGGTTCGTAGACCGTCACCCTGCCCCGACAGACGAGCTGCAACCCGTCCTGCAAGGCGAACCGCTGGGAGCGTCCGACGGACCGGAACAGGACCGCGCGGATCTGACTGGAGGCGTCTTTCAGCGTGAAGTAGGCGTGTCCGGAGGTCGGGATGCGGAGGTTGGAGACCTCCCCTTCCACCCAGACGTCAGAGAAGGCGGACTCGATGTGGACACGAAGGAGGGCCGTGAGGGCAGAGACGGTGTAGAGCATTCGCGGAGGAGGCCCGCCGGTCATGCGATCAATCCATTATCCGCAGGCGTTCGATCGAGAGGGCCTTGCCTACAGTCGTGTCCACGTCGAGCAGCACCGCCGAAAAGACGCACGGGCCCGGGGCCACTTCGAAGCGGCGCGGCATCTGGGAGAGGAACTTCTCGATGGCGATCTCCTTCTTGATCCCGATCACGGACTCGGTCGGCCCGACCATGCCGACGTCGGTGAGGTAGGCCGTGCCCTTGGGCAGGATCCGCTCGTCGGCCGTCTGGACGTGCGTGTGGGTCCCGAACACCCCGCTGACTTCGCCGTCCAGGTACCAGCCCATCGCCATCTTTTCGGAGGTCGCCTCTGCGTGCATGTCCACGATCACAGTCCGCGCCTCCTTCTTGACTGCCTCGACCTCGTGTCGGACGACCCGGAACGGGCAGTCCACCGTGGGCATGGACACCCGCCCCATCACCTGCACCACGCCGACCTTCTCGCCCGCCGCGGTCGTCACCACGACGCTGCCGAATCCCGGCACCCCCTTGGGATAGTTGGCGGGGCGCAACAGCCGTGGCTCGTCTTTGATGTAGTCGATGATCTCCTTCTTGTCCCAGATGTGATTGCCGCTCGTGAGCACGTGCACACCAGCCGCAAACAACTCCCGCGCCACGTCCGGCGTGACGCCGAATCCCCCGGCGGCGTTTTCCGCGTTGGCGATGACGCAGTCCACTCCACGTTCACGGACGAGCCGCGGCACCTGCCGGGCCACGGTCTTGCGACCCGGCTCGCCTATAACGTCGCCGATGAAGAGAATTTTCACGCTTCCGTTTCCGTGACTTACTTGGCTATGTCGGTATAACGACTTTCACGAATGACCGTGACCTTGATCTGGCCGGGATACGTCAGCTCCTGCTCGATCTTGCGGGCCAGGTCGCGGGACAGGACGGCGCATTCTGCGTCCGTGATCGAATCTTGCTTCACGATTACCCGGATCTCCCGGCCGGCCTGGATGGCGTAGGCCTTGTCCACGCCCTTGTAGTCCACGGCCAGCTTCTCCAGCTTCTCGAGGCGCTTGATGTAGGCCTCGACGGTCTCCCGCCGCGCCCCCGGCCGCGCCGCCGACAGCGATTCCGCCGCCGCCACGAGCACCGTTTCGGGACAGATCGGCTCGACCTGCTCGTGGTGCGCAGCGATGGCGTTGACCACCCGGGGCTCTTCCCCGTACTTCTTGGCGAAGTCCGCGCCGATGATGGCGTGCGGGCCTTCCTCCTCCTGGCTCAGCGCCTTGCCCATGTCGTGCATCAGCGCGCCGCGCCGCGAGAGCCTGACATCCAGCTCCAGCTCCGAGGCCATGATCCCGCAGATGTAGGCCGCCTCCCGCGCGTGGTAGAGGTTGTTCTGCCCGTAGCTCGTCCGGAACTTGAGCTTGCCCAGAAGTTTCACGATCTCCGGATGGATGTTGGTGATCCCCAGCTCGAAGAGCACCTTCTCGGCCTCCTCAAGCATCATCTTGTCGAGGTCTTTCTTGACCTTCTCGACCACCTCTTCGATGCGAGTCGGGTGGATGCGGCCGTCCGCCATCAGCCGCTCTAGCGACACCTTCGCGATCTCCCGGCGCAGCGGATCGAAGCCGGAGATCAGGACCGCCTCGGGCGTTTCATCCACGACCAGATCGATGCCCGTCGCGGCCTCCAGCGCTCGGATGTTCCGGCCCTCCCGGCCGATGATCCGTCCCTTCATCCCGTCGCTCGGGAGCGGCACCACCGAGATCGTCGCCTCCGCGACGTAGTCCCGCGTGATGCGCTGGATGGACCGGGTAATGATCTCCTTGGCTTCCCGATCGGCAATCTCCTTGGTCTCATCCTGAATCCGCTTGATCATCTTGGCGGCCTCGAACTTGGCATCACTCTCCACCTGCTGCAAGAGCGACGCCTTGGCCTCGTCGGCCGTCATGCCCGAGGCGTACTCGAGCGCCTTGGTGCGTTCCTGGATCAGGCGGCCCACGTCGACCTCTTTTTCCTCCAACGCCTTCTCCCGAACAGCCACCGTCTTCTCTCTTTTCTGGAACTCTGCCTCGCGTCGGTCGAAATTGGACATCCGGCGGTCCAGGGACTCCTCTTTCTGGACCAACCGCTTCTCCAATGCGAGGATCTCGTTGCGCTGAGTCTGCATCTCCTTGTCGAGCTCGGCTCGCGCCTGGACGATCATGTCCTTGGCTTCGAGCTGAGCTTCGCGCGCCCGCGTGGAGGCCTCTTTCTCTGCCGTTCGGACGTTCTGGGCCGCGCGATCCTCCGCCTCACGGAGGCGCGAGGCGACCACCTTGCCCCGAATGAGCCAGAGCATGCCGGCGCCCAGGGCCGCTCCGGTGACCACCGCAACGATCACAATGGCCAGTTCTGAAATGGTGTCCACCTCCCTTCACACCGGAACGACGACGGCTCCACGCCTCGCCGGACAGAGCCATCGCGTAGGGCATTCATGTCGTGGGAGCGGAAATGGAAGGGTGTCGGTGGAAGGAGGACGGAAAAGCGATTACAGAAGCGAGCCAATTGGCCGGCAGGACGCAACCGGCAGGGAGAAAGGGTCGTCAGGGAGAGGCGTCAGCCCTTGCATATGTACATGAGCGTCTGTGTCGCACGTCCCTCGTTCCCAGACCGAATACCCTGTTCCCCTCGGGCTTTCCAGAGCCAAACAGTATTCTTCCTGCTTCAGGCTCGAGCCCTGTCCGCATCCTGTTGTGTCGACTGCACCGGTCAGATTTTACGAAAACTGCTCGTCCTCTTGAATCGTCTTGTTCGGCCTTGCCACAAGCCCTACAACTTGTAGGGCATTCCACCGACGGGAGCATTCCGTTCCCGTCCGAGCGCCAGTGTAGCAAACCGCCTACAGGCTTGCAAGAAAAAAAGCCCTACCTGGCGCCGCCGAGCGTCTCTTCGATTGAACTGATGAGACTGTCGGCCAGCTGCTCCACCTTCTCGTGCTGAAACTTGCGCGCCTGATGGAGTTGGTGCGCCAGGTTCAGGGCCGCCAGGATGGCGACCTTGGCGGGTGTGGCCACTTTCATCCCCCCGGCCAGGGTCCGCATCTGCTCGTCGACTTCCCTGGCCAGCTCGTTGACGTACGCCTGGTCGGCGTCCCCCCGGATCGCGTACCGCTGGCCGTAGATCTCGACCTCAAATCTCTGGCTCACCGTCGTCCTCCGTTCATGAGCGTCAGCTCTTGCTTGTCTGCCGGTCGTCTTCCCGATGCTCGATGAGCGCCAGCTCGCCCAGAATCTTCCGCAGTCGGCCCCGGAGCCACTCCCGCTCCTTCTCCCACCGGCGGGAGTCGGTCACGTGGCGCGCCAGCTTGGCGTCCGCCTCGCGGAGGCGGGATTCCAGCTGCACCGCCCGTCGCTTCAGCCCGGTGGTATGCTTGATGAGCTCCTTGACCTTCGCCTCAAGGGAGGCCATCTTATCCACGTCCGTCAGCACCCCTTCTCAAAAAACGACGCCGCGCACTCGACTCCACTCACCCGCTTGTATTCCCGGTAGCTCCGCAGGACCCGCTTCACGTAGAGCCGGGTCTCGGTATAGGGGATCGACTCGATGAACTCATCCGGATCGCCGCCGCCGAATTGCTGCGCCCATTTGGCCACGACGTCGGGGCCGGCATTGTACGCCGCGATCGTATAGATCGGATTATGGTTAAATTTCTCCGCCAGATGTCCCAGGTACCGGCTTCCGAGCTTGATGTTGTAGGTGGGGTCGAACAAACGTTCCCGGTTGAACGCCTCGGCGCCCAGCCGGTTTGCGACCATCTCCCCGGTCTGGAGCGTCACCTGCATCAGTCCCAGCGCGCCAGCCGGCGACACCGCTGCCGGATTGTACGTGCTCTCTTCCCGGATGATCGCGGCCACGAGATGCGGGTCCACGCCGTGATCCGCCACCGTCTGGATCACCGGCAAGAGTCCCTGCGGGTAGGCCAATTCCCAGAACGCGGGGGACACGCCGGTCACCCCGCGGTCAATCACATCAGGGAAGAACAGCTGGACCAATTTCAGGGCGCGATGGTACTCCCCGACCTCTTTGAAGAGGCCAGCTAGCCACAGAATGGCTCCCCGGTCTCCGCCGATCCGTCCGGGCAGCACGCCCAGCTCTTCACCCGCCTCGCGCAGCAGGCCCAGCATGCGAAGTTCCATGGCGCGCTGGTAGTGCACGTCGGTCGTGACCGTCTTGTCCTGAGGATCCAACCCGGAGAACGACATGCCGCCTCCGTTGCCTCCGACGGCGTTGGGCATCGCAGCCACGCCCGCACGCATTCGCGCCGTGTGGCAGTAATAGGTCAACGGGGCCTCCATGCACAGCGCCTCGAACAGCGCGGTCGCCTTCTGCGGCTCGCCGGCCTTCTCCAGACTCCGCCCTTTCCAATAGAGCGCCGCCAAGCGGACGGGACCGTCCGGTTGGAGCCGAACGGCCTGCTCAAAGGAGTGCATAGCTTCCTCATAGCGCCCGTTCTTGTAGAGCAGCCACCCGGCGCGCCAATGTCCTTCCGCGGCCAGGCTCTCCGGCTTCTCCCTTCGCCCGACTTGCTGATAGGTCTGGATCGCCTGATCCATCCGCCCGCGATCCACATGCTGGGCGGCCAGCGTCAATAGGAACTTCGCCTTCGCCTCGCCTGAGAGATGTCCGGCTTCGACCTCGCGCGCGAGGGCCAGGAATGGCTCATCCAGCCCCAGCCGCAGGAAGATCCTGGCCAGCCAGTTGATGGCCTCCTGAGCGAACCCGTTCGTCCCGCTTTTTACCAATTGCTCGAAGCTGGCGCGGGCATCGTCATAGCGTTTGAGTCGCACCTGCGCGATCCCAAGCGTCAACCTGGCCCGTTCCCGGTGCGTCCCGCCGGGCGCCCCCTTGAGTACCTCTTCGCAGGCCTTCACCGCCTTGGGATACTGCCCGGCGTCGAACAGCGACTTGGCGCGCACCCAGCGCTCTTCTGCCGTCAATTCGGGAATCGCGACATCTTCGCTCCGTAGGCGCTCCAGTCGCACCGCAGCGTCGTCGGCTTGCGGGGAAGCCGCATACTGGGTCCAGATGCGCCGATAGGTCGCGACCGCGCTGGCGGTGTCTCCAGCCTTCTGCAGGCACTCGCCGTGGCGCAAGAGCACGACAGGCGCCAAGGCATGGCTACTGTACCCCGACAGAAACTGCGCCTGCCGCTCCCGCGCGCGCCGGCAGTCGTCGGCCAGGAACCACGCCTCGGTTGCCCGCGCCAGGGCCGTGGACCTGAGGAGACTGTCCGGGTAGCTCTCGACCAGCAAGTCAAAGGCCGTCGCGGCTCCGTTGTAATCACCCCTCTTCATCCCGGCCTCACCGAGGTAGAAGTATGCATAATCGCCTAGCGCAGGCAGATGCAACGGCGCAGCCACAAGGTAGGGAATCGCTTGCCGATCGCCTTGCTCCTGGTACCACTTCCCCAACAGAAGCTCGGCGCGACCTGCCCACGGTGTGCCTGAAAATTGATCGATGAGCCCCTGCAAGAGACGCGTCGCTGTCTCCTGATCCTGCTGGGTCAACGCTTGGACGGCCTGGGCCAGACAGGTGACAGGCTCCGCACACTGAGCGCTGCCCGGCAGGTCAGCAGAAACGGCTGTGCCGAGGACGAGGACGACGCCAGCGGCTGCGAGCAGTGCACCCAGCCGAAAGACTCGAGACAGAAATGTAAAGGAAGACATGAGGGTTGTCACGGAACGTGCAATCATGGCGAGGATTATACCACACGGCGTTACGACTTCCGAGGAGTCTGTGGGAAGACCCCTCCCCAAGATTCCTGGCTTGCCGCCTATCCGGATGCTGTGTTAGGCTCTCTCCGCAATGTCCCTGATAGACCTCATCGCCTTGAGCGCAGACGAAGTAGCCGCGCTGGTGCGCGACTGGGGCTGGCCCCGCTACCGAGCCCAGCAGACCCTCCGCTGGCTCTATCATGCCCGCATCACGGACATCGGCGCCATGACGGATCTCTCCCACGCCGACCGGACGCGGCTGGCCGCGCAGGCGCACATCGGGTCGCTCACCCCGTCCGAAGTCCTGACGTCGGAAGACGGCACGCGGAAATTCATCTTTCCCCTGGAGGACGGAAAGCGCATCGAAAGCGTGCTCATCCCCGATACCTCCTCCCGTTCGCATGATCGCCTGACCCTGTGTCTCTCCACCCAGGTAGGCTGTTCGCTGGACTGTAAATTTTGTTTGACCGGGCAGATGGGGCTGCAGCGCAATCTCAATGCCCATGAGATCGTGGGGCAGGTCCTGGCTGTGCAAAGACTACTGGATGGTGAACATCATCTCACGAACCTCGTATTAATGGGCATGGGCGAGCCGCTGGCCAACGCCGCGGCGGTGGAGGAAGCCATCCACCGCCTCACCAACCAGACCTGGGGCATCGGCTTCTCGCCACGCCGGATCACGCTGTCGACGGCCGGTCTGAGCTCACGGCTCAAGCAGGTGGCGCGCATGGGCGTCAACCTGGCGGTGTCGCTGAACGCCACGACCAACGAACAGCGGAACCGTCTCATGCCGGCGGTCAACAAGGCATACCCGTTGGAGACCCTGCTGGCGGCCTGCCGGACCTTTCCCTTGAAACCACGCCGCCGCCTGACGTTCGAGTACGTGCTGTTGGCCGGCGCGAACGACACGGAGCAGGACGCCGCCCGGCTCGCCAAGCTGATGCGGGGCCTCCGCTGCAAGATCAACCTGATCCCGTTCAACGAATTTCCGGGCAACCCGCACCGGCGGCCCTCCGATGAACGCGTGCTGCGCTTCCAGGCGATCTTGACCCGGCACGGGCTGGAGGCCTACATCCGCAAGAGCAAAGGACGGGACATCCTGGGCGCCTGCGGCCAGCTCGGAACGCTGCCTGATGCGTCGGTCCTCGTGCGCCCACCCGGCACACAGAGTCCGTCCCCCATCCCGATCCATTCGCACGCGTAGAGAATTAGGGAGCAGACCGTGACCGCTCTCCAGCGAATCCTGTGCGGTGTGACCGTTGCCTCTCTGCTGGCCCTCATCCCTGCCGGTCAACAGACGATGGCCGGCCGTCTCACGGTCCAGGAATTCACCCTGGCCAACGGCCTCAAGGTGCTGCTCGTGGAAGAACACAAGGCCCCCGTCGTCACGGTCCAGATCTGGTACAAGGTCGGCTCCCGTAACGAAGTCATGGGACGGGCCGGCCTCTCCCACATGCTGGAACACATGATGTTCAAGGGCACCCCCAAGTACGGGAAGGGCGAATTCTCCAAGATCATCGAAAAGAACGGGGGCAATGACAACGCATTTACCAGCCAGGACTACACGGCCTATTTCGAAAACCTGGCCGCGGACAAGCTGGAGCTCACTCTCGAAATGGAGGCGGACCGGATGAAGGGGCTCCTCCTCGACGAAAAGGAGTTTCAGTTGGAGCGTGAGGTCGTCAAGGAAGAGCGCCGCCTGCGAGTCGAGGATGTCCCAACGGCGTATCTCGTCGAACAGATAGACGCCCAGGCCTTCATGGTTCATCCCTACCACTGGCCCATCATCGGATGGTTCAACGACCTAGACGCGATGACCCGCGAAGACCTCAAGGTCTACTACGACAAATACTATGTCCCGAACAACGCAACCCTCGTGATCGTGGGCGCCGTCAAGCCCGAGACCGCCTTGCCCTTGATCAAGCAGTATTTCGAAGGCATTCCCAAAGGCTCCCTGCCCCAGCCGCCGTCGATCGTCGAGCCGGAGCAAAAGGGCGAACGGCGGATCGTGGTGAAGCGCGAAGCGCAACTCCCCTTCATCTACTTCGGCTACAAGGTGCCCAACTTCAAGAGCCCGGACGTGCATGCCCTGGCTGTGCTGGAGAACATCCTCTCGACCGGCAAGAGCGCACGCCTCTACGACGCGCTCGTGTACCGGAAAAAGCTGGCCTTGCAGGTGGGTGCCGGCTACAACGAATTGGCGGCGGACCCCGAGCTCTTCACCTTCTACGCGATGGTCAAGCCCGGCGTGAAGATCGCCGCCGTGGAAAAGGCCGTGCTGGCGGAGATCGAACGGCTCAAGAAGGAGCCGCCGACGGAGAAGGAACTCCAGAAGGCCAAAAACCAGGTGGAGGCTCACTACCTCTTCGAGCAGGACTCCGTCTTTCGACAGGCCATGCTGCTGGGCACAGCCGAAACCGTCGGCGCAGGCTGGCAGTACATCGCCGACTATGTAGACAAGCTCAGAGGCGTCACCAAAGAGGACATCCAGCGGGTTGCCCGCCACTACCTGAATGAGGACACTCGCACCGTCGGCATCCTCATTCCCCTGCCGTCCAAATCCAAAGGAGCCCCGGCGCCGGGAGGTGCCCGATGATTCGCGCCACGTTCCTTCTCGCAGCGCTCGCAGTCGGGAGCGTCCTGCCCGGTGCGGCCCACGCCGTCGGGATCAAACCGACTCGCGTGGTCACGGAGAACGGCATGACCGTGCTCATCGCGGACCGGCCCTCTCTCCCCATCATCACCGTGAACGTGCTCATCAAAGCCGGCTCGGTCTACGATCCGGACGCCAAGGCCGGCTTGTCCTACATGGTGGCCAGCACGCTCGACGAAGGCACCACAACCCGCAGCGCGGTTCAAATCGCCGAGCAGATCGAGTTCATCGGAGGCGAGTTGTCGACCGAGGGAGGAGAAGACTCTGCGTCCGCGAAACTCCGGGTGCTGAAGAAGGACGCGGATCTCGGATTCACGCTTCTGGCCGACATCCTGATGAATCCCAAGTTCGACGCCAAGGAGGTCGCGCGCGTTCGCGACGAGCTGGTGGGCTTCCTCCGGTCGGAGCAGGACGAACCTGGCATCATCGCCTCCAAGGCCTTCAACGAGATCGTGTTCAAGGGCCATCCCTACCGGCGGCCGGCCAACGGTGAGGAAAAGACCGTGACCAAGCTCATCCCGCAGGACCTGGTCGCGTTCCACGACCGGTTCTACCGCCCGAACCGCGCCATCATAGCCATCGTCGGCGACCTCCGGGAGACCGAGGCCCTTGCTCTGGTCAAGAAGCACTTCGGCAAATGGGCGCCGAAAGAATTCCCGCTCCAGGCCTTCCCCGCCCCGGCACCGTTGCCGAAGCCCATGCTCAAGCTGATCGACAAGGACCTCACGCAAGCGACCATTGTCCTAGGGCACATCGGGATTGACCGGCGGAACCCGGATTTCTACGCCGTGGCGGTGATGAACTACATCCTCGGCGGCGGCGGGTTCTCCTCGCGACTCGTGAACCGGATCCGCGACGAGCAGGGCCTGGCCTACGACGTGGACAGCGTCTTCGAAGCGAATGTCATGCCGGGTCCTTTCGCCGTGCATGTGCAGACCCGGAACGCGGCGGCGAACCAGGCGCTTGCCAGCGTGTTTCAGGAACTCAAGCGCATCCGGACCGACCCGGTCCGCGACCAAGAGCTGGCCAACGCCAAAGCCTACCTGATCGGGAGCTTCCCGCTGCGCATGGACACCAACGCGAAACTGGCCTCGCTGCTGAACCTCGTGGAACTACATAGCCTCGGCCTGAGCTATTTCGACGATTATCCCAAAGCGATCGCGGCGGTGACGAAAGAGGACGTCTTGCGGGTGGCCCAGAAGTATCTCAATCCCGACCGCTACGCCCTGGTCGTCGTCGCCAAATTGGCCGAAGCCAAGATTGACACCAATGTTGTCTCCAACGCGAAGTGACGGTGGCACGGAGGCCCTTGACCGTCTCAGGACGATCATGGGTAACATGGGCTCTGTGCTCGTCGCGTTCTCCGGCGGCATCGACAGCACGCTCGTCCTGAAAGTGGCGCACGACGTGCTGGACGCGCGAGCCGTCGCAGTGACGGCGGTGTCGCCCACGTTCCCCGCGATTGAATTGGCATTGTCCCAAACAATCTGCACGGAAATCGGCGCCCGCCACATTATCCACGAGACTGATCAGCTCCGTGACCCTGAGTTCGTCATGAACACCACCAGCAGGTGCTACCGGTGCAAGACGGACCTCTACTCGGCGCTGGTGCCCCTGGCCGCGCGGCTGGGGCTTGCCTATGTCGTGAACGGGGTGCAATGCGATGACCTGGGCGACGATCGCCCCGGCCTCCAGGCCGCGCGCGAGTCCAGCGTGCGGAGTCCCTTGGTGGAGGCCGCCATGGGCAAGGCAGCGGTCCGGAAGGCGGCGCGATTGCTGGGGCTGTCGAACTGGGACAAGCCTGCGGCCGCATGTCTCGCCTCGCGCATCGCCCGCGGGGAGGCGATCACGGAGGAGCGGCTCACACGCGTCGAAGAAGCCGAAACGTTCCTGCTACGCGAGGGTTTCCGTCAGGTCCGGGTGCGAGACCACGGCGGGAACGCGCGGGTCGAGGTGGGGCAGGATGAACTCGCGCGACTCTTCGAACCGATGATGCAAGACTTCATTACCAGTCGGCTCGCCGCACTGGGGTTCGCCACTGTGACGTTGGACCCTGCCGGCTACCGCCAAGGCAGTGCAAACCGGCTTACCATGTAGCTCAGGACTGCGGATTGGCCTTCAGCAGTTCTCGCATCTTACCGACAAGGGTCTCGACCGTAAAGGGCTTTTGGAGAAAGTTCGCCATGTCGGGGTCCCGAAGCTTCTCGCGGACGATCTCAAGCGGGTAACCGGAGATGTAGAGCACCTTCATGTGCGGGCGCGACGATGACAACATGTAGGCCAATTCGCGCCCGTTAAGCCCGGGCATCATGACATCCGCGACCATCACATGGATGGGGCCTGTATACCGCCTGGCGATCAAGAGCGCCTCGCTGTTGAACTTGGCCTCCAGGACGGTGTACCCCCGTTGCTCGAGACCCACACGCACCAGTTCCCGTACCGCCGCATCGTCGTCCACAAGCAGAATGGTCTCCAAACCCTGGTTGGCCTTTGACGTGGTGCCACTCATAGCAGACAATCTTACCGCCACGCGGGTTCCTGTGGAAGAGGTTAAATTTCACAGGCCTGGGGTGCGCCTTGTGCACATTCGGAGTTCGGGCTTAGAATCAACCGATCTTCATTGCCCACCATCTGAACGCCGCGAAAGGAGGATGCCATGCCGGTGTACGTGAGCCTGGTGAAGTTCACGCGGGAAGGGATCATGACGATGAAGGAACAGGGCATCGACCGGTCCGAGAAGGTGAAGAAGAACATTGAGGAGCTGGGCGGGAGACTGATCGCCGCCTATTATTGTCTCGGGGAATACGATGTGGTGGCCATCCTTCAGTTCCCGGACAACAAGACAGCCATGAAGGCGGCGGTCAAGAACGCCTCGATCGGACACATCTCGATCACGACGATGCCGGCATTGCCAAGAGATGAATGGGCCATGCTGTTGCGTGAGGTCTGGAAGAAGAAATAATGTAGGGGCGGGCAACCCGGCCAACGGCCGGGCCGATCAATGCCCTGCCCAACGACGCGGGAGGGGTAAACCCCTCCCCTACGTGTCAACCTTTCTCGAAGTCCTTGGCGACCGCGGTGAGGGCCTCGTCGGCCAGTCTCTTATGGTCGGCGTCCGTCAGGCTCCGCTCGAGCACTCTCTCAGCGACGCGCAGGCCCAGTTCGCCGGCGTAGCGGCGCACCTCCTCCAGCGCCTTGCGGCGCTCCTGCTCGATCTCGCGGGCGGCATTCGCCTTGATCCGCTCCGCTTCGGCCGACATCCGGCGCTCGTTCTCTTCCATCATTTGCTGCGCCCGGACCTTGGCCTGGGCAATCATCTCCTCCGCCTCTTTTTGCGCGGATCTCATCCTGGCATCGTACTCGGCCATCCGCCGTTCGGCTTCCGCCCGCTGCCGCTCCGCCGCCTCGATAGTCTCGCGAATTTTCCGCTCCCTGGCATCGAGGTTCTCCAGAATCCACGGAAAGGCATACTTGTAGAGGATGAGGAGTAGGATGCCAAAGGAGACCCACTCCCAGAAAAGCAGCGAGGAGAAGAACTGCGTGTCAAACTGTGGCATGAGGACTTCGTCCTTTTATTTGCGAAGGCCCATGATGATGAAGGCAATCACAATCCCATAGAGTGCGATCGCTTCAACGAGCGCGAACCCGATCCACATGTACTTGCCCACTCGGCCCTCCGCTTCCGGCTGGCGGGCCACCGCCTCGATCATCTTCCCGAAGATGTACCCGATTCCCACACCGGCGCCGGCGAACCCGGCGGCCGCCAATCCCATTCCCAACAGTGCAGCCGATGCAGCGTCCATTCAGCGTTCTCCTTTCTCTGCGAGAGAGCCTGCTAGTGTGCGCCTTCGGCGTGCCCGTGCAGGGTGATGGCATCGCCGAGGTACACGCAGGTCAATATCGTAAAAATGTACGCCTGAATAAAGGCAATCCCGACTTCCAGGCCATTGATGGCGATGGAAAAGGCAAACGGGAGCCAACGGCTCCAGATCACGGTCAGGATAACTGGTATCAGAATGCACATCCCGACAAGACCCCAAGTGCCTGTCGCAGCGATTACCCGACGCCGTCCCACAACCAATACAACCATGAGGATCAGGAGTCCGATTTTGACTGCAAGCGGGGCCGATATCAAAGGAATTGAGACAACCATCCCAAAAAGGACAGCGAGAATCGTGTGCCCCGCCGTCATGTTGGCGAAGAGCCGGACCGCCAGCGAGAGCGGCCGCGCCAATTGGCTGACGAGTTCGATCGGCACCATGAGGGGGAGCAGCAACACAGGAGTGCCCGCCGGCATCAGGATCCCGAGAAACTTGATACCGTGCAGCACGAACCCGACAACGATGCTCATGCTGTACACAAACAACGCGAATGCTGCCGTGACCACGATCTGGCTGGTCACGGTGTACGAACCTGGGATCAGCCCGAGGATGTTGCAGAACAGAATGAACACGAACAGGGTCGCCACAAATGGAAAGAACTTCATACCTTTCTCACCCATCGTGTCCATGATCATATTCCTGATGAACTCCACCAAGATCTCGGCAAGGCTCTGCAGTCTCGTCGGGACGAGCCGCTGCTGTCTGGCTGCAATGATCAGTAGGGAGGAGGCCAGGACGATGATAATCCACATCATCACCACGGCTTTGTTTGGAGAAATATCCAGCCCGAACAGCGACAGCGACCCATAGGGGTGCAGTTCGAACGGGTGGAGGGGGTTGCTTTCCATGGCTCAAAGACGTGACGCAGTCCGATACACGTTCAATAGACCCGCCGACATGCCCAGGAAGACACCAATGATGATCCCTAATGGACTGGAGCTGAAATACGAGTCGGCCAGGTACCCCAAGCCGCCGCCCACGATCAGGGCGGCCACCAGCTCGACACCGATCCGCGCAGCGATCGAGAGGCCTTTCCGGAACGCATCGGGCTGATCAACCATGAAACCCAGCGCCTGCGGCTTCCACCGGGCCAAGGACGCGTCCTGGCGCGTCCGGGGCGGGCGGGTTGAGATATCACGAAGTCGGGGCACCCGTTGCTCCGCAATTGCAACGGGTCGTGAGCGGCGTTCAAATTGCTCCGGTGAAAAATCGGGCGCCATCTAAACAGAATCGCCGAGGGAAGTCAAGGTTGCCGGATGCCTTGCTGGGGCCGTAACAGGTGGGTTAAGATGCCGCACACACCGAGGGCTCCTCACAGTGTTTCGAACCTCACGCGAATCCTTCCTGAGGGCATCCCCGCCCATCCCGCTGGCGACCGTCCTGCCGCTCCCCTCCTGCTCGACGTTCGAGCTCTACCAACGCCTGGCTGGGGACGTGCGCTGCCCCGTGCTGCTGGAGAGCGGCCAGGGACCCGGCGGTGTCGCCCCGGGACAGCGGTACTCGATCATCGGCGCCGATCCCGCGCTCCTGTTTCGTGGCACCGGGTCACGCGTGGGCTGGTGCGCAAGAGGCGAGGAATGGATCACCCGTGCCGGGGATCCACTGGCGGCGCTCCGGGATCTGCTCACTCGCATGGCCGTCCCTCGCCCTTCCGAGTTCCCTCCATTCTATGGCGGCGCCGTCGGCTATTTCGGCTATGACGTAGCCCGCTGGTTTGAGCGTCTCCCCCATCCTCCGCCAGATGACCTAGGTCTCCCCGATCTGGAGCTCGCCGTCCTCGACCTCGTGGCGGTCGCGGACCATCACCAGAAAGAGTTGTGGCTCATCTTCTGTCCCTTCGGGGAGCGCTTCATCAAGGAGTCGCGTGAGGAACTCTATGAAGAAGGGCAGGCCCGGCTGCTGGCCCTAGAGACCCGGCTGACAAGGTTGCTGCCCGTCTTGCCAGACACGAGCCATCAGGTTGTGCCGCACGTGACACCCGGCATGTCAGAGGCCGACTATACGGATCGGGTGCGACGGTGCCTCGACTACATTGCAGCCGGAGACATCTATCAGGCCAATCTGTCCCATCGATTCACAGTCGGTTTGGGTGGGCGGTCGCCGCGCTCCATCTACCGCCGCCTGCGCGAGATCAACCCCGCGCCCTTTGCCGCCTTGCTTGAACTGCCGGACGTCACGCTGGTCAGTTGCTCGCCGGAACGGCTCGTGCGGATCAGCGGGACCGAGGTGGAGACCCGGCCGATCGCCGGCACCCGCCCGCGCGGCGCCTCCACGGACAAGGACCGCCTCCTGATCGAAGACCTGCTGATGAGCCCGAAAGAGCGAGCCGAGCACATCATGCTCGTGGACCTGGAACGCAACGACCTGGGACGCGTGTGTACCCACGGCAGCGTCCGCGTGGACGAGTTCATGGTCGTCGAGCGCTATTCGCACGTGAGCCACATCGTGACCAACATCCGCGGCCGGCTCGCGCCAGGCAAGGACGCGCTGGACGTGCTCCGTGCGGTCTTCCCGGGGGGAACCGTGACGGGCGTGCCCAAGGTCCGCTGCATGGAGATCATCGACGAACTGGAGCCGGTCCGCCGCGGGCCTTACACCGGCTCCATCGGTTATCTCAGCCCGAGCGGTGACCTGGACCTGAATATCCTCATCCGGACGTTGGTCATCGCAGGCGAGCGCGCCTACCTCCAGGTGGGCGCCGGCATTGTCGCGGACTCCGACCCCCCACGCGAGTATCAGGAGACGTTGTACAAGGCCGAAGCCTTGCTCAAGGCGCTAAGAGAATCATGAAGGAGGAGCCACCCCCACCCACCCCTCCCCCCTCGAGGGGGAGGGTGAGGGAGGGGGGCTGACACAAATGTGGATTTATCTGAATAACCGGTTCGTGTCGAAGGAGGAGGCGAAGATCTCGGTCTTCGATCACGGCTTCCTGTACGGCGACGGCGTCTTCGAGACCCTGCGGAGCTATGGAGGAAAGGTCTTCATGTTGAGCGAGCACATCGCTCGCCTAGAACAATCGGCGGCCCGCCTTCATATCCCCATGCCGGTCAAGCGCAGCCGGTTGTCTGCCATCGTCGCGGAATCCCTCGAGCTGAACAAGTTGACGGACGCCTACCTCCGGATCACGGTCTCGCGCGGTCTGGGTGAGATCGGACTGGATCCAGCGCTCTGCAAGAATCCCACGCTGGTGGTCATCGCCAAGCCCTTTGAACCGTATCCTGAATCGTTCTACACGGACGGGGTGTCGGTTGCGGTCGTGCAGACCCGGCGCAACTTGCCGGAAGCCCTGCCACCGCATGTCAAATCCCTGAATTACCTCAACAACATTCTGGCGAAGATGGAGGCAACGGCGCTCGGAGCTTACGACGCCGTGTTGCTGAATCATCAGGGGGAGGTGACTGAAGGAACAACCAGCAATGTGTTCGTGGCCCTTGGAGGCCGCCTTCTGACGCCGGCCTCTGACTGCGGCATCCTTGCCGGCATCACCCGCAACCTGGTGTTGCGACTGGCACGCGAATTGGAGATGCCAACGGAAGAGACGCGGCTGACCGCGGCTGACCTCGCAATCGCCGACGAGTGTTTCCTGACCAATACGACCGTGGAAGTATTGCCGGTGACGCAGGTGGATGGGCAGAGCATCGGAGACGGCCGGCCGGGCCAGATCACCCGCCGGCTGCACGCTTCATTTCGGGACAGTCTTGACCGGTTCCTTGCCGGCCGTTGACCGGTCGGCGATCCGTTCGACCTTGACCTTGGACACGCGCCGATCCCCGAGGTCCACCACGGTGAACTTGTAGTCCCCGTGGTAGAAAACCTCGCCGCCGCGCGGGAGCCCCTGGATCTGATAGGTGATAAACCCGCCCAGCGTCTCGTAGTCCGTCGAAGGGGGGATCGGCAACCCGTATTCCGACACGAGGTCCTTGACCGGCATCGAGGCGTCAACCAGGATCGCACCATCCTTGAGGCGTTCCACCGGCTTCTCTTCGGTGTCATACTCGTCCTGGATCTCGCCGACGATTTCCTCAATGAGGTCCTCCAGCGTGACCAACCCTTCGACGCTGCCATACTCGTTGACCACGATCGCCATATGAATGCGACGGCGCTGCATCTCTTTCAGCAGCACGCTGACCTTCATCGCTTCGGGAACGTAATAGACAGGATGCAGCAAATCTTTCAGGTTCAACGGCTCGCCTGCCGCGACCTGACTCAACAGGTCTTTCTGGTAGAGGATGCCCAGCAGATCGTTGAGCCCCTTCCGGTATACCGGGTAGCGGGAGAACTTATTCTCGTCGATGTACTTCAGCAGGTCCGGCGTCGGAGTGTCGATCTCGATGGCGCACATCTTCGGGCGAGGGATCATTACTTCCTTCACCGACATATCGGTGAACTCAAACACACTGTGGATCAGCTCCTGCTCGGTCTTGTCGAAGACACCCTTTTCGCGGCCTTCCTGCATCAATAAGTTTATCTCTTCCGCGGAGATAAAGACCTTCTCCCCCTGAGCGGCCTTGCCGAGCGCACGCAGGACGCCTCGGCTGGACAAGGCGAGGGGACGAATGCCCCAGGCCGCGACCCGCGCGAACCATTCCAGGGGACGCGCCGCCAACAGCGCCAGGCGCTCGGGATTCTTGAGCGCCAGTATCTTGGGGACGAGCTCGCCGAGCACGAGCGAGAAGTACGAGATGATGAGCACCACGATTCCAACCGAAATCGGTTCGGCCACGGCGTGCATGAAGTCCAGCTGTAGCGCTTCGAGGACAGGCTTGAGATGATCGATGGCGACGACGCCGCCAAGAGCCGCGGCCGTGGAGCCGGCCACCGTGACGCCTATCTGAATGGTCGCCAGAAAACGCTCGGAGTCCTCCTGAAAGCCCTGGACGAGACGGGCCTGGGCGTTCTTCGCCTCGACCAGTTGTTTGATCCGACTGCGCCGCGTGTTGACGATGGCCAACTCGGCGCAGGCGAAGAAGCCGTTCAGGAGGATGAGGGCAGCGATGGTGATGAGTTCGACCCACATAGGATATTCAGCCTGCGGACCATGCCTCCAGTGTACGCGGTATTGTAGCCGAAGCGCCCCTCCGTTTCACACGTTTCGTGTCAAAAAGTGATAAGACCACCAAAATGTTCAACAATCGCCTGGTTTCACGGAGGAGAATGTTTATGACAAGTTCGACAGGTCGTTGACACCCCGAAAGCGGTCGGCTATTGTGAGCCGCATGTTGCCGAATCTTTACGCGTATGGGCAGGCCGGCGGCCTTGCTTGCCTGCTAGTCATGAGCGTCTTTTCGCAAGACGTCATGGGGGAACCCATCTATCAGTATAATGATAAGAACGGAGTCATGCACTTTTCCAACGTCCCGACCGATCCTCGCTATAGAACAGTGAGCGCGAACGGCCGCATGCAGGTCAGTGATTCCCCTGCCGCTCCCAGCCAGCCAGTCACGGCGCTCTCCTCGCAGCTCAACGAGACCAGCGCGTCGCGGTCCGGTGACTCGGTCTATCAGTACGTGGACCGGAACGGACTGATCCACTTCACCAATGTTCCGACGAGCCCTCGCTACAAAAAGATCCGGGGCCCGCGGGCGTTCACTCAGCTCCAGCCGAAACAGCTCTCGCCCGCCCTGCACCAGACGATCACACAGACCTCGCTGGTATACCGCATGAACCCGGCTCTGGTTCGAGCCGTCATTCAGGCCGAATCGGCGTACGATCCCAACGCCGTCTCACCCAAGGGCGCCATGGGGTTGATGCAGTTGATGCCGGACATGGCGTGGTCCTTGAATGTTGCGAACCCCTACGACCCCAAGCAGAACATCACCGGCGGAGTCCGGCACCTTCGCTACCTGCTGGACCGCTTCGGGGGCAACCTGGAACTGGCCCTGGCGGCCTACCACGCGGGGGAAACTCGCGTGTCGCGCGAGAGCCGGATCCCGCGGATCAGCGAAACCGAGCAATACGTTCGCAAGGTCATCCGCTTCTACCAGAGCTTCTCAAGGGATGGAGGAAGGAGCGACCGGCTCTACGCCGCCGAAGCCCAATCGCTCGTGACTCGGCGCTTCGTCAATCTTCTCAGCCCGAACTAAGCTTCCGCACCCGAAGTTTTCACGCCAGCTCCTCTGACCAGCGCGCGACCGGGCGCTTCCGCGTGCAGTCGGGTGTGGCACTCCCACCCGCTTGCAAACGCCTCCGGATGGTCGGAGCGGAAATGCGCCCCCAGGCTGTGCTCGCGTTGCAGCGCTGCCGTCGCGACCAGATGTCCCACGGTGACCATGTTCTGGACCTCCAACTCGCGGCGCGTCCCGCAGCCGTCTCCGAGCCGCTCCTCCCATTTCGCCACTTGCGCGAGCGCGGAGAGCAGCCCCTGCTTGCTCCGGATGATGCCAACCTTCTCCCACATCAAGCGCCGCAACAAGTTGAA
>WNFU01004366.1_pt1 | contig 32549 bp, 35 predicted proteins | sample 5400121 | NCBI WGS metagenome assembly WNFU01 (sample SAMN13153360, study PRJNA577476) | soil metagenome | isolation source: 100 cm soil or saprolite under grassland replicate 1 | place: USA:California | collected 2016-06-15
GCTGCACAACCCGGCGCTGCTCGGCGCCGCGGCGGGCGCCGCCGTGGCGACCATCGCCTGGCTCCTCGCGCGGCGGCAGCGTCCCAGACCCGACGCCTGCTGCCCATCCGACGCCACCAGCGACCCGCTCGCCCGCCACTCCACCAGCCAGCCAAGAGCACACGACCGGTGACCCACCGCCAGACCCCCGCGTCGCGGGCCCGCCACGCCAGGCGCCCGCCGGCGCGGCCTCGCCGCCTGGGCGGCCTCGTGCTGGCCGCAGCGGCGGTGGCGCTGCTCGGCGGCTGCTGCGGCTGCGGTCTGCCCACCCAGGCCAGCAACGGCGGCAACGGCGCCGGCAGCGCCACCGCCACGCCCACCCGGCAGGTCGCCGTCACAGTGCGCACCCTTGACGGGCGACCCATCCAGATCCCGAGCAGGCGACCCACCGTGCTGTACTTCTTCTCCGCCGGCTGCCGCCAGTGCGTCGGCGGCGCTCGGACCTTGGTGCAAGCCCGCAAGCAGACCGGCCCGGCCGCGACGTTCGTGGCCGTCGACCTGGACCCCACCATCGCCCCGACCCTGGCGGCCATCGCCAACGCCACCCGCCCATGACCAGCCTGGCCGCGCGCTCGAGTCGGTGTCATCGGCCGCCAACTTGCCACGGCCACCCGGCGGCGGTCGCGCCGCCCGCTCGCGTCAGGAACCCTCGGGAAGAAGGCACCCGCGATGCCCACCGAGATCGACCACACCACGCCCAACCCCGGCAGGACCACTGGCCAACGCTCCGGCACCGGGGCCTTGCTGGGACGCCCGCTGCTGCGGCTCCTAGCCCAAGGCGAGCCCGTCACCATCGACCAGCTCGCAGCCGCGACCGGCCGGTCGACCGAGCAGCTCCGCCAGGCGCTGGCCGCCGCGCCCGACACCGAGTACGACGACGCTGGCCGCATCGTCGGCTCCGGCATCATCCTCAACCCCACCCCGCACCACTTCGAGATCGACGGCAAGCAGCTCTGCACCTGGTGCGCCCTGGACACCCTGGTCTTCCCCGCCATCCTGGGCAAGCCTGCGACCGTCAGCTCCCCCTGCCACGCCACCGGCCAGCTCGTTCGGGTGCAGGTCGCATCGGACGGGGTGACCAGCGTCGAGCCGGCCACCGCGGTCGTCTCGCTCGTCACCCCCGACGACTGCTGCGCAGTCCGCTCGACCTTCTGCAACCAGGTCCACTTCTTCAGCTCCCCCCAGGCGGCCCTGCCCTGGCTGGCCGAGCACCCCGGCGCCAGCGTGGTCTCCGTCGCCGCCGCCTACCGGCTCGGCCGGCCCATCATCGACACCGTCCTCGGCAGCCAGGACCCATCCGACTGCTGCTGAGCCGCCCCAACGGCCGGCATGCACCGATCCAACCCACCGAACCGAACCCGAGCACACCCTCAACGCAGCGCCACGGCAACCAGAAGGGGACCCCTATGAGCACCACCGTCGACCAGCTCCTGGCCGATCGGGCCAGGGCGGGCTTCCCCACGCCGGCCCGTCGCCGCCAGGGCCTGCCCGCGCCCGTGCGGGATCTGCACCGGCGCGTCCTGGGCCACTTCGCCACCACCGGCCAGCCGCCCCCGCCGGCCACCCTTGCGGCATGGGCCGACGAGCTCGGCGTCGGGCTGCAGGATGCGCTTGGCCGGCTGGTGGAGGCCGACCTGGTGGAGGCCGACCCCAGCGGCGGCCTGGCGGGAGCGTACCCGTTCGTCGGCACCTCCCGTGGCCACGAGGTTCGGCTGCCTGGTGGCCTGATCGTCCAGACCTACTGCGCCGTCGACGCGCTCGGCATCCCCGCCATGCTGGACCGGGACGCGACCATCACCTCCCACGACCCGCTCACCGGCACGCCGGTCACCGTCCAGATCCAGGGCGGCAAGGTGCACTGGGACCCTGCTGGGGCGGTGGTCGGCTACTGCACCGACGACGGTGAGGTCGGGCAGGTGGCCTGCTGCCGCTGTCCGCTGATCAACTTTCACGCCTCATCCGCCACCGCCCAGGCCTGGCAGGACCGCCACCGGCAGCCACTGACGGTCCTTTCCATGCCGCAGGCGTTGGAGCTTGGCGCCGCGGCGTTCGCCGGCCTGCTGCGCTCACCAGACTCGGACGACCAGGACCTGAGCGGCGCCGCGGCCACGGCGCCAAGGACAATCGTGGGGCGCCGCGACCAGCCCACACCCTGACAGCGCAAAGGAGCAGCCTCATGCCGACCAGCGTCGACCTCGTTCGTCTCCAGGAGCTGCGGGCGCGTGGCGCGCAGCTGGTGGAGGTGCTGCCCGCGCCCGAGTACGCCGAGGAGCACCTGCCCGGCGCGATCAGCCTCCCCCTCAAGCAGCTCGACGCCACCGCCGCCCGGCTCGACCCCGACCGGCCAGTGGTCGTGTACTGCTGGGACGCGCTGTGAGACATGAGCCCCCGAGCCGCGTGCCGGCTCGAACAGCTCGGCTTCACCGAGGTCTACGACTACACCACTGGCAAGGCCGACTGGCTCGCCCACGCCTGGACACCGAGGGGGAGCAAGCCGGGGTCCTGCGCGCTCGCCACGCGCTGCGCGGCGACGTGGTCACCGCCTCGATCGCCGAGCCGGTCGGTGAGGTCCGCGCGCGGGTGGCAGCCTCGCCCTACGGGTTCGCGCTGGTGGTCGCCGCCGATGGCACGCTGGTGGGCCGGCTGCGCGCCGCCGCGCTGGCTGGCGACCCGGCCGTGCGGGCCGAGCAGGTCATGGAGGCCGGCCTTTCCACGGTGCGGCCAGACCGGCGGCTTGAGGAGCTGGTCGAGGTGATGCGCGGTCACGACCTGACGGTCATGCTGGTGACCACCCCGCAGGGGCGGCTGCTCGGCGTGCTGCCCCGTGGCCTGGCCGAGCACACCCTCAACGCGGAGGGCCGGACCGGCTGAAGGCAAGCCAGCGAGCCGAACATGGACGCGACGAAGACCGACCAGCTGTGGAGCCGGGTCGCCGCACTGATCCGCTCAAGCTGTGGCTGGTCGCTGCGGCCGCTGGCCCAGCTTTGGCACACCGCGGGACACTCGCCGGACCTGGCTCGCCGAACCGGTCGGCGACGGCGGCCCGGGTAGGATGATCGTCAAGGCCAGCGCCAACCCGTCCGCCCCCGCACGGGCCGCGTGGGCGGCCAGCGCGATGGGGCTGCTCGCCAAGCGAGGCTACCTGGTCCCGGCGTTGCTGTGGCGCGGCGCCCTTGATGCGGGCTGGTTCGTGGTCGTCCAGGCACGCCTGCCCGGCCAGCCGCTGTGCACACTGGACGCGGCGACGCTGGACAGGCTGCTGGCCCTGGTGGACCTGCAGGCCGACCAGGGGTCCCGGCTGGGGCTGGGCGAGGATGGCTGGGATGTCTCCTGGTGGACCGGGGTGGTCCTGTTCCAGGGCTGGGAGCACTGGTGGGACGCCGCTCAGGCGGCCGCGCCGCGGACCAGCCGGCGGTTGCGGGCTTTCCTGCAGCCGGCCTGGGGCCACCGGCTCCCCGCCGCTGATCTGGTGCACGGCGACCTCAACCTCGCCAACGTGCTGGCCGACGAGGGCGTGATCAGCGGCGTGGTGGATTGGGACCACCTCGGGGTGGGCTGCCGCGCTACCGACCTTGCCGGGCTGCTGTTGGACTGGCACCGGCTGCGGCTGGCGGGCCAGGAGCGGCTGGCGCCGGATGGCGCCGAGCGGCTGGCCGGCCGCATCGTGGAGATCGGCGGCGATCAGGGCCTGCGCTGCGTCGTCGCCTACGGTGCGGTGGCACGGCTGGGACTGGCCGCGCAGCGGGACGAGCCAGACGCGCTGCGGACCTGGCGCCACGTCACCCAGGCGCTGCTGGACTCCCTGCAATGAGCAGGGTGTCCCGGCAGGCCAGGGCCTGTGAGGGGCATGCGGCCTACCGGACCTGGGGCGTCCCCAATAATCGGGTGAGCCGGGCTGATCGATGTGCTACGAACCAAGGATGGGCTACATGATCCGGCCGGTCGCCTCTCTCCAGGAGCTGGCGCGAGTCTTCGATCTCGTCGGCGCGCAATTCCCCCAACCGCTGACCCGCCACGACCGGCGCCTGGCCGAGCTTGCCCGCCGCTTCCCCGCCGACCGCCCGCTCATGCTGCTGGCCGAAGACCAGGGCCGCATCGTCGGCGGCGCGCTGGCCTTCAGGACCGACCCCGCCTCACCGGCCGGTGGCGTGACCCTGCGCATCATCGGCCTGGCGCCGGCGTACCGCGGCACGGGCCTGGGCCGCCGCCTGCTCCAGCAGGTCGAGGCCGCCGCCAGACGGCTTGGCGCCTCGGCGATCCGCCTCGGCGCCAGCGGCCCCGAGCGCGGGTTCTACCTGCGCCTGGGCTACGCCGGCCAGGCGCGCATGCGCAAGCAACTCCCCCAGTCGCTCGCCGCACACCCGGAGTGGCGCCACCACCTGGAGGAGCTCCGGCGGCGGCGGCTCGCCGCACGTCAGCCATGAGCGTCCAGCCGCTGCTGGTGGAGACGGTCGTTGCGGACGGGGCGCGCTACCGAGTGTCCTGGTTCGACCCGCCGGTTCGGCCGCCGCTGGCCGACACGACCCAGGCGCTGGGCATCTGCTTCACCCACGACTCCCAGATCGTGCTGGTCACCTGGAACGACACCGACTGGACGCTGCCCGGCGGCACCATCGAGCCCGACGAGACCCTGGAGCAGACCCTGGCCCGGGAGGTCTGGGAGGAGGCCTGCGCCCGCGTCCTGTCATGCGCCTACATCGGCTGCCAGCGCGTCGAGCACCTCGACGACGACCGCCCCGCCTACTATCAGACCCGGTTCTGGGCCCGGGTCGAGCTGGAGCCGTTCGCGCCCGCCCATGAGATGACCGCACGCGTGCTGGTCAGCCCGGGCAGGTTCCGCGACGCCATGTTCTGGGGCCGCGAGACCACCGCGGGCCTGATCCTGGAGCGCGGCCTGCGCATCCAGGCCGACCCCGCCACGTCGCGCCCATCCGGGCTGGCCTGAATCGCCGATGGATGCGATCGCCAGGGATGGCCGCGACCTGGAGGTCTCCAGCAACGGTGGGGACTGGCGCGTTGGCTGGTACCCACCGCCCGACCCGCCATCGGGAACCCCCCATGGCGCGGCGGCGGTGTGCGTCAGCGGCAACCGGGTCGTCCTGGTCTCCAGTGACGGCCAGCGGTGGGGCCTTCCCGGCGGCCGCCCCGAACCGCACGAGCAGTGGGTGGACACGCTGCGACGCGAGGTCGCCGAGGAAGCCTGCGCCCAGGTGACCGGCGCCACGCTCCTGGGGTTCACCCGCGGCGAGTGCCTGAGCGGGCCCGAGCAGGGATTGATCCTGGTCCGGTCGATGTGGCGAGCAGAGGTCCGCCTGCACCGCTGGGCGCCGCGGTTTGAGATCGCCCACCGCCGGCTGGTGCCGGCCGGCCAGGCGTTGCGGCTGGTGGTCATCGCCGAACCCGCGGTCGGGCCGATCTATCGCCGCATGTTCGTGGAGGCCGGATTGTCGCCGGCCGACGATGGCCTCCGGTCGGACCGCTGACCCACGCGGCTTGACCGCCGCGCCCTGGCGCGGCGCAGCCGATCAGCCCGGCCCGCCGGCGGATCTCGCCCCTTGGCTGCCAAGCCAGTCGACCAGCTCCTCGGCGTCCTGGTTGCGGGCGATGTCCAGGGGGGTGCGGCCGTCCCAGCTGGCGGCCCAGTTCAGGTCGGCGCCCCGGCCGAGCAGGTACTCAGCTGCTTGGCGCTGCCCGCCGTGGCAGGCCTGCCAGAACGCCTCGGTGACCTCGTGCGGGGTCGGTGGCGGGGTGCGGGCGAACGCCTCCTCGACCCGGTCCAGCAGGCCCAGTGCGGCCGCGTGCCACAGCCTGGTCCGGGCGCCGCGCTCGACCAGGCGGCGGGCCGCCCGCCACTGACCGCCGCCACGTTGGGGAAGCGACCGGGCCAGTCGGTGGCGATGTGCAGCGGCGTCCGCGAGCCGCCCCCCTCGTCGCCGATCCGGGCGGCGGCCAGGCCGGGGCGCTCCCCGAGCAGGCGCCCCAGCCCTTCCAGGTCCCCAGCCCGGATCGTCGCCACCAGGGTCAAGGCCACCGGGTCCTCACGTGCGAGCGTCACCATTGCCGCAGCCTAACCCCCGAGTGGGACAGCCGCTGGTGCGTTCGGGCCTCATCCCAGCAGCCCGGCCGTGGCGCTGGCCAACCGGTCGCTGGCGCTGATGACCGTCCCGCCGGAGCTGACCGGCCGAGGTGGAGTGGACCCCCAGGTCGCCTCGGGACCGAACAGCAGGAAGAAATCGTAGTCCAGGCCACCCAGGTCCACACCGAACCGCTCCAGGAACGGCGCGCCGATCACCCCACCGGTGTCCCACAGATGCGCCACCCGCGGGTCGACCATCCCGGCACCGTCGATCTCGGCGCGGGTGTCGGTGCCCCACCGCTTGACCCAGACCACATAGACCCGCAGCCTGGCGTCCTGGTAGCGCTCCAGGACGTTCTGGGCGACCCACCTGGCGCCCGCAAGGCACTCCCCTCAGGTGGGCGCCAACGCCAGCACCAGCCGCGGGTGGCCCTGGTCCTGGTTGAAGCGCGCCCGAAGCTGGTCGACGCTGCGCAGGTCGGCCACGGCCAGCCCGGCCGGACGGGTCGCACCCGGCGCCAGCGTCACCGTCGACGGCGCCTTGCCTGGCGGGCCGGTGTCAGGTTCCGCCCAGATGGTGAACGCGGCCAGCAGCCCGAACGCCGCCAGGCAGGCGGCCAGGAACCAGATCCGCCCGCGCCAGCTCACGACCCGCCCCCGCCGACCTCGGCCACGGCCGCGCGACGCAACCCTTCCGCGTCCACCCCCAGCGCCCCGAGCAGCGGCCCGGCAGCGCCCCGGTAGCCATCCGGAAGACCCACATGCTCAGCGATGCGCCGGTGCCGCCGTGACACCCGCGTCCTGCCCACGGGCTCACGCGCGTCCTGCAGCACCCCCAGCAGCACGTGCCCGGGGCCGACGGCACCATGACCCAGTGTGATGGCCTGCTGGCTGGCCAACTGCAGGGCACGCTTGGCCAGGAACGGCGGACCGCACAGCGGCGTCCACACCACCCTCGCCCCCCGCCAGAAGCGCCGGCGGGTGACCCGCCAGGTCGCCACCGCCAGCGCCTGGCCCCCGAAGCTCTGCTCGGTGGCCCGCCGGATCTGCTGCAGGTCGATTCCAATGGTGCCGAGCAGTTGCCGGTCGGTCAGCTGGGGCGTGGGCACCACCCCCTGACGTGCCAGGGCGAGCAACTCGTCACGCGCCGCCTCCAACCCGACCCCATAGGCCCACAACAGCCGCGCCGCCACGCTGGCGCCCTCCCGCAGGATCCCCAGCAGCAGGTGCTCGGGGCCCAGATAGCGGTGGCCCAGCCCCTCGGCCTCCTCCCCGGCCAGGTCCACGACCCGGTGGGCCTGCTCGGTGAACCGCTCGAACACTCCGGCTACCTCCCCGGCCGACCCGGCTGCAGGTCGCCGCCGAGTGACGCCAGGACCTCCTGGCGCAGCCTGTCGCGGTCGGCGCCAAGCGCCTCGAGCAGCGGCCCCGCCGCGCCCCGTTGTAGCACCTGGGCCACGGCGTGGTGATGTCGTCCAGCACCCCCAGCAGCAACAACTCCGGACTGACCCGGTCATGGCCAAACGTCTTGGCCCGCTGGTGGGCCAGCCACGGCGCCTGGGTGGCCAGCACCGGCGGCTCCTCCTCCAACGGGGTGCGTGGTACCCGGCCGAGCCCCCGCCGCCGTGCGCGGGTCGCCTCCCGCACCGCCCGCCCAAGCGCCTGCGCGCCCAAGGCCCGCTCGGTGCTGCGGCGCACCGCCTCCAGGTCGATCCCCAGGCTGCCAAGCAGTTCGGCGTCGCTCGGCCTGGGGCCGGGCAGCACCCCCTGCTCGACCAGCCGACCCAGCGCGGCGCGGGCCGCCTCCAGGTCCACGCCCTGGGCGTGCAGGATCCTCGCTGCCGCCCCGCCGTCCCGCAGCAGCCCGAGCAGCAGGTGCTCGGGGCCGACATAGCGGTGCCCCAACCGCGCCGCCTCCTCGCCGGCCAGCTCCAGCACCCGCCGGAGGAACGCGCCCTCGGCGACCATGCGCCTACCTCCCCAACCGCAGGCGCCTGCCGGCGTACTTTTTGTGGACGGCCTGCTTGGTGACCCCGAGCCTGGCGGCGATCCGCGGCCACGACCAGCCCAGCGCGCGGGCGCGTTCGACCTGCAGCGCCTCCAGCACCTCGACCAGGCCACGCAGGGCGGCCACCGCCGCCAGCCCCACCTCGGGGTCCTGGCTGCCGGTCGCCGCCGCCACCGCCCTCACCTCTTCCGAGGCCGCCTCACCCATACGGTCAACCTACATTGACCCGCCCCGCCGCGTCAACCCGCGTTGACCCATGGCGACAGCGGGGACGGCCGGCAGGCCGAGCGTGGCGTCAGGCAGTTCGGGCGTTGCCGCCGTTAGGGTCGATGCCGTGCTGGCGCAGCAGCGCTCGCAGCCGCTCGAGCTCGCGGTGCACCCGCTGGTTTTCGGCGATCACCGTCTGCACGTCCACGCCGGCTGTCAGCTGGCGCTCCAGCCGCAGCTTGTCGGCAAGCAGCCGCTTTTCCTGGTCACGCAGTGCCGCCGCGCGGTCGAGGTCTCCCGTGTCGAAGGCGGCCTCCTTCTGCCGCCGCACCTCAGCCAGCCGCTCCGCGGCCTCGACCAGGTCGGCGGGCACGCTCACGCGGACCAGCCGCGTCGGCGCGCCTGGCTCCTGGCAGTCGTCGGTCACCAGGCGCAGCACCTGCTCGCGCAGGCGGGCGTGGTCGGCGTCGAACCTGCCCAGCACCTGGGCGGCGACCCCTTCGCCCTCGCGGACCAGGCCCAGCAGCAGGTGCTCGGTGCCGATGTAGTTGTGGCCCAGCGCCAGCGCCTCCCGCAGCGACAGCGCCAGGGCCTTCTTGGCCCGCGGCGTGAACGGGATATGGCCGGTGGGGATGGTCGGGCCGTGGCCGATGATCTGCTCGACCTGCCCGCGGACCGCCTGCAGCGAGACGCCGAGCGACCCCAGCGCCCGGGCGGCGACGCCCTCCCCCTCGTAAAGCAGACCCAACAGAAGGTGCTCGGTGCCGACGTAGTTGTGGCGCAGCAGCCGGGCTTCCTCCTGGGCCAGGTGCACCGCCCGCCTGGCCCGGTCGGTGAAGCGCTGGAACAGGCCCCTGGGCTGCGTGCGCAGCGTTGCCATCCGGAGCCTTTCCGCCCATGGCAGCCGTTGCCGCATCGGTGTCTCCTTCGCGCAGGTCGCAGCACGGTCCAGCCGTCGCGGCCGGGGCGCCAGCCAGTCCACAACGCCATCAGTCCGAGCGTGCCGGCCGAAAGCTCGGCGACCACGGTCCTGGTCGTTCCCGGCGGATCGGGGTCGACCTCCCAGCCGTTGAGGGCGAGGAACTGCAGCGTGGCGGCCAGCGCGACCTGCTGGTCGCCGCGCCGCAACGGCCGCCGCTCCACCAGCGCGTGCAGCAGGGCGGCGGCCTGGCCGGCCGGGTCCTCAGGGTCGCCCACGCGTGCCTGGGCCAGCGCCGCCTCGGCCGCGGTGGGGTCGAGCAACTCCAGCACCCGGTCGGTGCCCAGTTCCAGCGTGCGGCTGGCGATGAGGACCAGATCGGCGACCTCCAGCCGGATCATGGCCCCACGTCCCTAAGCAGTTCGAGGGCCTGCTGGTGGCGGGCGAGGTTGTCGTCCAGCAGCCGCAGGAACCGCTTGTCGGTGCGGCGCTGGGCGACCAGGTTGGCGATGGCCTCGCGCACCACGTCGGAGACCGAGCGGCCCTCGACCTCGGCCACGACCTCCAGGCGCTTGGCCAGCTCGGGATCCAGGCGCAGCAGCAGGTTCTTGGTGGTTCCCGGCTTCATCGGCATGGTGCTATCACGATATCACCCACGCCCACGCCGCTGAAGGGGTCGCTCAAGACGCAGCCCGTTGCTGGTGTGCGGCTGAGAGCCAAGGAACCCGACGTCATCAATGCCTGTAATCGGTCGGCGAGCCACACAGGGCGCGCCTGAGCGAACAAAGGCAGGTGATTGCCCTTTTCGCCCTCCTTTGCTTGCTGTGCCTGTTCCCGCTGGTGGCACCGTGGCACACGGCGTGCGCGCAGGCCACACGCCCAGTGGTGCGCTCAAGCGGGCGATCACCCGCCATACCGCCGTGGCTAGCCGGTGAGCCGCAGCCGGTCCACCCGCGACAGGGGAAGGAGGAGTCATGGCCAGCGGGACCATTGAACGCAAATGCATGAAAGGCCACAACAAGGCCGAGGGCAGGTGTTCGACTCGTTGTGTGCGCTGGTATCCGCGCATCCAACGAGGCACGCCCGATGGCCACGGCCGGCGCCGGTTCGACTACCTGGGCGGCTACCCCACCAAGGCCGCGGCACGAGCGGCACTCGACCAGGCGCTCGGACGCCACGGCGACAACGTGGCCCCCAACCCTCCAAGCAATACGGGCACCCTGGTAGGTGGGCTGGCATCCCCGACGCTCAATGACCTCCTGGACCACTGGCTCGCCCACCTGCACACCAACAAGGCCCTCCGGCTGCGGACCATCGGCCGCTACCGCCAGCTGCTCGCCCATCACCTGCGCCCCTACCTCGGCACCGTCCCGGTGCACGCACTTACCACCCTGCAGATCCAGCGCCACTACGACCAACTGGCCCACCACGGCCGCAAGGACGGCAAGACCGGCGGGCTTGGTCCCCGCACCATCCGAGAGCTGCACCTGTGCCTGCGCCAAGCACTCGGCTACGCCATGAAATGGCACGACCTGCCCGCCAACCCAGCCGCCGACGCCGAACCACCCGCCGTCTCCAACGACACCCGGACGGCGCTCACCCCCGAACAGGTCGGCATGCTGCTCGCCGCCGCCCACCACGACTGCCGACCATGGCTCAGGGCCTTCACCATCCTCGCGGCGGCCACCGGCGCCCGCACCGGGGAACTCTGCGGCCTGGAATGGCACGACCTCGACCTGGACGCCGGCACGGTGCGGTTCCGCCAAGCCCTGTCCAGCGTCGACCAGCAGCTTGCCACCGGCCGGCCGCGTCCCGACGGCACCCGCGGCAAGCTGCTGGTCGTCGGCCCCCTCAAGACCCCCGCCAGCCAGGCCGTCTTGAACCTGCCCGCCTTCGCGGTCAAGGCGCTGTGCCACTACCAGCGGGAGCAGGGCCACCGCCCGCTCCTACGGCTGCCGCTGGTCCAGCCCGGCCAGGTCCCCCGATCGGTCGACCTGGACCTGGTGTTGCGCACCGAGCGCGACACCCCGCTGCGGCCAGAGCATGCCAGCCGCGTATTCCGGGCCTTCGCGCACGACGCCGGGATCCAGGCGCATCCCCATCTGCTGCGCCACTCACTGGCGTCAGCGATGGCGGCAGCCAAGGAGCCCGCCAGCGTGATCGCCGGGCAGTTGCGCCATGCCGACGGCGGCACGTTGGCCAGTAGAACCTACATCCACCAGCTCCCGCAGACCCCACCCCGTCTGGCCAGGCTCATCGAGGACCTGTACGGCCCATCAGCAAGGCAGGCCCGGTCGGGTGATAGAAAGTGATAGAAAGTGATAGAAAGTGACCTTGGCGGAAACGGGTTACACCGCTGTAGTTCCGCAGGTCAGAAGGGGTGGCAGGACCAGGATTCGAACCTGGGTAGGCGCTAGCCGGCGATTTTACAGACCGCTCCCTTTGGCCGCTCGGGCACCCTGCCATGCGCTGGGGATGATAGCGACGCCCGCCCGGCGCTCACAACTCAGTTCCCGGCACGTGGCAGGTTGCCTCGGGGCTTGCTAGCTTCCTGGGCGCGCCGCACGGCCCGAGCCGAAAGGACTGTTTCGACATGGCCGATTCCTCCTTCGACGTGGTCTCCCATGTCAACCGGCAAGAGGTCGACAACGCGATGAACCAGGCCAAGAAAGAGCTGTCCCAGCGCTTCGACTTCAAGAACACGGGAACCTCGATCGACTGGTCGGGCGAGCAGGTGATGATCGTCTCCAAGACCGACAAGCGCGCGCTCGCCGCCCTTGACGTCTTCAAGGAGAAGCTGGTCCGCCGCTCCGTGCCGATCAAGGCGCTGGACGCGACCGACCCGAAGCCCGCCGGCGGCGGTACCTACCGGATCGAGTGCTCCTTCGTGCAGGGCATCCCGGAGGAGAAGGCCAAGGCGCTGGCCAAGACCGTCCGCCAGTCCAGCCTCAGGGTCCAGGCGCAGGTCCAGGGCGACCAGCTACGGGTGTCCGGCAAGAGCAGGGACGACCTTCAGAAGGTCATCGTCCTGCTCAAGGAGAATGACCAGGGCCTGCCGCTGCAGTTCACCAACTACCGGTAGGCCCTGACGAGCGTCCGAATCGGGCGACGACCTCGGACCGGGTCCGCCCGGTCAGGGGCAAGCTTCGCAGAGGACGTCCAGTGATCCCTCGACGACTCGCTGGAGGTGGCGAACCCAGCCTGGAGGCAGAGCCCCGCAACCTGGGCTCGGGCTGGCCGCAGGCGCCGAGCGCGGCGCCGCCCGCCGCCAGCGCCTGGGTCGTGCAGTGCGGGAGGCTGAGGCCGTTGAGCACCGTCCCGCTTGGCCCGATGTTGGCCTCGAGGTCCTCGTTGCCGTTGATCTCCTGGATCAGGCGGATGCCATCAGGACGAAGCGCCGCGCGGGCGGCGCGCGGCAGGCGCAGCGGGTCGTGTGCGTCGTGGACGACGTCGCAGAAGGTGAGCACGTCGTATTCACCCGGGATGCCGCCGCCGATCACCTCGGCGTACGGACGCTGAGGTGGAGAATGACCGCGAGATAGCCCGACCTGTCGATTCCGGAGGAGCTCGTCCGTCGTTAGGGTGTCGGAGGACACCGAGGCCAAGGAGGCCACGATGGCGAAGTACATGCTGCTCATCTACGGCGACGAGAGCCAGTTCGAGAACCCGACGGCCGAGCAGTGGGACTGGATGATGAAGGCCCACGGGGAGTTCACCAAGGCGGTGGTCGAGCAGGGCGGTCAGATCGTCTCGGGCGACGCCCTGCAGCTCACGTCGACGGCCACCTCGGTGCGCGGCGACAGCGCCGGCGGCCAGGTCGTCACCGACGGGCCGTTCGTCGAGACCAAGGAGGCTCTCGGCGGCTTCTATATCGTCGACGCCACCGACCTCGACCAGGCCATCGCCTTCGCCAAGCTGTGCCCCGCCCCGGGCGGCGGCATCGAGGTGCGGCCGATCATGGACACCTCCGGAGGCACGCCAGGGGCGTGAACCAGGTCCACCAAGCACTGGCCGAGGCGCATCGTCGCGAGTGGGCCTTCGTGCTCGCCGCGACGGTGCGTGTCGCCGGCAACCTCGACGTCGCCGAGGAATGCGTCCAGGACGCCTTTGTCGCCGCGCTCGGCGCCTGGAGGCAGCGGGGCGTCCCCGACAATCCTGGCGCCTGGCTCACGACGGCCGCACGCCGGCGCGCCGTGGACGAACTGCGCCGCGACCGGACCCTGCGCGGCAAGCTGACGCTGCTGGTCGACGCCACCGACGCGGCGGCGCCCGACCCGGCCGCCGTCGGGGAGGGAGATGGGGAGGTCGGCGTGATCCCTGACGACCGGCTACGGCTGGTGTTCACCTGCTGCCACCCGGCGCTGGCGCGCGAGGCGCAGGTCGCGTTGACGCTGCGGCTGGTGTGCGGGCTCACCACCGCCGAGATCGCCCACGACTTCCTGGTGAGCGAGCCCACCATGGCCGCCCGCATCACCAGGGCCAAGAAGAAGATCATGGTTGCGCGCATCCCCTATCGCGTCCCGCCCGCCCACGAGCTGCCCGACCGGCTGGACGCGGTGCTGACCGTGGTCCACCTGCTCTATACCACCGGTCACACCGCGCCGCGAGGCGACGAGCTGGTGCGCCCCGAGCTGGTGGAGCGCGCCCTCGACCTGGCGCGCATGCTGCACGCCCTGATGCCCGACGACCGGGAGGTCCGCGGGCTGCTGGCGCTGCTGCTGCTCTCCGACGCCCGGCGCGCGACGCGCACCGCTCCCGATGGCCGCATGCTCCTGCTCGAGGAGCAGGACCGCGCGCGCTGGGACCGCCGGACCATCGAGGAGGGATGCGAGCTGGTCGTCGGAGCGCTGCGCCGTGGCCGGCCGGGCCGCTTCACGCTGCAGGCGGCGATCGCGGCCGTGCACGCCGAGGCACCAACCTACGACGACACGGACTGGCGCGAGGTGCTCGGCCTCTACGACGCGCTGCTCGCGGTGTGGCCCTCTCCGGTCGTGGCGCTCAACCGCGCGGTCGCGGTCGCCATGGTCCAGGGCCCGGCGGCCGGCCTGGCCGCCATGGACGCGATCGTCGACGACGCCCGCCTGGCCGGCTACTCCTACCTCCCCGCCGCCCGCGCCGACCTGCTCCGCCGCCTCGGCCGGGCCGAGGACGCGGCCCAGGCCTACCGGACCGCGCTGTCGCTGGCCACCAATACGGCGGAACGGGACTTCCTGGCGCGCCGGCTCGCCGAGATCACCTCGGCGTGAGGTCCGAGGTCTGCCGGGCCCCGCCGCGACCTACTGTCGCCGGTTGGGGTCGTAGGCCATCGCCTCGAGGCGGGCCACGCGCTCCGCGGTGGGCGGGTGGGTGGAGAACATCCTGGCCAGCCCGGCGCCGCCCTTGAACGGGTTGGAGATGAACAGGTGCGCGGTGGACGGGTTGGTGGTCGCCGGCAGCTTGCCGCGCGAGTGCGCCTCGATCTTGCGCAGGGCGCTGGCCAGCGCGAGCGGGTCGGCGGTGAGCTTTGCGCCGGAGGCGTCGGCGCCGAACTCGCGGCTGCGCGACACCGCCATCTGGATCAGCAGCGCCGCGATCGGGCCCAGGATCAGCAGCGCCACCTCGGCGAGCGGGTTGCGGTCGCGGTCGCCCCCGCCGATCGGGATGAACCACGCCAGCCGAGCCAGGAAGGTGATGATCGCGCCCATCGTGGCCGCCACCGAGGAGATCAGGATGTCGCGGTTGAGGACGTGGGACAGCTCGTGGGCGAGCACGCCCTCCAGCTCCCGCCGGTCGAGGATCGGCAGGATGCCCCGGGTCACCGCGACCGCGGCGTGCTTGGGGTTGCGACCGGTGGCGAAGGCGTTCGGCTGGTCGCTGGGCGAGACGTACAGCTTCGGCATGGGTATGCCCGCCCGCCCCGCCAGCCCGCTGACGATTCTGTACAGCTCCGGGAACTGCGCCTCGGTCACGGGCTTTGCCCGTGCGGCCATGATCGCGATCTTGGCAGAGAAAAAGTAGGCGATGCCGTTCATCAGGACCGCGAAGATGAGCGCGAGCGGTAGGTACTGGCCGCCGCCGATCTGGGCACCGATGAACAGCACCAGCGCGCTCATCGAGGCGAGCAGGAGCGTGGTCTTCATATAGTTGCGCGTACCCATCGGGCTCACTCCCTCATGAACTGCCCATAGGCGCGAGTGACCTTGCCACCGAACCCGGGCAGTTCAAGGGTAGCGAGCTGGATTCAAGAGCGTGTTAAGACCACTGCGCGGGAGGAAGGCATGGGCCTCGGCGACCGGGAGCAGGGTGCGCACCGCGCAGCTGCGCAGGGACCCTCGCTCCACGCTGCTGGTGTTCGATCCGGCGTGGCGCGCGCTCACCGTGGAGGCGACGGTGACCACCCTCGATGGTCCCGACGCTCCGGAGATGAACCTGCGGCTGTTCCAGGAGATGCAGCGTGGCATGACGCCGGCGCCCCCGCCGGGTCACCTGCTATGGGAAGGACAGGAGCGGAGCTTCGACTGGGCCGTCTTCTACTGCGGTGGGCTTAACTCAAGCCGGGGAGCCGATCGAAAGGACACGAGAGATGAGAAAGCTGATCGTGAGCACCTTCGTGACCCTCGACGGGGTTATGCAGGCCCCGGGCGGTGCTGGAGAGGACGACAGTGGCGGCTTCGCGTACGGTGGCTGGTCGGTGAACTATTGGGACGAGCAGATGGGACAGGTCATGGACGAGGCGACGAGCACGCCGTTCGCCATGGTCCTCGGCCGCAAGACCTACGACATCATGGCCGCATATTGGCCGCACGCCCCAGAGGAGGCCGGCGCCAAGCCATTCAACGAGGCCACGAAGTACGTCGCGTCGCGGAGTCATCCCACGCTGGAGTGGAGCAACTCGGTCCTGATCGAGGGAGACGCGGCCGAAGGCCTCGCGGCGCTCAAGAAGGAAGATGGGCCAGAGCTGCAGGTGCATGGCAGCGGGAACCTGATCCAGACGCTGTTGCGCCACAACCTTGTCGACCAGTACCGCCTGTGGGTCTTCCCCCTCGTCATCGGGTCGGGCAAACGCCTGTTCTCGGACGGCACCATCCCCTCCGGGCTGAAGCTCGTCGACAGCAAGGTCTCTACCACTGGAGTCGTGATCGGTACGTACGAGCCGGCAGGCGAGATCGTCACAGGATCGTTCGCGCTGGACTGACCCCGCTCGGAGGGGCGCTACCAGCGCCCCCTGTGGATGACCTCGTCGGCGGGCTTGCGCGGCCGGGTCCTGGCCGACGACACGATCGGGTCCGGCGCCGGATGGCCGATGGCGATGGCGCCGATCGCCTCGTGCTCGCGGGGCACGTCGTAGGCGTCGTGGACCGCCGAGTACCCCTGGGCGCTGAGGCCGAAGAACAGCGCGCCCAGTCCCTCGTCGATCGCGGTGAGGAGCATCAGCATGGCCGCGAACGCCGTGTCGACGGTCCAGTACGGGACCGGCCAGTGGGACTCGTCTCGGTCGGTCCAGCCCTTGTCCGGCTCGGCATAGCGGTCCAGGTACGCCTGCTTGCTGGCCAGTGGCACCACGATCAGCGGGGCCAGGCGCAGCCCCTCGTGCGGCCACTCGGGATCGTGGGAGACCGCTCGCCAGAACCCCGCCGTCTGCTGGGGCCCGTCCAGGACCAGGAAGGCGAAGCCCTGGCTGAACCCGGCCGACGGCGCCCGGCGACCCGCCTCCAGGATGCGCTCGACGACCTCGGGGTCGATCGGACGGTCCTGGAAGGACCGGACCATCTTGCGGCGGCGGACCACCTCGCCGAACTCCATGAGCACCATCTCCATTCAAGCCGGCTCCGCGCCGCGCCGACATTTCCTGCGAACGCCCACCGCGTGGGGGACCCGCGCCATCCCGTTCTGCACAGCGACGTCCGGACGAGGCCGCCCAATAGACGGGACACCGCACAGCATGACCGAACGTCACACCTCGCCGGAACACCGCCCGCCGTCGCGCCGAGTCTGGGCCGATCTGCCGTCACGGGCCAAGGCCCTTGTCGTGGTCGCCATCCCGCTGCTCGCCCTGGTGGTCACCGCGCCGCTGTTCGGGGTGGCGTTGGCGCGGGACCAGGAGTCTCGCGCCCTGACGCTCACGGCGCTCGGGCTGAGCGTGCTCGGCCTCGCCGGTGGCGTCGCGGCCACGCTGCTGTTCTCCTCCGCTGTGACCCGCCGCGCCGCCGTCCTGGTCGGCGACCGGGATAACGCCCTTCGCCAGGCGCGTGAGCGCGAGACCATCCTGCAGGCGGTGATGAGCGCCTCGCCGGACATCATCTCGATCCTGGGCGCGGACGGGCGCGTCCGCTTCCTGAGCTCGGCGTTCCAGCGGATCACCGGGCTCGTACCCGCGGAAAGGGTCGGCCGCAGCTCCTTCGACTCCACGCTGATCCATCCGCACGACCGGGAGAGCTTCGCCCGGACGCAGCGGCAGGTGCTCTCCAGCGAGGACGGGGAGGCGATGATGCGCCTGCGCGTGCGCCACGCCAACGGCCGCTGGGTGGTCCTGGAGGCGCACACCCGCCCGCTGGGCGTCGGCGGAGGCGCCGTCGTCGTCTCGCGTGACGTATCCGGCCAGGCGGCGGTGGAGGAGGACCTTCGCGAGGCCAAGCGCGCCGCCGAGCAGGCCAATCACGCCAAGAGCGAGTACCTGTCACGCATGAGCCACGAGCTGCGCACTCCACTCAACGCCATCCTCGGCTTCGCCCAGCTCCTGGAGCTGGACGAGCTCGAGGGCGAGCAGCGCGACAGCCTGCGCCACATCCTCGCCGCCGCCAAGCACCTGCTCGGGCTGATCAACGAGGTCATGGACATCGCCGCGATCGAGGCCGGACGGCTGCCGCTGTCGCTGGAGCCCGTCGGCGTCAGCGACATCGTGGCCGAGGCGGTCGACCTGATCCGCCCCCTTGCCGACCAGCACAGCATCCTGCTGGTGAACGCGGCGCGCACCTGTGACAGCTATGTGCTCGGAGACCGCCAGCGGCTCAGGCAGATCCTGTCCAACCTGCTGTCCAACGCGGTCGAGTACAACCGCGAGGGCGGCAGTGTCCATGTCGTCTGCGAGCGGGTCGTCGACGAGCGGCTGCGCATCACCGTGACCGACACCGGACCGGGCATCGCCCCTGAGCCACTGGAGCTGCTGTTCGTCCCGTTCGAGCGGCTGGCGGGCCAGCAGCGCACCGTCGAGGGGAGCGGCCTGGGCCTCTCGCTCTCGAAGCGGCTGGCCGAGGCGATGGGCGGGACGCTGGACGTGACCACCGCCATCGGCCAGGGGAGCACCTTCTGGGTCGAGCTGCCATTGGTCGAGAGCCCTGTGCAGCGACAGCAACGCGAGCTCACCGACCCCGCCGCTCAAGAGGACAGCACCGATGCCCAGGGTCCCAGCCTGTCGGTACTGTGCATCGAGGACAACCTGTCCAACCTGCAGCTCATCGAGCGGGTCCTCGCCCGCCGGCCAACCGTGCGGTTGATCTCCGCCATGCGACCGCAGCTCGGCCTCGACCTGGCCGACGAGTACCGCCCCGACCTGGTGCTGCTCGACCTGCACCTGCCCGACATGCCGGGCACCGAGGTGCTGCGCCGCCTGCGGGCTGGCGCCAGGACCGCTGACATCCCGGTGGTGATCCTGACGGCCGACGGCAGGCCCGGCCTGGTGGGCCAGTTGCTCGACCAGAGCGCGCGGGCCTTCCTGACCAAGCCGCTCGACGTCAAGGAGCTGCTCGGGCTGCTCGACACCATTGCCACGGAACGGGGCCGGGCGGGCTCACCCTCGCGGAGCTCCTAGCGCGTTCAAGTCCGGGCCGCGTCCGCCCGATGTCTGTGTGGATAGGGTGGTTCCGCACGGGCGGGGTCGTGCGGGCCTGGTGTCGCGACCATGGGGCGTCGCCGCCCGAGAAGACGTGGGGGCTATGGCACGTTGACCATCCACCGATATGCCGAGGCGACCTTTCAGATGCTGGTCGAGTCAGCTCCGGAGACTCCAGCCGAGCCGGACGAGGAGCCGGAGCGCACCCACAGGCCGCGAGGCCAGGACCAGAGCGAGGCGGAAGGGCCGACCCTGACCGTGCTCTACATCGAGGACAACCTGTCGAACCTGCAGCTCGTCGAGCGCATCCTCGCCCGCCGACCGAGCTTCAAGCTGATCTCCGCGATGCACCCCCATCTCGGCCTGGACCTGGCCAAGGAACGGCGCCCCGACCTGGTCCTGCTCGACCTGCACCTGCCTGACATGCCTGGCGAGGAGGTCCTGCGACGGCTCCAGGCCGAGCCGGGAACGGCCGCCATCCCGATGGTGATCCTCAGCGCCGACGCCAGGCCCGGCCTGATCGCCAGGCTGCTCGACCAGGGCGCGCGGAAGTTCCTGACCAAGCCACTCGAGGTCGCCAGGTTCCTCGAGCTCCTTGACACGATCGCCGCCGAACGAGCCTGCTAGCGGTCAATCCGCTCCGGGCCAAGCCGATGTCGCAATGCAAACGATCGCGACATCGTCGGAGAGCTGCCCGCCGTTGGCGGCCTGCACCACCGCGAGCAGCCGGTCGAGCAGGTCCTCGGTCGGCACCCGCTCGTTGGTGAGCCTCGCGAGGTGCTCCACGAGCCGCTCGACCCCGAACCGCTCGGCCGTGTCGGGTGCGCTGCGCCCCTCGATCAGCCCATCCGTGTAGGACAGCAGGAGCCACCGGTCGCCCAGCTCGACCGTGCTGGAGCGCCACAGCTCGCCGGGGACGTCGATGCCCAGCGCCACCCCGTTCGGGACCTCGACCGCGCTGACCTCGCCGGAGCGGACCAGCAGCGGTGGCGGGTGACCGGCCAGGGCGATGGTCGCCCTGCGGCGATCGGGACTGACCCAGATGCAGGTCACGGTGGCGAACATCTCGTCACTGCGCCGCTCGCTGAGCAGCACCCGGTCCAGCCCGACGAGCAGGGCGGGCGCGTCGTGGCCGGTGAGCACCATCGTCCGCCAGGCGACCCGCAGCGCCACGCCGACGCCCGCCTCGTCAGGCCCGTGCCCGGCGACGTCGCCCACGAGGATGGCGATGGTCCCGTCGTCAAGCTGCAAGGTGTCGTGGAAGTCGGCGCCGAGCAGTGCCCGCTGCCCGCCGGGCTGGTAGCGGGTGAGCAGCCGCACCGAGGGATCGGGCACGCTCACGTCCGGCAGCAGGCTTGCCTGCAGGCGCTGGTTCACCTCGGCCTGGAGGCGGGCCTCGGCGAGCTGCTGCTGCGTGCGCAGCCGATCGGTGACGTTGCGCGACGTGATCAGCACGCCGTCGTCCAGCTTGGCGGCGCGGATGTCCAGCACCTGCCGAAGCGGCCGGCCGTTGACCGCGGTCTCGTAGGGGAAGGCGTCCCAGACCAGCGGCTCGCCGGTCTCCACGACCTTGCGGAACGCCTCGAGCAGGCCGCTGGGCTCCGCCTCGGGCTGCAGCTCGAGGAGCCGGGAGCCGATCGCGCTCGCGCGGCCCGGCGCCGGCATCTGCTCGCCATGAGCCTGGTTGACGTACTCGTAGGAGAAATCCACCACCTGACCAGCGTCATCGCGCACCACCGCGAGGATGGCCAGCGGGTCCAGCAGGTGCTCCAGCGTGGTCTGGAACCGCATCGCCGAGGCTTCCAGCCGCTCCTGCTGGCGTATCTGGTCGGACACGTCCTGGGTGACCTTGGCGAACCCCTGCAGCGCTCCGCTGGCGTCCCGCAGCGCGGTGATGACCACGTGCGCGTGGAAGCGGGTGCCGTCCTTGCGCACGCGCCAGCCGGTCCCGCTGAACCGCCCGGTCGTGGCCGCCTGGTGCAGAGCGGCCATCGGCTTCCCGGCCGCGATGTCGGTGGGCTGGTAGAAGCGGGTGAACGACTCCCCGAGGATCTCGTTGGTCGTGTAGCCCTTGATCCGCTCGGCGCCAGCATTCCAGGTCGTCACGCGGCCGTCCGTGTCCAGAAGGAAGATCGCATAGTCCCGGACCGCCTCGACCAGGAGGCGGAACTGCTGATCGGTGGCGTGTCGCCTACCCTCGGAGCGAGGAGTCACCGTGACACCGACTCCGGTCGCGCCGGAGGCACGCATCCCGCCGGTCCCCGCGCACCACCAATGCTCACCTTCGCGTCACCTCGACCCTGCCGACGCCTGCACTCGATCGCCGCATGCCTAATTCGAGCAGCAAAGCAGGGGTCGGTACAACCCGCGCGCCATGAAAGGTCCAAGGCCGCCCGACCTGGGTAATCCTTCTGCGAGGAAGGGCTGGAAGCCGTCTGATTGCCTTGGCATCATACGATCGAGCTGATGGCCGGTCCGGCGACCGGCAGCGGGGTGCGCGCCCATGTACGACTACGATCTCTTGGTGATCGGCTCCGGCCCTGGCGGCCAGAAAGCCGCGATCGCCACGGCCAAGCTCGGGCGGCGTGCCGCCATCGTCGAGCGGACCGACATGGTCGGGGGCGTGTGCATCAACACCGGGACGATCCCGTCCAAGACCCTGCGCGAGGCCGTCCTCTACCTCACGGGGCTCAGCCAGCGGGAGCTGTACGGGCAGAGCTACCGCGTCAAGCAGGACATCACCGTGCAGGACCTGAGCGCCAGGACCCGGCACGTGGTCGGGCGCGAGATCGACGTGATCATGCACCAGCTCGCCCGCAACCACGTGACGCTGCTGACCGGCACCGCCCGCTTCGTCGACCCGCACACCATCGGCATCCGCGGCGGGCCGGTCGAGCGGCACGTCAGCGCCGGCAACATCGTGATCGCGACCGGCACCAACCCGGCTCGCCCGGACAGCGTCGACTTCGACGACCGGACCATCGTCGACTCGGACGCGATCCTGTCGCTGGAGCAGATCCCCTCTTCGATGGTGGTGGTCGGCGCCGGCGTGATCGGGCTCGAGTACGCGTCGATGTTCGCGGCCCTCGGCACGAAGGTGACGGTGGTCGAGCGGCGCGCCGGCATGCTCGAGTTCTGCGACGCCGAGGTCGTCGAGTCGCTCCGCTACCACCTTCGCGACCTGGCGGTGACGTTCCGTTTCGGCGAGGCCGTTGCCGCGGTGGAGCGCCACCCCAGGGGAGCGATCACGGTCCTGGAGAGCGGAAAGCGGATCCCGGCCGACACCGTGCTGTACTCGGCGGGCCGGCAGGGCGCCACCGACGACCTGGAGCTGGCGAACGCGGGGCTGGAGGCCGACGCGCGCGGCCGCATCACCGTCGGGCCGGACCTGCGGACCAAGGTGCCGCATATCTTCGCGGTCGGCGACGTGATCGGCTTCCCCGCCCTGGCCGCGACCTCAATGGAACAGGGCCGGCTCGCCGCGAACGCCGCCTTCGGCGAGCCCGCGAGATCGCTCGGCGAGCTGCTGCCGATCGGCATCTACACGATCCCGGAGATCAGCTACGTCGGCAGGAACGAGGCCCGGCTCACCGACGACTCGATCCCCTACGAGGTCGGCATCTCCCGTTACCGGGAGCTGGCCCGCGGCCAGATCCTCGGCGACTCCTACGGCATGCTGAAGCTGCTCGTCGCCCTGAAGGACCGGCGACTGCTGGGCGTGCACGTCTTCGGGACCAACGCGACCGAGATCGTTCACATCGGCCAGACGGTGATGGGCAACGGCGGCACCGTGGATTACCTCGTGGATGCGGTCTTCAACTACCCGACGCTGGCCGAGGCGTACAAGGTGGCCGCGCTCGACGCTGTGAACAAGATGCGGGCAGTCGCCCGCCTGGACGAGTGAGCGCCCGCGCAGCGTACGACTCTGGAAGGATGCGGATTCGCCCTCGGGCAGGACGGCGCGGCCGCCGCAAGGTCCAACGCTACAGCCCCCCGGGGGCTGTAGCGCCTACCTGCTGGCGACCAGGGTGGACATCGGGGCGTACTGGACCAGGAGGTTGGGCAGCACACCCAGCACGAGCACGCCCGCGGTGGCCAGGCCGATCGCCAGGCTCAGCGCCGGCGACGAGCGCGCGCGCCCGGTGGGGGCGCCCTCTGGCGGGCTCGAGACCCACATGCTGTGGGCGATGCTGGCGTAGTAGAACAGGGCCACCACCGTCATCACGCCCATGAACACCGCGAGCGCGAACAGGCTCGCGTGGTTGCCGTTGATGGCCGCCCTGAACACCACGAACTTGGCGTACCAGCCGGCGAGCGGCGGCAGGCCCGCGAGCGACAGCAGGAAGATGCTCATGGCCGCGGCCAGCACCGGGGAGCGCCGCCCGAGACCGGCGTAATCCGCGATCAGGTTGCTCGGCTGGCGCTGGCTGACCAGCGTCACCACCGCGAACGCGCCGAGGTTGGTGAAGGCGTAGATGAGCAGGTAGATCAGCACCGCCTGGAAGGCCTCGCCGCGGGCGTCCGGGCTGGAGGAGCCGACCGCGAACGGCACCAGCATATAGCCGGCCTGCGCGACCGACGAGTAGGCGAGCAGCCGCACCATGTTGGTCTGGGCCAGCGCGATCACGTTGCCGATCAGCATGGTGAAGGCCGCCAGCACGGCGAAGGCGGGCGCCCAGTAGCGCGAGTAGGTGGGGAAGGCGACGAAGGTGACCTGGAGCAGGCCGGCGAAGCCGGCGGCCTTGGAGGCGACCGACAGGTAGGCGGCCACCGGGACCGGCGAGCCCTCGTAGGTGTCGGGCGCCCAGAAGTGGAACGGCGCGGCAGAGACCTTGAAGGCGAAGCCGGTGATGACCATGAACATCGCCATCACCGCGGCCGGCTCATCGCCGAGCGCCTGCAGGCGCGACGCGATCTGGCCGATGTTGAGGGTGCCGGTGAAGCCGTAGATCAGGCTCATGCCGAACAGCATCACCGCGGTGGAGAGCACGCCGATCAGCAGGAACTTGAGCGCGCCCTCGTTGGAGCGGGCGTCGCTCTTTCTGAAGCCGGCGGCGATGAAGCCGGTGGCGGAGACGATCTCAAGTGACAGGAACAGCATCAGCAGGTCGCGTGAGGACGGCATCAGCAACATGCCGACGAAGCTCGACAGCACCAGGAAGTAGAACTCGCCCTGGTAGACGGTTCCCTGGGCGATGTAGCGGCCGCTCATGAGCAGGACCAGGATGAGCGAGCCGAGGAACAGGCCCTTGAACAGCAGGGCGTAGTTGTCCACCACGAACGACCCGCCGAAAGTGCTCCGGTCGCCCTGGCCGACCAGGCTCGCCAGCGCGATCGCGGCCGCCACCGTGCCGGCGAGGGCCAGGTAGTTGTCGACCACCTTTGCCCTGTCGTCGAGGAACAGGTCCACGACCAGCACCAGGATCGCCGTCCCACCCAGCAGCAGCTCAGGCAGGATCGCGTGGAAATCGATCGGCACGGAGGCTCCTCTACCTGAACAGGTCGGCGAACCAGCCGACGACGGCCGGGTTGGTGACGCCCAGGATCATCCGCGGGAGGAAGCCGAGGGCGACGATCAGCAGGATCAGTGGGGTCCAGGCGCTGTACTCGACCGCGGCGACGTCGCCGAGCGCCCTGCCGCTCCAGCGGTCGGGCGGCCGGCCCAGGTTGACCCGTTGCAGCAGCCAGAGGAAATAGCCGGCGGTCAGCAGCGTCCCGATCAGCCCGGCGACGGCCAGCGTGCGGAACAGCCCGACGTCGAGGCCGGGGGCCGGGTTCCAGGCCGCGAGCAGGGCGAGGATCTCACCCCAGAAGCCGGCAAGCCCCGGCAGCCCGAGCGAGGCGATGCAGGCCAGCGTGAAGATGCCGGCCAGCCGCGGCAGTGACTTGGCCATGCCGCCGCCGAGCTCCACGATGTCGCGGGTGTGGTAGCGCTCGTGGATCGAGCCGGCCAGGAAGAACAGCATGCCGGTGATCACGCCGTGCGCGACCATCCCGAACACGGCCGCGTTGATCCCCAAGGGGGTGAGGGTGGCGATGCCGAGCATCACGAAGCCCATGTGCCCCACCGACGAGAAGGCGATCAGCCGCTTCACGTCACGCTGCGCGAGGCAGCACAGCGATCCGTAGATGATGGCGATGGCGCCGAGGATCCCGATGGTGGGGGCCCAGGTGCGGGCGGCCTCCGGCAGGATCGAGATGCCGATCCGCACGAACGCGTAGGTGCCCATCTTCAGCAGGATGCCGGCCAGCAGCACCGAGCCGACCGTGGGCGCCTCGGTGTGCGCGTCGGGCAGCCAGGTGTGCAGCGGCCACATCGGCACCTTGACGGCGAAGCCGATGCCCATGGCGGCGAAGGCGATCGTGCCGAAGGTGCCGCCGAAGCGGGCGGCGCTCATGTCCTGGAGGGCGAGCATGTCGAAGGTGCGGCCGGCGGCGTCCGGGCCGCTCTTGAACCAGAGCGCCAGGAAGCCCAGCAGCATGATCACCGAGCCGATCAGGGTGTACAGGATGAACTTGAACGAGGCGTAGTCGCGCCGCGGGCCGCCCCACACCGCGATCAGCGAGAGCACCAGCAACGGCAGGGCGATGCCGTCGACGCCGAGGTGGTAGCCGGCGCCCACCGAGGCGATCCACGAGCGCTGGACCTCGAACTGCATGGCCTTGCCGGCGCCGTAGTCGAAGCGGGCGAGCATCCCCACCCCGACGAGCAGCGGGGCCAGGGTGAACAGCAGCGCCGCGGCCCTGCTGCCCGTCGCCGGCAGCAGAATGATGGCGATCGCGCCGACCAGCGGCAGGAAGACCGCCAGGCTCAGGGCCGAGCTGTCGAACCACTCCACGTCGTCAGCATTCCTCCTGTGCTGGGTGCCTGCCGCCGCGCGGCGGCACGGTGTTGGCCGCTCCCTCGCTCCTACCCGCCGATCACCTGGATCACCACGACCGCGAGGCCGACCACGCCGACGAACAGCGCGGCCGCGTACCACTGCGCCTGGCCGCTCTGCACGTAGCGCAGCCCCCTGGCCAGCCTGCGCGTGGCCAGGGCCGAGCCGTTGACGACCCCGTCGATCACGCGCTGGTCGAACCAGTAGACGGCGGGCGCGAGCTGGCCGGTCACCGCCCGCACGAAGACGCCCTCGTACAGGTCGTCGAGGTAGTACTTGTGCTCCAGCAGGGCGTAGAGCGGTGGGACCCTGGTCAGGTACTCGCGCTCCGGCAGGCCGCGCCGGTACAGCGCGGAGCCCGCCAGGATCCCGAGCAGCGCCACCAGGGTGGTGAACCCCACAAGGCCCCAGTCGACCGTGATGGCGCCCTCGGCCGGCAGCAGCGCGGTCGAGATCCACTTGCCGATGTTGCCCTCGCCGACCAGCGGCGAGCCGACCACGCCGGCCACCACCGAGCCGGTGGCGAGCACCACCAGCGGCGCCAGCATGATGCCGTCGGCCTCGCGCGGGTGTCCTTCGCCGCGGTAGGCGCCGCCGAAGGCGAGCCACAGCATCCTGGTCACGTAGAGGGCGGTGATGAAGGCGGTGAGCACACCCACCACGAAGACGACCTGGGCGACGCCGGTCGAGGTGGTCACCTCCCCGACCCCGCCCCCGAAGCCGACGTTCCAGGCCTGGGTCAGGATCTCGTCCTTGGACCAGAACCCGGCGAGCGGGATGATGCCGGCGAGGGCCAGCGAGCCGATGGTGAAGGTCGCGAACGTCCACGGCATGACCCGCCGCAGGCCGCCCATCTCGCTCAGGTTGTTGGTGTGGATCGTGTGGATGATCGCGCCGGCCGCCAGGAACAGCAGGGCCTTGAAGAAGGCGTGGGTGAACAGGTGGAAGATGCCGGCGCTGTAGCCGCCGACTCCGAGCCCGGCCATCATGTAGGCGAGCTGCGACACGGTCGAGTAGGCCAGCACCCGCTTGATGTCGTCCTGGACCAGCGCGAGCAGGGCGGCCATCAGCATGGTGAGGCTGCCGATCAGCGCGACCTCGTTGAGGGCCGCCGGCGACGCCAGGAACACCGGGAACATCCGCGCCACCAGGAACACGCCGGCGGCGACCATGGTGGCCGCGTGGATCAGCGCCGACACCGGGGTCGGGCCGGCCATGGCGTCGGGAAGCCAGGTGTGCAGCGGGAACTGGCCCGACTTGCCGATCGCGCCGCAGAACAGCAGCACCGCGCCGAGCGTGATGGTGCCGCTGGAGAGCCGGCCGTCGTGAGCCGCCTGGACGATCCCGGAGATCTCGAAGCTGCGGGTGGCCCAGAACAGCACGAAGATGCCGGCCATGAAACCGAGGTCGCCGACGCGCGTGGTCAGGAACGCCTTGACCGCGGCGCGGGCGTTGGCGTGGTCCTCCCAGTAGTGGCCGATCAGGAAGTACGAGCAGATGCCCATGATCTCCCAGCCGACCAGCAGCATGAGCAGGTTGTCGGCAAGCACCACGATGAGCATGCCGGCGGTGAACAGCGACAGCTTGGCGAAGAAGAAGGTGTAGCGCTCGTCGTCGCGCATGTAGGAGACGGAGTAGACCTGCACCAGCAGCGAGATCGTGGTCACCACGAACAGCAGCACGGCGGCCAGCCCGTCGACGAGGATGCCGATCGGGATGTCGAGATCGCCCGACAGCGGCGCCCACACGGTGCTGGCGTGGAAGGCGTCGCCTCCGCCGACCGTACGGGCCAGGAGCACGATGGAGAGGACCCAGCTGGCCGCGATCGCGAGGATGCCGATGGGGGCGCCCTTGCCGGGCGTGCGCTTGCCGACGAGGAGGATGACCGCCCACGCCAGCATCGGCAGGGCGGGGACGAGCCACGCCAGGGTCACCATCTGAGCAGGTCCACCTCGTCGATGTTGACGGTCTCGCGGTTGCGGAAGATCAGCAGGACGATCGCCAGCCCGATGCCGACCTCCGCGGCGGCGACCGCGATCACGAACAGCGCGAACACCTGCCCGGCGAGCACCTTGTCCTGGAGGAAGGCGTTGAACGCGATCAGGTTGACGTTCACGGCGTTGAGCATCAGCTCGATGCTCATCAGCACCATCACCGCATTGCGCCTCGCCAGCACCCCGTACACACCGGCGCTGAACAGGAAGGCGGCGAACACCAGCGGGTAGAGCAGTCGCATGGGGGCTCTCTCCTCCAGTCAGTCGCGGCGGGCGAGGACGATGGCGCCGACCAGGGCGGCGAGCAGCAGCACGCTCACGGCCTCGAACGGCAGCACGAAGTTCCTGAACAGCGAGGTGCCCAGCGCGGCGGTCGCGGTGCCGGCGCGGTTGACGATCCGCTCCCCGCCGAAGGCCCGCACCATGAAGACGGTGAGCATGGCGAACATGCCGGCACCGATGACCAGCGCGCCGATCCGGGCGCGCACGCTGTTGTCAAGCACGCGCCGGCCCACCGGCGCGCGCGTGAGCATAATGCCGAACAGGATCAGCACCACGATGGCGCCGACGTAGATGATCACCTGCACGAACGCGATGAACGGCGCGGCCAGCAGCAGGTAGATCGCCGCCACGCTGGCCAGGGCGACCACCAGGTAGAGCGCGGCGTGGACGATGTTGCGGGTGGTCACCACCAGCAGGCCGCCGACCCCGCCGATGACGGCAATGACCAGGAAGGCGACCTCCTGTCCCGTCACGCCTCGCCGCCTCCCTCGGCGGCGAGCTTGGCGCGAGCCTCGGCCTTGGCCTTGCGCATGTAGGCGGCCTTGGCCTTGGCGCGGGCGGTCCGCTCGGGCTCGCCCGAAGCGATCAGCCGGTCGTAGGTCTCCTGGTCGATGCCGGGCTCGACGTGGACGTCCGGCGCTCTTGCCGGTGCGGCCGGCGCGGCCTCGGCCGGTGCGGCCGGTGCGGCGGGCGTGGCCTGGCCCGCGGGCGCCGCCGGCGCCTCCGCCGCGGGAGCCTGGGCCGCGGCCTGGGCCTGCGCGGCCTCGGCCGCCGCGGCCAAGGCGGCCGCCGCGGCCTCCTGCGCCTTGCGGGCGGCGGCGAACTCGGCCGGCTCGGCCGCGCCCTCCTCCAGCGGGTCGGGTGGCGGCACGGTGTAGGCCCACTCGCGCAGCCGGTCCTTCTCGTGGGTCAGCGCCTCGTGGTCGTGCTCCGCGTACTCGAACTCGGGGCTCCAGTAGAGCGCGTCGAACGGGCAGACCTCCACGCAGATCCCGCAGTACATGCACAGCGCGAAGTCGATCGCGAAGCGGTCGAGCACGTTGCGCGTGCGGGCGCGGCCGCCCTCCTTGGGCGCCGAGACCTCCTTGTGGGAGTCGATGTAGATGCACCAGTCCGGGCACTCGCGCGAGCACAGCATGCAGACGGTGCAGTTCTCCTCCACCAGGGCGATCACGCCGCGGCTGCGGGCGGGCAGGTTGGGCCTGACGTGCGGGTACTGGGCGGTGGCGGCCCTTCGGGACATGGTCCTGAAGGTGACGCCGAGCCCCTTGATCAGTCCGGCTCCCTTGAGCGCTGGCATATCTCAGAACCCCACCTTCACGAAGCCGACGACCAGGATGAGCAGGAGCGACACGGGCACCAGGCGGAGCCAGGCGAGCGTCTGCAGCTGGTCCTCCCGTAGCCGCGGGTAGGTCGAGCGCAGCCAGATCACCACGAACGACAGCGCGAACACCTTGAGCAGCAGCCACCAGGGACCGGACGGGATGATAAAGCCCTTGTAGCCGCCCAACCACAGCGTCGCGGCGATGGCCGACTGCACCACGATCCCGGCGTACTCGGTGAGGAGGAAGAACGCGAAGCGCAGCCCGGTGTACTCGGTCAGGTGGCCGAACACCAGCTCGGAGTCGGCCACCGGCATGTCGAACGGCGGCCGCGTCAGCTCGGCGAGCGCGGCCGCGCCGAAGATGAAGAAGGCGAACCAGTGCCACGGGTAGACGATGTTCCAGACGGTGTCCTGGCGCTCGACGATCACCGCCAGGTCCGCCGACCCCGCCTGCATGGCCACCGCCGCCGCGGCGAGCACCAGCGGCAGCTCGTAGGCGATGAGCTGGGCCGCGGCCCGGACACCGCCCATCAGCGAGTACTTGTTCGCGCTCGACCAGGCCGCCATCAGCGTGCCGATCACGCTGACGCTGCCGAGCGCCAGCACCACGAACAGCCCCACGTCCGAGCGGATCGGCACCAGGTCCGGGCCGTACGGCAGGAAGCCGAACAGCAGGATCGTGGGGATCAGCGCCACCGCCGGCGCCAGCGCGAACACCCACTTGTCGGCGGCCTTGGGGATCACGCTCTCCTTCTGGACGAACTTGATCCCGTCGGCGACCAGCTGCAGCACGCCGTGGAAGCGGCCAGCCTCCATCGGGCCGAGGCGGGCCTGCATGTGGGCCATGACCTTGTGCTCCATGTAGCCCACGACCAGGGGGACGGTCAGGAACACGAGCAGGATCACCACGATCTTGACCGGCATCAGCACCCAGTAGTGGGACAGCCAGTCCCGTATGGTGTCGATCATCGATCGATGTCCCCGACGATGAAGAACATCGAGCCCATCACCGCGATCATGTCGGGCACGAGCGTTCCCTTCAGCAGGTACGGCAGCGAGGAGACGTTGTTGAACGAGGGCGTGCGCATCTTGAAGCGCCAGGGCGTCTTCTCGTTGTGCGAGACCATGTAGTACGAGAGCTGGCCCAGCGGGTTCTCGCAGCGCACATAGGCGTGTCCCTCGGGGGCGCGCACGACCTTCGGCAGCTTGACGCTGACCGGCCCCGCCGGGATGCGGTCGTGGACCTGCTCGATGATCCTGAGCGATTGCTTGATCCGCTCGATCAGCATGTGGAAACGGTCATAGCAGTCGCCGTTGGCAGCGGTCGGCACGTCGAAGTCGACCTGGTCGTAGAAGCAGTACGGCTCGGTCTTGCGGGCGTCCTCTGGCACGCCGGAGGCGTGCAGCAGCGCCCCGGAGACGCCGTAGGAGCAGGCCACGTCGGCCGGGAGCACACCGACGCCCTTGGTGCGGGCCCTGAAGATGTCGTTGCCCAGGACCAGATCCTCGTACTCCCGCATCCGCGCGCGGATCCTGGGGACCAGGTCCCGGGACATCTGGATGGCGCCCCGCGGCAGGTCCTGCTTGAGCCCGCCCACCCGGCAGTAGGTCAGGTGGAGCCTGCCGCCGCTGATCCACTCCATCAGCGTCTGGATCTCCTCGCGCTCGCGGAAGGCGTAGAACATCGGCGTGATGGCGCCGAGCTCGAGCGGATAGGAGCCCACGAACATCAGGTGGTTCAGCACCCGCGTCCACTCGGCCAGCAGCATCCTGATCCAGGTCGCCCGCTCAGGGACCTCGAGCCCCATCTGCTTCTCGACGATCAGGGCCACGCCCAGCTCGTTGCAGATGGCCGAGACCCAGTCGTGGCGGTTGACCAGCGCGATGATCTGCCGGTAGTCGCGCGCCTCGGCGAGCTTCTCGAAGGAGCGGTGCATGTAGCCGATGACGGGCAGCGCGTCCTCGATCATCTCGCCGTCGAGCGTCACAAGCACCCGCAGGACCCCGTGCGTGGCCGGGTGCTGAGGCCCGACGTTGAGCGTCATGTCCTGGGTGTGGAGCGTGCGGTCGGCCTTGTCCCTGATGATGATGCCGACCCCCGTGCCGTCCGCCGCCTGGAAAGCGGCGGCCGCGCCCGTCGTGCCCGGGGCGTCCTGGGGGCCGCCGTTTCCGCCTTGCCGGTCCATCGCCACGGTGCTACTCCCCCGGTTCCTTGGCCCCGGGCCAGACCTTGGCCTCCCTGGCCATCAGGGCGAACTCTTTGCGCAGCGGATAGCCGTCGAACTCCTCCGGCAGCAACAGCTTGGCCAGGTTCGGGTGGCCGTCGAAGACGACGCCGAACAGCTCGGCGGTCTCGCGCTCGTGCCAGTCGGCCCCCGCCCACAGGTCGGACACGGTCGGCAGGTGGCCGCCGTCGCGCGGGACCACGCTGCGCACCTGCACGTGATGGCGGTGGCTGGTGGAGTAGACGTGCAGCACCACGCCGATACCCGCGTCCTCCTCGTCCACGCCACAGAGGAAGTCGAAGAAATTGCAGGTGAGGTCCAGGTCGCGGCGCGCCAGCTCGGCCACGCGGCGCCAGTCGCCCGGGGCGACCGTGACCGTCAGCAGGCCGAACGAGATGTCGGGGGTGAGGGCGTCCTCTCCCAGCTTCGCGACCAGATGGTCGCGCAGAGCCTCCGCGTCCATTTAGGCGCCCACCGCGGGGGGTGTGCGGGGGGCGGAGCCCTCCGCGGTCATCAGGTCCTCCGGCGCCCCGGGAACGGGGTCACCGCCGCCGACCACGATCGGCGCCAGCTCGCCGCGGGCGTAGCGCTCGCGCAGCGACTCCTTGCCGATGCGCTCCTGCAGCTTCATGATGCCGTTCAGCAGCGCCTCCGGCCGCGGCGGGCAGCCGGGCACGTAGACGTCCACCGGGATGATCTGGTCGACGCCCTTGGTGACCGAGTAGGAGTCCCAGTACGGGCCGCCGCAGTTGGAGCAGGAGCCGAAGGAGATCACGTACTTGGGCT
>WNFU01005204.1_pt1 | contig 32505 bp, 23 predicted proteins | sample 5400121 | NCBI WGS metagenome assembly WNFU01 (sample SAMN13153360, study PRJNA577476) | soil metagenome | isolation source: 100 cm soil or saprolite under grassland replicate 1 | place: USA:California | collected 2016-06-15
CATACCGGCCGCCTCAGTTGGATCGACATATGGCTCCGCGTGTCAGATCATTCTTCTATTTTACGGAAATCCCATTGACCGATCTGCCGGCGGAGGAAATCGAACAGCTGGTCTCGCTCAAGCTTAGCCAGTTATATGGTGAGCAGGCCAAACTTCCCCAGGCGCTCATCGAAAAGATCAGCCACCGGGCGGAAGGCAATCCGTTTTATATCGAGGAACTGCTCAACTACCTGCACGACCGGGACATCGACCCGGGACAACCCGAGGCGCTGGAACAGATCGATCTGCCCGATAGTCTCTACAGCCTGATCCTCAGCCGCATTGACCAACTCACCGAAAACCAGAAGACGCTGTTGAAAGTCGCCAGCGTCATTGGACGTCTGTTCCGCGCCGCCATGTTATGGGGTATCTACAATCAATTTGGTGCCCGGGAACAGGTGCAGAGCGATCTGGATGCCCTGAGCGCCCTGGATCTGACGCCGCTCGATACGCCCGAACCGGAACTGATGTACCTGTTCAAACACATCGTAACTCAGGAGGTGGCTTACGAAACCTTGTCGTTCGCCACGCGGGCGATGCTCCACGATCAGATCGGACAATATATCGAAAAGGCTTATCCGGAAGGGCTCGCCCAATATATCGACCTCCTGGCATTTCACTTCGAGCGCAGTGAAAACCTGCCGAAGAAGCAGGACTACCTATTGAAGGCCGCTGAGGCCGCCCAGGCAGCCTATGCAAACGCGGCGGCAATTACATACTATCAGCGAGTACTGCATTTGCTGCCCGAGGATCAGCGGGTTGTCGGCTTGCTGAGACTGGGACAGGTGTTCGAATTGGTGGGCGAGTGGGAAAATGCCGAGGAGATCAATCGAGAGGCTGACAGGCTGGCAAGTCTCATCAACGATGCCCAGGGTCATGCGCAGGCCCAACGGGCCCTGGGCTGGTTGCTGAGAAAACGAGGCGAGTACAGCGCGGCGGAAGAACGGCTGGTGCGCGCCCGTGAGGGCTACCAGAGTCTGGGAGATAACGCCGGCGTCAGTAATGTGTTGGCTGACATTGGTGAGATCTACCGGCTGCAAGGCAAGTACACGGAAGCACGGGCTTACTATGATGAAAGCCTGAACCTCGCTGCAGGCATCGCAGATCCTCGTCTTCGTCAGAAGGCGCGCGCACACGCGCTCAAAGGCGCGGGAACCGTTGCCACCTGGCAGGGCGATTACACGACCGCGCGTGAATTGAACCAGGAAAGTCTGGCCCTGCGGCGGGAACTAGGTGATACTCCCGGCGTGGCCACGTTGCTGAATAACCTTGGGATCATTGCCCGCTTCCAACGCGACCTTGCAGGTGCGCGCCAGATGAACGAGGAGAGCCTGGCGCTCTTTCGCGAAATGGGCGATCGTTGGGCAGTTGGGCAGCTGCTCAACAACCAGGCCTGTGTTGCCAGCGATCAGGGAGAATATGCCGAGGCGCGACGCCTGCTCGAGGAGAGCCTGATGATCCGCCGGCAGTTAGGCGATAAAGCTGGGCTGGCACTCTCCCTCAACACGCTGGCCGATGTTGTGCTGGATGAAGGCGCATTTGCCGACGCCCGTCCCCTGCTCGATGAAAGCCTGGAGATTAACCGTGAGTTGGGTGACCAGACGGCTATTGCGTACCTAATCGAAGATTACGGGGGATTAGCCGCCGCAGAAGCCAAGCCGGAAAAGGCGCTGCAATTAGCTGGTTTTGCAGCTGCCCTGCGTGAATCGATTGGCGCGCCGCTGCCTCCTTCAGAGCAAGCCCGCGTCGACCGGATGATCGCCTCAGCACGCGCGGCTTTACCCGAATCCACTGGGGCGGCCCAGTGGGAAGTCGGGCGATCCCTGAGGTTGGAACAAGCCATCGAATTGGCGCTATCCAATCCATAACTCTATAAAGACCTGCACCACGCTCAGTGTGACGGATCGGACCCAGGCAGCAATTCTGGCGATACGTTCTGGATTGGTCAGTCCGGGGGAAAGTTAGAGTTCGATTACATACTCTGCCCACGGGGTACATATCGAGTATACATTCGGTCAGGCAAAGCAGTTACAATTTTTCCGTCAGGGAACATTATTCCAGGCTTCACGTCAAGATAGTATGGAGGGCCGTTTCAATGGACAAAAAATGGAAAAATAGATTTAGCACAAAACGTGCCTTTGTGTTCACTTTGTTTGTTGTCCTGACCTGTGTTGGCGGAATCTTTCTGTTGTCAAAAAGATCGCAGCTTGGAAACGTACTTCCGGGTAATGTAAATTCCATTCCTATCAATATTGAGGGGAATCTGCCTGAAGCCTCCATTGAGAACTCAATCGAACAAGCGAAAAAATATGGCATCCAGATCGAACTCAGTGACGGACAAGCCCAATCGCAGACGGTGTCAGCGTCACGTTTAATCAACCGATGGTTCCACTTGGGACATTAAGCGATCTGTCAGAAAAAGAGGTTCCCCTAAAAATTGAACCGCCTTTACCGGGTACGTGGCGCTGGTTGGGAACCAAAACTCTGACCTTTGAATATGATTCTGAACTGATCGACCGCCTTCCCAAAGCAACCGAATATCGTGTTACTGTACCTGAGGGAACGAAATCAGCAACGGGCGAGATATTGGCGGAATCCGTTTCATGGACGTTCAAAACACCTCCGCCTAAGATAATAACAACTTACCCTGATACTTCTCCACAGCCACTGAACCCAATCTTTTTTATTGCGTTCGATCAGCGCATTGACCCGGTAGCAGTGCTAAAAACTATTTCTGTGATGGCCAAGGATCAGAACGTAAGTGTTGCATTGGTCAGTCAGGCAGAGATTGATGAAGACGAACGAGTCAGCCAATTGGTTAAGGATGCGCCTGAAGGACGTTGGCTGGCTTTTCGCGCGACAGAATCTCTTCCGACAGAAACGAATATTTCTGTCACCATTGGATCAGGGACACCCTCTGCCGAGGGCTCACTCACCACGACCGAAATCCAATCCTTCGATTTTTCAACCTATGCACCGCTGCGAATCGAGGAACATCGCTGTTCCTGGTACGATGATAATTGCCCGCCATTGACCCCTTTCTATATCGGTTTTAATAACCCACTGGATATGAATGTCTACCGCGAGGACATGCTGCGTGTGGAGCCGAAAATACCAGGCGTATCAGCGAATGTATACGGCAATTCAATTGAGATCAGCGGTGAGACCAAAGGGCAAACTACATACACAGTCACGCTTTCGGGGAAGATGCAGGATATCTTTGGTCAGCAATTGGGAAGCGATGTGCGCCTGACCTTCAAAGTTGGTAAGGCTGAATCAGTATTGGTGAACCGGGGACAAAATTTCTTAACCCTCGACCCAACGGTCTCAAAGAAAATCTTCTCGGTGTATGCGATCAATTACAACAAACTGAACTTGAAGGTTTATACTGTTCAGCCTAGTGACTGGACCCAGTTCAACCAATATCTGCAAGAATGGCAGCGGACAGATGTCCCTCCAAAAATGCCAGGCGTACTGGTTGAAGATAAAGTTCTCAGTTTGAATCTTCCAAGTGACGCCTTGTCCCAGGTAGACATTAACTTAAGTCAGTACATGGATGGGAAGTTCGGTCATTTTGTGGTTATCGTTGAATCACCTGCAGGGGTTTTCGAAACCGATAATGACAAATGGAGACGCTTCTCACAAACGATCATCACCTGGGTACAGAGCACGCAAATTGGTTTGGATGCCTATAACGATCAGAGTGACATGGTGGCATGGACAACGGACCTTAAGGATGGCTCACCATTGGCGGACGTACAGATTCGCTCGAATAGTGAGAGTGCAACGATCTTGAGTGGCGCAGATGGGATTGCGCGCTTCAAAATTCCCGCGGGTGCAACCTATCTGGTTGCAGGTAAGGGTGCGGACCAGGCGATCTTGCCGCGCTCAATTTACTTCTGGTATGGCGATGCATGGGCTGCCAGTCCAGCGATTGATACCTTGCGCTGGTATGTGTTCGACGACCGCCAAATGTATCGTCCTGGTGAGGAAGTACGTGTCAAAGGTTGGTTGCGACGCCTTGGCGGAAAACAAAATGGTGACGTTGGGCTTTTGGGGAATCAGCTGAATTCCATGAGTTATCAGATCATCGACCCGCAAAACAATACACTTGGCAACGGACAGGTGAACGTAAATGCTCTGGGTGGTTTTGATTTTGCCTTTACGTTACCCCAAGCCACCAATCTGGGAACTGCTCAACTTAATTTAACTGCCCAAGGCGATTTGGGTGGGTTAGAAGAAATCCAGTTTTCTCATTCATTCCAGATCCAGGAATTTCGAAGACCCGAATATGAGGTGAATGCGCGCAATGAAACGACCGGTCCATATTTTGCCGGGGATCAGGCAACATTAGCCGTGGAGGCGAAGTAGTACGCGGGTGGCGGTTTGCCTACTGCGGATGTGACCTGGCAGGTGACGACCTCTCCAGGCAGTTACTCCCCACCCAACTGGCCTGATTTTACTTTTGGAAACTGGCAACCGTGGTGGTTTTATGATTTCGGTTATCCCGGCATCACCGGCGAAACTCAAACCTTCACTGGCAAAACCGATGCCTCGGGTACTCATTATTTAGACCTCGACTTCAATCAACACGGTGACACTGCTAAAGACCCGCAGCCTCAAAGCGTGGTTGCACAAGCCACTGTCATGGATGTGAACGGTCAGGCTTGGAGCAGTACAACGACGCTCCTCGTTCACCCCGCGGATTTATACATTGGCTTGCGCAGTGAGCGCTACTTTGTCGAACGCGGCACGCCACTTAAAGTGGATTTCATCGTCACCGATCTGGATGGCAACCCCAAGGATAATCGTCCCGTTGAGATCACGTCTGGAAGGCTGGAATGGAAGACAAGGAACGGGAACTGGGCGGAAGAAGTAGTAGATGTTCAAACCTGCTCGATTCTTTCTCAGACTGAGCCTGCCACCTGTTCTTTTGAAACTCCTGTTGGCGGAAGCTATCAGATCACAGCCATCGTGACCGATGAACTTGGTCGAAAAAATCAAAGCCGCTTTACACGTTGGGTCACGGGTGGAAAGCAGCCTCCCTCTCGCGAATTGGAACAGGAAGACGTCACACTGATTCCCGATAAGGAAACATATCAGCCCGGAGATACAGCACAGATCCTGGTGCAGTCACCGTTCACTCCCGCGGAAGGGTTGCTTACGGTCAGTCGCAGCGGCATTCTTTACACAACGCGTTTCAAAATCGAGAATGGGTCTGCGACACTGAAGGTTCCCATCGAAGAAGAACACATTCCCAACTTAAATATTCAGGTGGATTTAGTCGGGTCCGCGCCGCGTACTGATGACCAGGGCGAGACGCTTAAAGATGTGCCGCCACGTCCCGCATATGCGACCGGTCAATTGAACTTAAGCATCCCTCCTCTCAAACGAACACTATCATTACAAGTCACGCCAGATCAAAACAAATTAGAACCGGGCGGCGAAACAATACTGACCGTCACAGTGCAAGATGCAAAAGGTTTACCTGTGTCGGATGCAGAACTGGCAATTGTAGTTGTGGATGAAGCCATCCTGGCTTTAACGAATTATCAATTGAGCGATCCCTTAAGCGTTTTCTATGCTGATCGACCTTCCGATCTCGTGAGCATTTATGGTCGTGAAAGTATTGTTTTGGCTGATCCGAAGTTGGTGGCAGCAGAAGCTCGGCGGTCCGTGGCGCTTGATGGAATGGGTGCTACCGCGCCCGCAGCCACACAAGCACCAGCCGCGACAGAAGCACCCGCGGCTGAAGCGCCGGAGGAAAACGGATTACGAGATCAACAAGCACCCATCGATGTTCGCTCAGATTTCAATCCGTTGGCAACCTTTGCTCCCACCCTGCGAACAGGATTCAATGGCGAAGCGAGGATACTTATCAAGCCACCGGATAACCTCACTCGCTATCGCGTGATGGTGGTGGCTGTGGACAGTCACGGAAACAAATTTGGCACGGGGGAGTCGATTATCACTGCACGCTTGCCACTTATGGTGCGTCCATCCGCGCCGCGTTTCCTCAACTTTGGTGACAAGTTCGAATTGCCTGTGTTGCTGCAAAATCAGACAGATTCGCCGATGACCGTAGATGTGGTCGCCCGCGCTACCAACCTGGAACTTAACAATGGCGGTTTGCGTGTGAATATTCCTGCGAATGACCGCGTGGAAGTGCGTTTCCCGGCGGCCACGATCATGGCAGGCACTGCTCGCCTACAGGTTGCGGCAATATCGGGAAATTATGCGGATGCCGCCACCGTGGAATTGCCTGTCCACACACCTGCGACCAATGAGGCATTTGCAACCTATGGTGTTATTGATGAGGGTGCGCTTGCCCAGCCCGTTCTTTATCCTTCCGATGTTTTCCCACAATACGGCGGCCTGGAGGTCAACACATCTTCCACAGCACTTCAGGCATTGACCGATGCTGTGCTATACCTGGAATCGTATCCTTACGAATGTTCCGATCAATTGGCTTCGCGGATTCTGGCGATTGCATCTCTGCGCGATGTATTAACAGCCTTCAAAGCTGATGGGCTGCCATCTCCAGCTGAAATGGAATCAACCGTCAAAGGTGACATCGAACGCCTGCAGGGATTGCAAAACGACGACGGTGGATTCCCCTATTGGCGGCGTGGATTTGAATCAATCCCCTTCAATACCATCCATGTGACGCACGCCTTGCTCCGCGCCCGGCAAAAAGGATTCGATGTCCCTGCGGAAATGCAACAAAATGCATTGAATTACCTGCGTGACATTGAAAATCACTATCCGGGCTGGTACAGCCAAGACACCCGCTGGACACTTAGCGCGTATGCGCTATATGTCCGCAATATGGCTGGCGACCGCGATGCTGGGAAAGCCGAACAACTCTTGCAAGAAGCCGGGTTGGAAAGACTCTCCATGGAAGCAATCGGCTGGTTATGGCCCGTGATCGATAACAGTAACCAATTGGATGCCATTCGCCTCTTTGTGAACAATCATGTGGTGGAGACAGCTGGCGCAGCCAACTTTACAACCGCGTATAGCGACCAAACATACCTGCTACTTAGTTCTGACCATCGCACCGATGCCATCCTGTTGGATGCCTTGATCGACGATAACCCACAAAGTGATTTAATCCCCAAAGTGGTCAACGGTCTGCTGGCTCACCGCACGAAAGGTCGCTGGGAAAACACACAGGAGAATGTCTTTGTGCTGTTAGTCCTAGATCGCTACTTCAATACATACGAAGCTCAAACGCCGGACTTTGTGGCACGCCTCTGGTTGGGGAATACCTATGCGGGAAGCAATGAATTCCGCGGGCGAACGACGGATCTTTATGAGACACTTATCCCAATGGACTATGTTCTGTCTGGAACAAGCACTGGTGGTGGAACACAGAATTTGATCCTCAGCAAAGATGGTCCTGGCAGACTCTACTATCGGCTGGGTCTGCGATATGCGCCTACAGACTTAAACCTTAATGCACTGGATATGGGCTTTGTCGTCCAACGCCGCTATGAAGGCGTGGACAATCCTGAGGATGTATATCAGGACAACGAAAGTTTCTGGCATATCAAAGCCGGAGCGCGGGTGCGGGTAAAGATCACGATGGTGGCAGATAATCGTCGGTATCATGTTGCACTGGTCGACCCACTCCCCGCCGGACTTGAGATCATCAATCCAGATTTGGCGGTTTCAGAAAATATTCCTCAAGACCCAACCAGCCCAGATTATCGTTATAGCGATTTGCTTAGCAAATCGTGGGGCACATGGTACGAGCATCAAAACATGCGCGATGATCGCGCCGAAGCGTTTACCTCGTTGCTCTGGGATGGAGTCTATGAATACACCTACACCGTGCGCGCAACCACTCCCGGCACATTCATTGTCCCTCCTACAAAGGCAGAAGAGATGTACTCCCCTGAAGTATTTGGCCGAAGTAGCAGCGATTGGGTGATCATAGAATAGGAGATACTTGGTTTTATCCAGGTATCACATCTTGCAGGAATCCCCATTCGTGCGATGGGATTCCTTAATCACGGCTCCGGCCTTTCGCGCCAGAGGATCTGCCATAAGGTTTTTGTTTTGCCAAATTGAGTCATCATTTCACCAGGCTCATTCCAGTTCGGTATATATCTGATATACAGTATAAATTCAGACCGCGTTTGATGATTCAGAAGCCCAGATTGAATTGCAGTCGTAGTCGTCCTGTCAAAATTGACAGGACGATTTTGCTATTTGTGAAGATCCAGGTTGTATAATCCACCAATCTTGTTTTGGGAACCGGTCATGTCATCTATCGATAGTCTGCTCACTCCTTCCTTTATTTTAAAAAACACATTCGGCTACGACAGCTTTCGCCCGCTTCAATATGAAGTCATCGAAAATGTGATGGCACACCGCGACACACTCGCCGTCATGCCAACGGGCGGAGGCAAGTCCTTATGCTATCAAATTCCAGCACTTCTTTTTGATGGACTTACCGTGGTCGTTTCACCGCTGATTTCCTTGATGAAGGATCAGGTCGAGCAGTTGCGCGCGTCCGGCGTCTCTGCCTTGTTCCTCAATAGTTCGCTGGCGCCGCAGGAATATCAGGAGAACATGGAGTATGTAAAGCGCGGAGAAGTGAAATTGCTCTATCTTGCACCGGAAACACTTCTTAGGCCACGTATCCTCTCGCTTCTCGCAGGAGTGAACGTTGACCTTCTCACAATTGATGAAGCCCACTGCATCTCGGAATGGGGTCACGATTTTCGCCCTGAGTATCGCCAGATCGTCGAAGTGCGAAAGCGATTCCCCGATGCGGTCTGCTTGGCGCTCACAGCCACAGCTACCTCCAGAGTTCGGCAAGATATTCGCACTACGCTCAAGTTCGCAACAACCAATGAGTTCATCGCCAGTTTTAACCGTGAAAATCTTTACATCGAAGTTGCACGCAAACGCGATGCCTATGCCCAAACAATCGATATGCTCGAACGCTACAAAGATCAGTCAGGCATCATCTATTGTTTCTCGCGCAGGCAGGTGGATGAACTGGCTGCTTACCTCACTTCGCAGGGATATTCTGTCCGCCCATACCATGCTGGGTTGGAAGATTTTGAACGGCGAAAGAATCAGGAGTCCTTTATCCGTGACGACGCGCAGATCATCGTTGCCACGATCGCTTTCGGCATGGGCATCAACAAACCCAACGTTCGATTTGTGATCCACTTCGACATTCCCAAAAGTATCGAGGGTTATTATCAGGAAATTGGACGGGCGGGGCGCGACGGTCTACCCGCACACTGTCTGCTCCTCTATAGTTATTCGGATGCCGCCAAGATAAATTATTTCATTGACCAAAAAGAGGGCAATGAAAAACGCGTCGCGGTTCAACATCTGGATGCGATTATGCGGTATGCGGAGGAGGAACGAATCTGCCGCCGCAGACCACTCCTCAACTATTTCGGCGAATCAACCTCAGCCGAAACCTGTTCCAACTGCGACAACTGCACCTCCGCTCCCACCCCGCTGACGGACATCACTATCTTCGCCCAGAAGTTCCTCTCCTGCATCAAACGCGCGGATGAGAAATTCGGCGCAGGCCACATCGTTGATATTTTGCTCGGCTCGAAAAACGAAAAGGTTTTGCGCTGGGAACATGACAAACTGTCCACGTATAGCATTGGCACGGAACTAACCAAGAAACAATGGATGCATCTCGCTCGCCAATTGTTGACGATGGGCTATCTAAAGCAAGAGGGTGAGTATCACACATTGAGTCTTACAGTCAAGGCATTGGAGGCGCTCAGGAAACGGGAGATTATTTTCGGCGTCGTACAGGAAGCCGAGCGCGTCCGCATTAAAGGTAAGAAAGAGGAAATTGAATACAACAGCGCGCTATTTGCATTGCTCCGTCAAAAACGCAAAGAGATGGCTGATGAAGTTGGCGTTCCACCTTATGTAATTTTTTCCGATAAGACGCTAGTAGAGATGGCAGTGTATTACCCGCAATCCATCACGAGTTTGCTTAATATCTCAGGTGTGGGACAGGTTAAGTTACGTCAATATGGCGAAACGTTTTTGAATGTGATCGTGTCATATTGTGAAAAACACGAGTTGAAGGAAAACCCGAAAGAGACAACCCGCGCGAAAAGCGTTTCAAACCGCCGCTATGTCATTGTGTCAGAGGCTTACAACTCAGGGGAAACGGTTCAAGGTTTGATGGAGCGCTATCACGTCACAGCCGCAACCATCCTTGACCATTTGGCACGTTATCTCGCAGCAGGCAACAAACTGCGCAACGACAAAGACCTGCGAGTCCTCACTTCCGTCACTCCCGAGCAACAACAAGCCGCCTTTGCTGCGTTCGATGAACTCAGCCCGACCTTTCTCAAGCCTGTGTTTGATAATTTGAATGGAATGTTGAACTACGATGATTTGAAAATCCTGCAGATGTTGTATTTGATTTCCAGGCAGGAATAATGCGCGAACTCTAATTCTTTATTCGCTGCGCCGTCTTTCAAAGCGATAGATCTGCCAGGAATTATAGAGGTTGTGATAGAGAATGTAGAATGTTGGTCCCATTGCCACCAGGGGATTGATAAAGGTCAGAGCAATCCAGATCACAAAAGAGTTGTTCTTCTGCCCCAGCGACTGACTGGACTCCTGCCGAAAACGCTCTCCACCCAATAAGCCACCCAATACAAAATTGACAATACAGATCACGAGCGAAATCAAGGCGATGGAAAGAATGGCTGATGCAGAAGCCGTAACATCATTGCGCAGGAAATCTGCGGCTTTGGAACACATAATGAAAAGTGCAAGCAGCCAAAGAGGAAAGGAAAACCTTTTTCCACGGCGAATAACGCTTTGAGTCCGTTGGGGTAACAAGTTGGCTAAGCGAGCAAGAATGAGCGGGACAAACATAGTGATCAACACGGGTTCGAGGACCTGCCCGATTGAAATTTGCACGACACCTCCGACGATGAAGGGTAAGGTCACCGGCAAAACCAGCGACATCACCACATTGCTCAATAATACGGCACCGACTACATATTCAACTTGTCCGTGAATGAAATTGATAATGACCGGTGCGGCAATGGCTGTAGGCGCAATACCGGTAATAAAGGCTGCCAGCGCCAGGTTCAGGTCAAAGGGACGCAGAATCCAATAGGCGGAGAATGCCACTGTGATGTTTGCGAGCACCACCCAGATCACACCCCTCTGAAAGGATGCCGGTTGAATGTCGATGTCAAGAAAGGCAAAGAACAGCATGATCATGAGCAAGTACTGGATGTATGCTGATAATGCGTGAAACTGCGGAAACACAACGCCAAGCACGATCATTAGCAACAGGCCCAGGACCTTGCCGTAGGAATTCCAAATGGATTCGAGGTTGAACGTGGTTACAGTCATAACTGGCAGTTCGATTTGCCCACTGGCACCGTACGCCAGTGCGGCGTAGCAAATCGTGTCGCCCACACTGATTGTACTATTTGATTTATTTTTGTTTGAGAATTCGTCACAAGGTACGCTATTTCATCTCATATGCATCAGCCACTCCTGCACATTGACTGGTTGCTCTCCTTCCCCCGGTTCCTTACGCTCATACCCTCCCTCGGCTTGCAGCTTGTAGGAAAGCTGATGATCACGCAGATACGTTTCAAGGACATCTTCGCGTATATAACGGATGTGTTCAGGGTTCTCAAGTGGGAATAAAAGCTCAATACGACGATTTAAATTGCGCTCCATGAGGTCGGCTGAGCCCAAATAGATTTGCTCCTGTCCGCCGTTGAAAAAGTAAAAAATACGGCTATGTTCCAGATAACGTCCCACAACACTGGTAACATTGATATTTTCACTCAGGCCTTTCACCCCCGGGCGCAAACAGCACATTCCACGTACAAACAAGTCGATCTGCACACCTGCCTGCGAGGCCTCATAGAGCAGATCGATCATCCCGAAATCCGTTATTGAGTTCACTTTAAAAATTAAACGTGCAGGAAAACCTGATTTGCCATACTCCATTTCATGCTGGATCAATGCCTGCAGGCGTTGGCGCAAGTTAAAAGGGGCTATGAGAAACTTCTGGTATTCCTGATCTGTGGGATACCTTGTTAAATAATTGAACAGATTAGACCCGTCATCTCCCATCTTTTCATCGCAGGTAAACATACTAAGATCTTCATACATTCGGGAAGTGACCGTATTGTAGTTACCCGTTGCAAGATGAATATAGCGGCGAAGGCCTTCTTTTTCCTGACGCAGAACCATTCCAATCTTGCAATGAGTTTTGAACCCGGGCAATCCATGAACAACGTTGACGCCCGCCTGCTCCAGGAGGTGTGCCCAGCTCATATTTGATTCCTCGTCAAAGGTCGCTTTTAACTCGATCACCGCGGTGACTTCCTTTCCCTGCTTAGATGCATCCATCAAAGCTTTGACCACTGGTGAATCTTGGCCCACTCGATAAAGGGTTTGCTTGATAGATAGTACCTTGGGGTCGTGGGCTGCAAATGTCAGAAAGTCAACGACCGGCGAAAATGCATCGTAGGGATGATGAAGCAGTATGTTCTCTTTTCGGATTGCCCCAAAAATATCTCGTGCGTGAGATGCACGCTTGAAGACTTTTGGAACAGCTGGTTCGTAGCCTTGATATTTTAGATCATCGCGTTCGACGCTGTTATACAACTCCCATAAACTGCGCAAGCCTAAGGGGCTTCCTTTCACATAGAAATCCTCTGGATCAACTTCTAAGATTTCAGCCAATAAATTGCGAATCGTGTCTGGCATATCGTTATAAATAGCCACTCGCATGACAGGCCCAAACTCCTTACGTTGGATACTCAACCGTTGAATGCTTTCCTCTATATTTTCAAACAGATCATACGCCTCCAGTTCATCGATGTGTACAGCAGCATCGCGAATGATACGGAAGGGGTAAACCGCGACCACCTTTTCATCGGGAAATAGTTTCGTCAGATTGGCAATGATGATTTGTTCCAGCCAAATGAAGTAATAACGATAGAGGGCTTTGCCACTCTTGCGTGCCTTGCCCAACGACCGTTTTACAAGAAAAAGACGAGGCAGTGTATCGGGTATCTGTAAACGCATCAGTTTCGTACTGCCTTTGTGGTCACGAAGAATAATAGCCAGATTCAAATATAAGTTCGAAACGTGAGGGAAGGGATGCCCATGACTGAGTGGCAAGGGAATAAGGAGCGGAGAAATCGTTTTCTTGAAATAATCATAGACCCGTTCCTTCTGATGCTTGCTCAATTTTGAATAATCTAGGAAATGAATATCTGATTTTTCAAGTTTTGGCAAAATCTTTTTATGCAAGCCTTGGAGTGCGGTTGTGTATAGTTCGCTAGCCAGCTTGCGGATCGCCGTCAGTTCATTAGACAGGTTCAAACCCGTGAAGGAAGTTTCCCCATTGTGCGAGGACATCCGTTTGTGGATACCCGAAATTCGCAACATGAAGAATTCGTCCATGTTGGAACCGAAAATCGCCAGAAACTTAACTCGTTCAAGAAGAGGTGTCTTCTCGTCCAGCGCCTGGTCAAGCACACGGCGCTGGAATTCCAACAGGCTTAGATCCCGACTTATATAAAAGGGTGAATCAGAAAGCGAAACAGGGTTGACTTCTCGCGTTGACATAAATGGGCTGGATACCTTCTGCATAGGAAATACTGATTATTTTGAAAGTTCCACCATAAGCGCTGGTGTTAACAACCATTCTAAGGTAGCGCGGTGGTACTGATATAAATTATCCGCTGAAAGGTAGCACACGCCACCCTTTTTAAAATTGATATTCATATCCGTGTTGCCTGTCGTCAGCCAACTAATCAATTGACTGAGCATCGGTTCGTGCCCTACCAGGGCAATGTTTTCTACATCGTATTTATTTTGGATCTCATCGATTAAAGCTTCAAAATTCCCAGGTGGGATTAAGTTGTCACTGAAGCTAAGTTGATTTTTTAGCTTGAACTCACTCGCAAGGATTTTTGCTGTGTCGCGGGCCCGCACATAAGGACTGGAAAGGATCGTATTAAGCTGCATATCGAGCTGATGAAGCCCTTTCACAATCTTTTTCATCTTCTTGCGACCATCATCGGTGAGCGGACGCTGGCTGTCATCGTCGTCGCCGGGAGTTCCACGTTGAACAGCAATCGCGTGACGGACAATATATAAATTCATAGCTAGTCTTCTTTCTTGTCTTGTCCCCTTTGCCAGGGGAAGGCAACTAAAGGTGTGGCACGCCAATAATTTAGCACGTCATCTTTGTTTTTTAGATAGTCGGATAATTTATCAGCGAGGGACTGTTCATAGAAACAGCGAACAGATCTCGGCTCGTACGAATGGTTGTCCTCAGCAAATTCCGCCAGCGTTTCCAAAAAAACTTGCGTGTCATGAATCGTACCCATCTGAGTCTGATAATCATGCATGCGTGTCAACTGAGCTTCTGGAAAATCAGGCAGACAGGGATGAATCGCCTCGACCATATAGCGAATTTTTTTAAACGCGACTCGCAAATGGTGAACACTGACAAGTTGCGGCGGATCAATCTCGCTATAACGCTGTACAACCGTTAAATAAGCTTCATCCACTGCCTGAGGTAGTTTGCCGTGCAATTCGCTGGCAGGAAGATCTTCCACGGCTTCCTGTATCTTAAGCAATCGCTTATAGATGCCACCCGGCTTGATCGTTTCAATATGTTTTTCATCCGTACGCTGCTTCCGTTTTTCACGTTTTTTCAGGTAATCCTGAAAAGGCTCAAGTTCCGGGTACATGCTGATATCTTCAGAAGCTTTATCCAGCATCACTTGGATGTCACGAAGATCGCTAAAACCATCCAACTGCTCCTTAAGCCGGTCAGATAGTTTCTCTATTCGGGAAGCCGAAGTGAAAAAGGCAACCACCTCGAGCGTAGCTAGCAAGCGGCGTATAGAAGTACGCAAATCATGAACCGCGTTCTTGGAAAATTCCGCCCGGCAGAGTTTTAGTTTCTGACGATATGCAGTTCCACAGGTGTCAAGCGAGTCCAGTAAGAGATCTTTGGAGTCCATAGTACAAAATGCCTTCTGCATACGAGTTTTTAGTTGTGAGTACCCAACTAGTCATTTGAATAGCACCTAAACCCCTATTAACTAATGAAATTGTCTGCATATCTTTATTAACGACAATTGCTGCTGAGTATTACCTCGTTGCCTTCAAATTCGGTCGATTTGATTGGTAAATGCCTTGTTTTGAACCTAAAACCCACGCTCTCTGTCCCGAAGTACTAGCGTGGAGGCGTCTCATCTATTGATAACTCATCGTTAAACAGAATAGGATTAATCTGTAAGTAATCGAAAGGAGAGCGTTATATTATGAGTACGGCAAAAGCTAAACAAAGCCCTGTCAAAAATATGGAAGCCAAGGAGAAAAAGGCGGCTAAAAAAGCCGCATATAGCCCGACTATGGATCGTCTCGCCCGCTTGGGTTATGGGGTCAAAGGAATCATATATATCACCATGGGGTTTATTGCTTTCCGAAGCGCATTTGGCAAGAGCAACACCCCGGCGGATCAGCTTGGCGCCATTCGAGAATTTGGCAAATTACCTTATGCCCAAATTTTATTATGGGTGATCTTGATTGGCTTGATATCTTATTCATTGTGGGGACTGATTCGCGCGATTTTGGATCCGTTTCATAAAGGTAATGATACCCAAGGACTTATCGCACGCGGAGGATTTTTGGTCAGCGCGGTAACGTATGCATTTTTCGTTTTTCCCACCTATGATTTGATTGAGGGCGCGTCAACTGGTAGCCAAACTGGACAAACTCAGAAATTTATCGCCGGAGTTATGTCTATGCCGCTGGGACGCGTGATAGTGGGCATTTTAGGTGTAGCAGGGATTGCTGCAGGCCTTTATCAAATCTATATGGGGATTACCTTAAATTTTGAACGGGAATTCAAACCTTATGCTCTCTCTCCAGAACAATTAAAGGTTGCTAAGCAAGTCGGGCGATATGGCACCATAGCACGTGGCGTTGTTTTTGCCCTCGTAGGATTTTTCTTTCTTTTAGCAGCCTATTATGCAAATCCGCAACAGGCACGGACCTTTGATGGCGCGCTCGACTTTTTGGCCCGGCAGCCTTACGGGCTCTGGTTGATGGGGATTATCGCAGCCGGGTTAGTTGCCTTTGGGATCTATTCTCTAATGAGCGCCGCTTGGTTTCGACTGAAAGACAGTAAAAGATAATTTCTTCCGAGGAGATTTGGGATATGTCGAATGATGATCGCACGGGGCGAGTCAAATTAATCGCAAACCCTTCATCCGGTGATCCGTTGAAAGCAACAATGCGGCTGGAGCAAGTCACCCGCTGCCTGCTGGACCTGGGTGTTAACGTTGATGTAGCGTTGGCTCACACTGTGATTGCCATGGGCGGGGATGGCACGATTAGCGCGGTCATCCGTGGCATCGCAGGCTCAGATGTGCACTTGGGCATTATCACTGCCGGCACAGAGAACGATATAGCCACCAGTTTGGGAATACCTAATGACATAAAGGAAGCCTGCGCTTTAATTGCTTCGGATCACACCCGTGAATTTGATCTGGCTCAAATCAGCACCAAAGAAAAGAAAAAGTTTATCTTCTTCATGGTCGCCACGATTGGCCTAACATCCACACTTTATCCCGATATTAAAGATGTGCCTCACGGTGATCTTTCAAACATCAAGGATGCAGTCCTGACCTTTCTACAGGCGAAACCAAATCCCAAAGTCTTTCTGACCCTGGATGATGAAAGCAGAATAGAAGTGGAGACAATGCTCGTCACGGTGACGAATACTCCAGTGATTGGGGTAAAGAACCTGGTCGCTCCACATGCATCCACAGAAGATGGTCTATTAGATATTGCTGTCTACCCAAATTTTAGCAAGGCTGAATTGCTGGCTTACTTTGCAAAATCGGCTCACGAGCGTATTACCTCCGATGGCAAGATCCAACGCTATCGAGCGCGCAAAATAAAGATCAAAACAGATCCAAAATTGGACATTGCTGCAGAGGGCATACTTCTTGGAAAGGGCAAAGCAAAAATCAAGTTACTTCCGCGCGCGCTGAAAGTGATTGCGCCTGAACCCGGTGCAGGGACAGAAAAGCCGCAGGCAGAAATGATGGAGGAGATGCCATTCCCGGTTTCGATATCAGCAGAAGTAGGTGATCGCGATAATCATAACGATCAACATTCATAGACATCTACGTTCAATACTGTAAAGGAACAATTACGAATGACGAAAGCTAACATAATGGCTGGCAATAAACTTGATACAAAAGCATCCCGTGATCTGCGCGTTCCAGGCTGGCTGGCAAAGTGGCCGATCATTGGAATAGTGATGTTTTTGGTTGGCAGCCTGATGTTTGGCGCATTCGCTTATAACGTGTGGACAAAGGGTCCACTGCTCCAATGGGATGTGCCACTATCAGCAGAATTACATAACGAAGCCATCCAGGAGCCACCCCGAATTATCGAACTCTTAACATTTGGTTTTTTTGTGGGAAAAGAACTAGTTCAGGTGATTACTGTTATTCTGGGTTTGTATTTCCTCCACAAACGATTCTGGCGCGAGCTGGCAATGCTATTGATTGGTTTGGGTGGAGGAGCACTCATCTGGTATTTCCTGATTGGTATTTTCAATCGTCCCAGACCCGCTGCGCAGATTGGTATCGTGGTCACGGATGCCTCGTTTCCGAGTGGACATGTGATCAGCGCTATACTTTGTTATGGATTATTGGCATATTTATTTGTTCCAAAAATGCCATCCCTCTTCTGGAAATGGGTGGTCGTGATTGCCGCGCTATTGACCATAATTTACATTGGCTTCAGCCGACTCTTCCTGGGCGGTCATTACCTAAGCGATATCCTCGCAGGTTATGCACTAGGCATTGCCTGGGCAGGATTGGTCTACACGTTGATCGAAAGAATTTCAATGAGAAGGAAAAGCAATGTCAAATAAGAATATGGGATCTTTTGTTAATGACTACAAGTAGCAATATAAGACGCAGCCTTCAAGAGAATCTATTGGGCAGAAACACCTTTCGTGACCTTCGTTCTCCGGGCTTATTTGCGAAACGGCCTTTAATCGGTTTAACAATATTTCTATTGGGTGTTCTTGTATTTGGCATACTGGCTTATTATGTGAATACAAAAGGCTCGCTCATCCAGTGGGACATGACTACAGTCAAAGCCTTGCAGGCCGCTGCGAAAAATATACCGCCGAGCTTGGTGGAATACGTCCTGTTTGGGTTCTTTGTGGGCAAAGAACTTGTCATGACGATCGGAATGATCCTGGCGATTTATTTTCTTCATAGACGTTTTTGGCAGGAGTTGGCAATGGTGTTGATCGGGTTGGGCGGAGGAGGCTTGATTTGGTATGTTCTCAGCCAATATTTTGACCGTCCACGGCCTGCCGACCAAATGAACGTCCTCTTATTAAGAGATCCATCTTTCCCAAGTGGGCTTGCTCTTAGCGCGGTGCTTTGCTATGGCTTATTAGCATACCTGCTGGTTCCCAAAATGCCATCCCGTTTTTGGAAGTGGGTAGTCGTCATTTTATTAACGTTGGTCATCGCTTTTGCTGGCTTCAGCAGTCTCCTCCTCGGCGCTCATTATGTGACAGATGTGGTCGCAGGGTATGCCATCGGCCTTGCCTGGGCGGGACTCGTATATACCCTGACGGAAAGATTCTTTTCGGAAGGCACAGTTCGAAATCAGGATAAATCGTTAAAGAGGACACCTTTTGAGGGTCTTCGCGCGCCCGGCTTGTTTAAGAAATGGCCGATCATTGGATTCATGATGATTCTCCTGGGCAGCCTGAGCTTTGCGACACTAAGTTATAACCTGCTTAATCATGGTCCTCTCGTGCAATTGGATCTATCGGTATACAAGGACCTGCTCGCGGAAGCTAGGGCGGCTCCGCCAATCGTGAATGAGATCATGCTTTTTGGATTCTTTATCGGAAAAGAAGTCGTCCAAGTGATTGTTACGATTCTGACCCTTTATTTTCTCTATAAACGGTTTTGGCGTGAATTAGGAATGCTATGGATTAGTTCTGCAGCAGGTAGCGTAGTGTGGAATTTCATTATTGCGTATTTTGCCCGCCCAAGACCTCCGGAGCAGACGGGACTGGTCATTACCACGATCCCTTCCTTCCCCAGTGGGCACGCCATGAGTGCATTAATTTGCTATGGTTTCCTGGCTTATTTGTTGGTTCCCAAAATGCCTTCCCGTTTCTGGAAATGGACGGTGAGTATCGTTGCATTATTGATCGTGCTTTTTGATGGCTTTAGCCGGGTATTCCAAGGCGGTCATTATCTGACTGACATATTAGCTGGCTATGCTCTGGGCATTGCCTGGGCTGGGTTGGTATATACCGTAATCGAAAGAATTTTTATTAATTAGATTCTAGTCGTAAGTGCAACGGTTGTATTGAATAACACCTCAAAGGGTGTTTTGAAACGCAATGATTTGCGAGGTCTAGAATTCAGTTTGGACATGACAAGATGAACCTGCTTGTTGGAAACAGATGTGAAATTGGATTTCTTCGAGAAGTACTGGCGAAGCAGCCCATTCGTATTTTCATTGGTGCCGCGTTCCCAAGCGGCATACGGATGGGCGAAATAGAACTTGAGCTCGAGAGTTTCAGCGATTTGTTCATGCTTGGCAAACTCCTTGCCATGATCGGAAGTCATGGTGTGGACCTTGTCTTGGATGGGCAACAGGAGAGTGCAAATTTGCGACTGAACTGCTTGAGCCGTTCTCTCTTTCACCTTGCCAACCAGCACGAAACGGGACTTGCGTTCTGTGAGAGTGACCATGACATCCTTATGTTTCGAACCAAGCATTGTATCCACTTCCCAGTCGCCCAAGCGCTTTCTGGAGTTCACAATAGCTGGCCGCTCTTCAATCGAACGACAATTAGGCAATTTGCCGCGCCGATCATAGGTTCCATAGCGTTTTCGGCGTTTTTTCTGACAACGCAGGTGTTTGTACAAAGTGCCGCCTGCCTGCTTGTCTAAAAGCACATGATGGTAAATCCACTCGTGACTGATACGAACGCCTTGTTCCTTTCGGAGCCTGCCAGAGATTTGTTCCGGGCTCCAATCTTGTTTGAGCAGTTCATCCACGGTTGTCCATGTCTGGGTTGTAATTCGGAGAACTGGTTTCGATCTACGCTCCAGAGCCAGTTCATGCGCTTGTTGTGGGCGGTAGCCGCGTTGACCTCGGTTGTGTTTCAGTTCGCGGCTCACGCTGGACTTGTGGACGCCAATCACAGTGGCAATCTCCGAAAGCGAATGTTTCGTTTTCCGCAACGCATAAATCTGGTATCGTTGTGCCTGGGTAAGCTGGTGATAGGTTCTCATAGTGCTCCTTCGACTTGGTCGTCTGAGAAGCATTATCCTACGCCAGCTTACCTCTCAGCAACCTTCAAAGTTGCACTTGCGAGTTGAATTCACATTAAGAAAGAAGAATTACAAAATGTCGAAAAAAGATAAGCTTATTTATGCTAAATTGATCGCTAATCCTGGTGCCGGGAAACCTGAGGAGACGGCCAGAAATCTAGAAATGGCAACTCGCTATTTGTTGCAAAATAATATAAAAGTGGATGTCGCTCTGGCAAAACCAAAAGAAGAGGCGACCCCGCTTGCCAAACAGGCAGTAAAGGATGGTTATAAGATCGTGATCGCCCTGGGTGGCGATGGCACACTTGAAGCGGTTTTGCGAGGGCTGGTTGGAAGCAAGGCGCGCCTGGGCATCATCCCCACAGGAAGCAAAAATAATATGGCAAAGAGTTTGGGGATTCCTGAATCCTTGGAGGAAGCCTGCAATTTGATTGCATCCAAGAATACGCGCAAGCTGGACGTGGGCAAGGTAAAAGTAAAGAATCGGAAAAAACTTTATTTTTTTGAGTTGACCGCGATTGGGCTCGTAGCAGCCCTTTATCCCAAAGCTAATAAACTGGTAGACGGGAAATTATCCAATCTAAAAGACATTGCTCTGACGCTGATCAATCACCAACCTGATCCAAAGGTCTACTTAACTTTAGATGATGAAAGCAAAATCGAGGTAAAAACGATGCTGGTTGTCGTCTCAAATACTCCTATGTTTGGAGACAATTTTCTGGTGGCTCCGGATGCGTCGTTGGCAGATGGGCTTCTTGATATTTCTGTTTACCCTAATTTTAGCAAAACTGAATTGCTGGCTTATTATGCCAAAATAAGGGGAGAGGGCTACTCGGCGAATGAAAAGGTCCAGCGTTATCGTGCCCGTAAACTAGAAGTAAAAGCTGCCCCAAAGATGGATGTAATGGCAGACGGGGTGATGCTAGGAAAAGGCAAGGTTGAGATTAAGAGTTGCCCAGGTTCACTCTGGATCATTACCCCAAAGGAAAGTGCTGCTCCCGCAATACTGGAAAAAGATGCATATGAGGAACTTCCTCCACCGGTGGCCCCGGTTCCAGAAAAAACCCCTTCTGGGTAGACGTCACTTTATAAATAAGGAAAGAGAGTATGTCAGAAATTACTGGTGAAAAACCTGGTGAAAAGGTGAAAGATGCAGCACAACAGGCTGCAAAAAAAGAGACAACTTCCCCTCCAAAGCGGGAGTACCGGACGTTTCTATTTCAGGTGTCGCTGTTTGCAGCCATTGCTGCGTTCGCTGTGTTGACTTTTATGGTGAAAACGACGCCGTTATTTACTCTGGATATCCAGATCACACATGCCCTGCAGTCTATTAATTCACCTATCTTTGCCGCTGCAATGAGTTTGATTAGTTGGCCCGGCTTTTCTCCACAATCCTATATCGGAGCGTTGTTAATTGTCTTATTAATTTACACGTTTGGCTTCCATTGGGAGGCCCTTACTGCGTTTGTTGCGGTGCTCTTTCCCCCGCTGATCAATGTGCTTGTAAAAGAATTGATCAGACGCCCTCGTCCTACGGTGAACTTGGTGCAGGTCCTTAACATACTCGATAGTTATAGTTTTCCCAGCGGGCATGTGATGTTCTACGTTGGTTTTTTCGGTTTCCTTTGGTTTTTAGTTTATACGTTACTAAAGCGTTCCTGGAGGCGTACTCTCTTACTCATCCTCTTCGGAAGCTTGATTGCGCTGGTGGGTATGTCACGCATCTACTTGGGACAACATTGGGCAAGCGATGTGTTAGGAGCTTATCTTCTCGGCGGTTTGACATTAGCCGCTATTCTCCAATTCTATCGCTGGGGAAAGAAGCGCTTTTTCGTTCGTCAACCTGTAGCTGCCGAACAGCCTAAATCTGCCCGGCAATGAGGCTTTCTTCTCAATGAATGAGAAAGTACATTGGGAGTCCTTGCTGATTGGCGAATCTCGATACTAGGGAGAATCCCACTTGCGCAATGGGCAAATCCTAGATAACGTATGTACCACATGAGTGAAAATAAACCGGGGAAGCAGACAAGTTTGAATATTTGGTGATGGTTAGGAGGCAGATATGAAAATAAAAACAGCATTGACTGCTCTTGGAATAGGGGCGGGGGTAGCCTATTTCTTCGATCCGAAGCAAGGAGAAAGCAGACGAACACTCCTGCGCGATAAGGCCAACAATTTGGTCAATCAGATGGATGATTCGATCTATGCCGCAGTGGAAGATACACGTAATAAGACAAGAGGTGTCCTTTCCGAATGGACGGCAAAATTGAGCAACCAAGACAATCCCGATTGGGTTTTGGCGGAGCGCGTCCGAAATACCCTTGGACGTTTGACGCCTCATTCTCGTGGCGTTCGCGTTCGCGCGCAGGATGGCCAAATTCATCTAAGCGGATCTATTCTAAACGATGAAAAGGATGCCATCTTAAGAGCCGCCTCGCGAACCCGCGGAGTGCGAGATGTGATTGATGAGTTAGAAGTATTCTACAGCCCAGAGGAAATGTCTGCGTTTCAAGATGTCTCCTCATCCAAAAGCCAAAACGTCCCAGCCTGGGGGCAGCAAAATTTGTCACCTACCACTCGTCTGCTGAGCAGCGTGGGTGGCAGTTTGTTGACGCTCTATGGCTTAAAACGCAAGGGACTTGCAGGGCCCGTTTTGAGTACAGCCGGATTGCTGCTGACTGCACGCGGCATGACAAACTTGGACACGAATTCACTGCTCGGTCTTGGCACGCGAGGGAATGGAATTCGAGTCCAAAAAACGGTGAATATCAACGCTCCCATCGATGAAGTCTATCGCTTCTGGCATAACTTCGAGAATTTCCCTCTTTTCATGGATCATGTGAAAGAAATTTCAGTTCAGAATGGCATATCCTCCTGGAAGGTCGCTGGCCCGGCGGGTTCCTCAATGGAATTCCAGTCTCATATCACCCGCGACATTCCCAATGAATCGATCGCCTGGGAAACGATCCCTGACTCACAGATCCATCATATCGGCGTGGTCCGTTTCGAAGAGAACTGGGACGGTGGCACGCGTGTCACGGTTCAGATGACCTACATGCCGCCTGCTGGGGTTGTCGGTCATAAGGTGGCTGAACTCTTCGGTGTGGATCCCCGTCAGGCGATGCAGGATGATTTGATGAGACTCAAGGCGCTTCTTGAGGTCAATCGAATGACCGTAAATGAGACCACTGCGGGAACCAGCGAAAGAACGACTCTCTCCTAAACATATGAAACGCCTGACCGAAGGTTCGGTCGGGCGTTTTGTATTCAAGTAATGCGTCAATTTACTCTGCTGTACTACATGTAACCATAGGCTAACCCGGGGAAAATGCACTTAATTCTCTTCTAGCAGGCTGTTGGAGAGCAGTGCATCGCGCGAAAAAAACCGGTTTGAACCGCAAAGAGCGCGAAGCCCGCGAAGTTTTAAAGGTTTTCTTGGCGTTCTTCGCGGTAAAAAAGCCCGCCACTGCGGTTCTCCGACAAGCTGCTAGCCAAGGTATTAGGGAGAATCCCACTTGCGCGGCGGGCAATTCCTAGATAATGTATATATCCTCATGCATTCAAAATCAACCAAGAAGCTGGTTAACAGGGCTTCTCAAATATCTCGAGCAAGGATGTAAATTTATCGACTTGGAGACAGTTAGGAGGCAGAAATGAAACTAAAAACATTAGTGACGAGTATTGGATTGGGGGCTGGATTAATGTATTTCCTCGATCCACAGAATGGAGAGCGTAGGCGAACAATGGTACGTGACAAGGCCACTAGTTTAGTCAGTAGCATAGATGATTCAATTGATGTGGCTGTGGAAGATACGCGCAATAGAGCACGAGGTGTTTTGTCTGAAATGACCGCCAAATTGAGCGATCAAGGCGCTCCAGATTGGATCTTGGAAGAACGGGTACGGAGCAATTTAGGACGCTCGCCAAGTCATGCACGTGCTGTAGATGTCCGAGCCGATGGAGGTCACATTCATCTCAGCGGACCCGTTCTAAGAGAGGAGAAGGATGACATCCTGAAAGCGACCTCTCGAACACGGGGTGTTTACGGCGTCGTAGACGAGTTGCAGGTATTCGATAGCCCGCAAGATATTCCCGCATTGCAGGGTTCCCCATCCCCTCGAAGGACTAGCAGACCCGATTGGCAACAGCGAAATTGGTCGCCTGCGACCCGCTTACTGAGCAGCGTAGGTGGAAGCCTACTGACACTGTACGGCCTGACACGCAAAGGGGTAGCGAAACCTGTGCTGAGTACAGCGGGATTAGCTCTCACTGCGCGCGGCGTAACGAATCTGGATACTCGTTCTTTGCTTGGTCTCGGCATGGGAGAGAACGCAATTAAGGTTCAAAAAGCGATCAATATCGATGCACCAGTTGATGAGGTTTATCGATTCTGGCGCAACTTCGAGAATTTCCCTCGATTCATGAACCATGTTAAGGAAATCCGGATAGCGGGCGATGTTTCCACCTGGAAAGTGGCCGGCCCAGCCGGGGTGCCTGTTGAATTCCAATCCCATATCACTCGCGACGTTCCCAATGAATCAATCGCCTGGGAAACGGTACCTGATTCACAAGTTCATCACGCTGGCTTTGTCCGCTTTGACGAGAACCATGAGGGAGGCACCCGCGTAACGGTTCAAATGACCTATGTGCCACCAGCCGGTGCAGCGGGTCATGCAGTCGCTCAACTTTTTGGCGTTGACCCTCGTCAGGCAATGCATGAAGATTTGATACGGCTCAAGTCACTTCTAGAAGAAGGAAAAACATCTACAGATGAAGGTACGGTAGAACTCAATGAAAGAACAAATCTCTACTAAGACCATGAAACGCCCGCCCAAAGGTTCGGGCGGGCGTTTCTTTTTCTGAAAATTTCTCTACTCTAACATGCACTGGGAGGGTAGAAAGGGACTCGCGATGAGCCGGTCGCCAGAAAATATTAAACAATTTAGGTTCTAGCGTTTTTAACGGGATGACACTTTTCAAACCCAAAGGACACGACACGTGCACCCGATTTGCTCACCTCGATTTGCTTAGCAAATCGTGCGTTCGGTGCAGTACAGGTGAGTACACACAGGGGAAAGCGGCTTCGCCTCAAGCATTTTTCCCTTGTGACCTCACCTGCACTGCGTGCCGGCGCAAGTGTTGTGCCCGTCGTGTTTAGGCTTTTTCCCGCAAGAAACGGGAGAGCCACAATTTAGTTTAGTATTGACTGAGATACGTAACTATCATAAAATCTTTCTCAACTTAATATCCGTTGTGGGCGAGCTATCCGCCATGCTGGGGGTTTTCATGATTTTCATGGTTCGCCTCTGCCGACCTAAGATCAGGAGACTGATGTCTGAGAACCAGCACTTGCAAGCCATTGCCACTGCCGTTATCGACGGCGAAACCGAGGATGCCATCGAAGCTACCCAGAAAGCATTGGAGGCAAATGTTGATCCGCTGGAGATTCTGAACAAAGGGTTGATGGACGGCGCGGATGAAGTGGGGAAGCGTTTCGAACGCAATGAATATTTTCTTCCCGAACTGATGATGGCTGGACGTGCCCTCAAAGGCGCGATGGAAGTGGTCAAGCCAGTCTTGCTTGAAAAATATGCCGGGGGTGAGGGCAGAGTCAAAGGCAGAGTTGTTTCCGCAACCATCCAAACGGACATTCACGACATCGGTAAAAACATCGTTGCCTCCATGTTGACTGCAGCTGGGTTCGAGGTCACCGATATGGGCGTTGATGTGCCGATCAAATCGATTATTGATAAAGCCGAAGAAATTGAAGCGCACATTATCGCTCTTTCCGCACTACTGACAACCTCCATGCCCTTCATGAAGGACTTCATCAAATTGCTCGAAGCACGCGGCCTGCGCCAGAAATATATCGTGCTGGTGGGTGGCGCCTCCGTCAATGCCGATTGGGCGAAAGCCATCGGCGCGGATGGGACTGCTAAGAACGCTGCCGATGCGGTGAAACTGGCGCGTGAAAAGATGCGTGCATGATCCTTGCGCGGAATACCTTGTCTGCTGAAAATCCCCCTCTGGAGAGTCTCCATGCTAAATTATCTTGATATTCTCGATCGCGCCCATAACGGTCCATATATCTCTGAGGAAAACTGGGATCTGGAAAAGATCGCCATGACCACCAAACGACTGGTCAAGAAATATAAACTGGAGTGGGATAAAAACGATCTGGTGACCGAGGATGCGTCCCTTTCGGAATCAATCTGGAATGCAGGCTATGAGTTGGCTGTGGAAGTGGGCGCCTACAGCCGCACAACGGAATTCATCATTCAAATCACACAGGATGAAATCGACGAGGGCATCCGCAACATGCCTCAGACCGTGATCATGGGCGAGGGCAAGGACGCTCGCATGTTATACGCTCGTCACCTGGACGATGAGCGGGCTCCGTTATTCTTCGGCGGTTCGCCCGGGACGCCAGTCCCTGAGCGGATGTTCCTCGCCAACGTAATCTCCTACATGCAGGAGCCTTTAATTGACCTAGCAACCTGCGGCACACTCACTGAAGTGGATGGACGCGAAGTCCGCACGGGGAATCCGATTGAGATCGTTTCGACGCGCCGCGAACTGCAATACATGCGCCAGGGACTCAAACGCGTCGGGCGCGCCGGTATGGGCATGTTGGCAGCGCAATCGAGCGTTTCGGAATTGGGCGATCTCGCCGCGGCACATCCCGATTATTTACGTCCGTGCGATTCACATCTCGTGCCGATGCTGAATGAATTAAAAATGGATCACCGCAACATCGCACGCGCGGTCAACTCGCTGGAGTATGGCATGATCAATGCCTCTCTGCCGTGTGTGATTGTGGGTGGTCTGGGTGGCGGACCGCCCGGTTCGGCAGTCATCAATGTGGCTTCGTATTTGATCGCGAACCTCACCTGTCTCGCAGATTATCATATCCTCCACCCCATTCATGTACGTTATGTTGCCACATCCACGCGCGAGGTGCTGTGGGTGATCAATGCTACCGCGCAAGTCTTTGCTCGTCATGCACCGACGATCATCGTTTCGGATATTTATCCGAAATCCGGCGCAGGGACCAAGGAGCTGCTTTACGAAACGGCCGCCAATGCCATTGTCAACGCGGTGAGCGGGGGGCATCTCGAAGGCTGCGGCTCGGCAGATGGCAACCTCCCCAATTGTTCAGGACTCGAAGCCCGGCTGATGGCAGAGGTCGCTTTGGCGACCCATCGCATGAAAATGTCGTTGAAGGACGCGAACGCGCTCGTTTTGCAACTGTTACCAAAATATGAGCACGTCTTTACACTCGAGAACGGTAACCCCGGCAAGCCCTTTGACCAAGTCTATGATGTGGGCAGAATTGAGCCGCTCGATTTCTGGCAGAAGATGTACGAAGAGATCAAAACGGAATTAAAGGATATGGGTTTAAAACTGTAGAAGCCTCACAGCGTTTCAGGGTGATTGCCCTGACAAAACCAAATCCAGTTAGAAAAGAGAGAAGGTAAACCATGAGTATCCCTGTCATCCTTATCATCAACCTAGTCGTTCTCGCTGTACTTGGCCTGATCCTCAGAGCCGCCAGGTCCGAGCCGACAGCCAAAGGTGGTTTCAATTTCAACTACACCACTTCTGATTTAGTCATCATGGCAGTCTTGGGCGCGCTGGCCGGCGTGGTCAATACTTGGATGGGAAATATTTGGTATGCCGCCAATAGTGTCAGCCCGATCTATGGCGCGGCCCTGCAAGGCACGTTCATGTGGGCATATCTGCTGGCGTACTTCCTCGTGCGCAAATCTGGCGCCATGCTGATCGTAGGTGTGATCGAAGCCGCGGTGGAGGCACTGTTGGGCAACCAGGCAGGTCTTTCTACCCTTGGCTGGGGTTTCACACAGGGACTGGCTGCAGAGATCGTCATGTGGTTTGCCAATTATGGCAAATTTGGATGGCTGGCCTTCGCGCTTGCCGGAGCTGGCGCTTCCCAGTTCGGCACACTCTGGAGCTATATTCTGTATGGTTGGAGCTCGCTCACAGATTATCTGATTGCCGTGCCCATCAATCTCATCTCTGGTTTCGTCTTCTCTGGTCTGCTTGGCTACTGGCTTGGCAAACTCATCGAAAATACAGGATTGCTAAGAGCCACTCGGCGCGAACGACGGACTTAAGGCAATTGGATTCGTAGTGACGAGACACAACGACCCAACTGACAAACCTCTCGTCCAGTTTGATCAGGTTACGTATCAACATTATGGAAAGACCACGCCTGCGCTGTCAGATATTAATCTGACCGTGCGGCGTGGTTCTTTCACGCTTCTGGTCGGACCTTCCGGTTCGGGCAAGTCCACATTGTGCATGTTGCTCAACGGCATCATCCCGCAAATCCTGGGAGGCGAATTGACGGGCACAGTTATTGTGGATGGGCAGGATGTTTCCAAAACCCCGGTACAGGAACTGGCGAAATCCACGGGCATGCTCTTTCAGGATCCTGAGTGGATGTTTGCTACGCTCAAGGTGGAGGATGAGGTTGCCTTTGGACCCGAGAACCTTCGCCGTGAACCTGCTGAAATTTTGAAAAGTGTGGAACAATCTCTTGATTATGTCGGGATGCAAAATCTGAGAAATAATTTGGTCTGGGCCTTATCCGGTGGTCAGACTCAAAAGCTGGGACTTGCGACGGTGATCGCGATGCAGACTCCGCTGATCGTCCTGGATGAGCCAACTGCCAACCTTGACCCCGCCACCACCCATTCCGTCCATGAGCTGATCTTGCGCCTGCGCGCGGAGGGCAGGGCGGTTATGCTCGTCACCAAGGATCTGGATGAGTTCATGGCTGAGGCAGATAACATGATTCTGCTCGCGGAAGGGCATGTCCTTGCACAAGGCGCACCGCGGGACGTGGTTGCCGAATACGGCGAAAAAATGTTGGAGCTGGGGGTCTGGCTTCCTGAGACCACCGAAATCGGGCTGCGCCTGAAAACACTGGGTACACCTCTCAAACAAATCCCCATCACTGTGGAGGAAGCGGTTGAGGCGTTTGCTACTGCACGCTTTAGGAGTGCCAAGTTAACCGAAATCTCAGAAAGCAAAGGTGATGTACTTATTTGCGCACAAAATGTCGAATTCACGTATGGCAATAAATTCAAAGCACTGCGCGGGGTTTCGTTCGAGATTCGGCAGGGTGAGATCGTTGCCATCGTTGGTCAAAATGGCGCCGGGAAAAGCACGCTCAGCAAATTACTAGTTGGCTTGCTCAAGCCAACTGATGGCGAACTGACTCTTTTTGGGCGCAAAGCCAGGCAATGGAAAGTGCAGGATCTTGCTACGCAGATCGCGCTCGTCTTTCAAAACCCGGAACATCAATTCTTGTGCGATACCGTCCACGAGGAACTGGCATATAGTCTTCTGGCACAAGGCATTGACGATCCGGACATTGTTGCAGCCCGCGTGCAGGAAATGCTGGAGCGGCTGGAAATCACTGAGACTTCAGACAGCCATCCTTTCTCGTTGAGCGCGGGTGCAAAAAGAAGGCTGGGTGTGGCAGTCATGCTGATCGCAGGCAGTGCCAAACTTCTCATTGTGGATGAACCGACCTATGGGCAGGATCGTCGTCTCACGGAAAGCCTGATGAACCTCATCAATAACCTGAGGCAGGAGGGGATTACGGTCGTGATGATCACGCACGATATGCGTCTCGTAGATTCACATATCGAGCGCGCCATTGTGATGGCGGACGGACAAAAGATTTTCGATGGCAGCCCAGATGGCTTGTTCCAGTCACCGGAAACGCTGGAGCTCGCATCTCTGCGCACCACCACTTTGCGCCGACTCGTTGATGGCTTACGGGCGCGCGGGATTATCGTTCCCAATGGGCTAAACACCGTGGATGAATTCATCGGAGCGATGCAATGAGCGAACATTCCTTGCGCTACGTGGATAATGGTTCGCTCTTCACGCGGGCAGATGCGTTGAGTAAACTGCTTTGGGTCGTCCTGGTCATCCTGGTCACCTTCCAACTGCATAATAATGCGGCGCGCGGCATCATGCTTGCATTCCTGTTGCTCGTTCTGCTACTGGCGCGAATCCCGTTCAAATCCATCTGGGGTGCGCTGCCCATTATCCTGATCATGGGCACACTGTTGTTCGTAGTCAATCTCTTCACAACTCCATCCACTAGCTTTATTAGGATAGCTGGTATCACTGTAGGTCAACAGGGTTTCGATAGGGGACTGGAGTTCTTTCTGCGCATCACAATCATGGTGCTGGCATCCTTCATTTTTATCTGGACGACGGATATTCGTGAACTCATGACCGGGTTCGTGCGCATCGGCATGCCTTATCGTTTTGCTTTTGCCATCTTTCTGGCCCTGCGCTTCCTGCCCATTGTCCAACAGGAAGTGGACGCCGTCAAAGCCGCGCATGCCATCCGCGGGCGCGCCCTTCGCTCCCCTGTCCGGCATCGCTTCCGATTGTGGCAAAGGTACATGTTCACCGTCATTGTGAACGGACTTCGTAAGGCAGAGAACACCGCTCTCGCCATTGAATCACGCGGCTTCGGCGCTTATCCTGACCGCACCTATACCAAAAATTTTCACTGGACCTGGATAGGAGGATTGCTTCTTCTCTTCTTTGCCGCATTCGCTGCCTGGCTTATTTATTGGGATCGGTTTCTACACTAGCTCCGAAAAAGCAGGGTTGTTTTCCATTGACCCCCACACAAACATCACGTACAATCCTTACCCATATAAATTATATATAATTTTACGAGGTGTACTCTACATGGCTCGGTATCGAATCTTTTACTGGAGGCACATTCCCTCCTCCATCGTCGTCGAAGGCGATGGTCGTACGATCAAGAAACAACTTTCACAAAAAATTCAGAATGCGATTGACGCTTACGCAATGGCAAGCGGATTAACGTCCTCAGACGAATACAGTGCCCAATACAAACGCGGGGATTGGATCGAACGCGACGGCTCCCCCGAAGAAATTGCCGAAGCGCTCCTTTCGGAACTGGAAACTGAGTTCGCCAGAATAGAGATTCCCCGCCGAAACGGTAGTTCCGCGACATGACTCAAAAACACACGGTGATTCTCCAACCCTCAGGTCGCCGCGGACAAGTGGACGAAGGCATGTCTGTTCGCGCCGCGGCGCGCGAATTGGGCGTGGAGATCGAATCCATTTGCGCGGAGAACGCGACCTGCGGAAAATGTATGGTGTTGGTAGAAGAAGGTCGCTTTGAGAAATACAACATCGACTCAAAGCGTGAACATCTCTCCCCTGTTGGAGTGGAAGAACGGGCGTATCTAACGCGCCGACCCAAATTATTAAAAGACAAAGGTTGGGAAATCGGACAAGTCCGTCTGTCGTGCCAATGCAAAGTATTGGGCGATGTGCTGATCAATGTGCCAGAAGAAAGCCGTGGCAATAAGCAGATCGTCCGCAAATCGGCGCGGGAGCGTGCCATTGAGATCAAACCATCTATTCGCAAATATTATGTTTCGATGACGCCGCCAAATCTGGAGCGTCCTATTGCGGATTGGGAACGTCTCGCAAAAGGATTGGAAACCGCGATGGGACTCGTCCGCCGCGGCGAAGAGAACTTGCCGCGCTGGTTCGACCTGACGATTGATTATCAATGCCTGCGGACATTATCATCCACGTTGCGCGAGGCAAAATGGAATGTGACCGTCTCTGTATGGCAAGATAAGGAAGTAATCGAAGTCCAGGCTGGGTACGTGGAAGACAGTTATGGTGCGGCTGTCGACATCGGCTCGACGACAGTGGCACTCTATCTTTGCAATTTGCGTACTGGTGAAATCCTCGCCGCTGAGTCAGAGATGAATCCGCAAATTGTGTATGGCGAAGATGTGATGTCACGCATTCAGTACGCCATTGAGCACAAAGATGGCTTGGAGAAATTACATAAAGCCGTTATTGCAACATTGAATAAACTGTTGAAGCAAGCGGTAAGGTCTGCGAACATGTCGTTGCGAGCGCAAGTTGCGAAGCAATCTCCTGATCAACTGGAAGCGCCTCTCGAAGAGGAGATTGCTTCGGGGAAAATCACCCCTCGCAGCGACATAAAGTT